>PR_CR_10_Liq_1_inCRDRAFT_1000428_pt1 | contig 26505 bp, 27 predicted proteins | sample PRCRCaboRojoPR_3_FD_10241 | JGI IMG/M metagenome (IMG submission 10241)
GGCTGCCGCAGCCGATCCGACACAATCCGGTCCGTCCGGACAGGACACCGCAGATTGGCCTGAGCCCGATCCGGGCAACCTGCGGGTGGATTACGTTCTGCCCTCGGCCAACCTGCACGTTGTGGAGAGCGGCGTGTTTTGGCCCGACCCCGGCGACCCCTTGGCGGATACGGTGACGACCGCCAGCCGCCACCGCCTGGTCTGGGTGGACCTGGAGAACTAGCGCAGATGCGCCGTGGCGGCGGCCAGCGCCTCGGACAGGTCGGTGTGGCGGAACCCCGGTAAGAGGCTGTCGAACATCGCCCCATCCAGGCGATGCGGCATGTCCCACAGATAGCGCATCTCGCGCAGGTACCGCGCCTCGGGCCAGAAGGGCTGGGCAAACCACAGCATCCGCCAGTTGAAGGGTCGGGCCGTGACGGCCCGCCCCATGACCGCGCCCAGCGCCTGCGCCAGCGCAGCCCCGGTCAGCGTGTAGCCGGGAAAAGGGAATGTCGGCGAAGTGCGGCAAGTCGGCCCGTATCTCGGCCAGCGCCTGCGCAGCACGGGTCGCGTCGGGCAGGTAAGCCCATGCGTGGTCCGCATCGGTGCGCCCCGGATAGACCAGCCGCCCGCTGGGCAGACCCGGTGCCATCACCTTGTCGAACCAGTTGCCCGAGGGCGCATCGTCCAGGAAATCGCCGCAGCGCAACAGGATGGTTTTGACCCCCTCGTCTCGATAGGCCGCCTCCATCTCGCGCCGCAGGCGGCCCAGGGTGTTCTGCGCCTTGTGCGGTGTGTCGGCGCTCCAGGTGCCGCCATTGCCCGGCCCGAAGACATAGACATTGCCGGGAACGATCACGGTCGCATCCTGCTGAAGCGCGACGCGCCGCACATCCGCGTGCTGCCCCGGCAACTGCGAGGGCCACTGGCTGTAAAGAGGGTTCCAGGCGTTCACGATCACATCGACACCCTCGGCCGCACGGTCGAGCGTATCGGTCTTGCGATCAAAGCGGCGCACGGTCCATCCGGCGGCATCAAACGCCCGCGCGGCGTGGCCACCAAAGCGGCCGTTGGCGCCAAGGATCAGGGCGGTTTGCGTCATGTTCGGTCTCCGTTTCAACGTCTTGGGTCAACGTAGGTGCAGAGCGCTTGCATCGGAATTGCCGAATCTTTGGCAACATGTATTCATGAATGAATGGACAGCAGCCTGTCGGACATGGACTGGGCGCTGGTGCGCGCCTTTCTCGCGGTGGCCGAGACCGGGTCGCTGTCCGCAGGCGCACGGCGGCTTGGCACCAGCCAGCCCACGATGGGCCGCCAGATCAAAGAGCTCGAAATGCTGTTGGGCGTGCCCCTGTTCCAACGCCACCCCAAGGGCTTGCGCCTGACCGAGACGGGCGAAACCCTGCTGGAGCCAGCGCACCGGATGCGCGACGCCATGCGCCAGATCGCGCTGAACGCCGCCGGGCGCGACACGCGCCTGCACGGGACGATCCGCATCACCTCGAGCCTGTTCATGTCGCAGTATGTGCTGCCGCCGATCCTGGCGCGCCTACGCACGCTCGAGCCCGAGATCCGCATCGACCTCGTGCCCAGCGACACGTCGGAAAACCTGCTCTATCGCGAGGCGGATATCGCCGTGCGCATGTACCGGCCCACGCAGCTGGACATCGTCGCGCGCAAACTTGGCGAGATGAAGATGGGGGTCTTTGCCGCGCGCAGCTACCTTGACCGGGCGGGCCGGCCCGGGCAGCCCGAGGATCTCTTGCGCCATGACCTCATCGGCTATGACCGGAACGAACTGATCGTGAAGACCATGCGCCAGATGGGCTGGCCCGCCCATCGCGACTGGTTCACCACGCGCTGCGACAACCAGACGGTCTATTGGGCGCTGGTGCGCGCGGGCTGCGGTATCGGCTCTTGCCAGGCGGATGTGGCCCGGGCCGACCCCGAGATCGAAGAGGTGCTGCCCGACATGGACATCCCCAGCCTGCCCGTCTGGCTGGCGGCCCATGAGGAGCTTTACCACACGCCCAGGATCAAGCGTGTCTGGCGCATCCTGGCCGAGGGCCTTGACCCGCTGGTTTCTTGACCACCCCCGCGGCAATGGGTAGGCGTCCTGCAATCACAGATCGCCCAAAGGACAGTGCATCATGGCAAACCCATCGCTTCTCATCCTCCCCGGTGACGGCATCGGCCCCGAGGTCATGACCGAGGTGTCGCGCATCATCGACTGGTTCGGAACCAAGCGCGGCATCCGTTTCGACGTGAGCGAGGATCTGGTGGGCGGCGCGGCCTACGATGCCCATGGCACGCCGCTGCATGACGACACGATGGCAAAGGCCCAAGAGGTCGACGCGGTGCTGCTGGGCGCCGTGGGCGGGCCGAAATACGACGCACTCGATTTCAGCGTGAAGCCCGAACGTGGTCTTCTGCGCCTGCGCAAGGAAATGGACCTGTTCGCCAACCTGCGCCCGGCACAGTGCTTTGACGCACTCTCCGATTTCAGCTCGCTCAAAAAGGACGTGGTGTCGGGGCTCGACATCATGATCGTGCGCGAACTGACAAGCGGCGTCTATTTCGGCGAACCGCGCGGGATCATCGAAGAGGGCAACGAACGCGTGGGCATCAACACCCAGCGCTATACCGAAAGCGAGATCGACCGCGTCGCCCGTTCAGCCTTCGACCTGGCGATGAAGCGCAACAAGAAGCTCTGTTCCATGGAAAAGGCCAATGTCATGGAATCGGGCATCCTGTGGCGCGAGGTCGTGACCGAGGTGGGCAAGGATTATCCCGAGGTCGAACTGAGCCACATGTATGCCGACGCGGGCGCGATGCAGCTGACCCGCTGGCCCAAGCAGTTCGATGTGATCGTGACCGACAACCTCTTTGGCGATCTCTTGTCGGACCTTGCCGCGATGCTGACCGGGTCGCTCGGCATGCTGCCTTCGGCCTCTCTGGGCAAGCCGATGGAGAACGGCCGGCCCAAGGCGCTGTACGAGCCCGTCCATGGTTCGGCGCCCGACATCGCCGGTCAGGGCAAGGCCAACCCCTGCGCCTGCATCCTGAGCCTTGCCATGGCGCTGCGCTATTCCTTCGACCTGGGCGACGAGGCGACCCGGCTGGAAGAAGCCGTGGAACAGGTGCTGGCCGACGGCGTGCGCACCGCGGACCTGTTGAATGTCGAAGGGGCGACGCCCGCGACCACCTCGCAGATGGGCGACGCGGTTCTGGCGGCGCTTGACGCGAGCCTCTGACACACGCGTCTCGGTTCGGTGCAAAGGGTCCNGCCTGGCTGGACCCTTTTTTCTTGTGCCCCCCTTGCCATGGGCGCGACCGGCTGGTGGTATCGCTAACAAATGGAACGGGACAGTCACACATGAGCGGAAACCTGAAAGGCGCGCTTCTCGCCCTGGCGGCATTCGGTGTGTTCGCGGCCCATGACGTGATCGTCAAGTTCCTGGGCGCGTCCTACAGCCCCTTCCAGATCGTATTCTTCAGCGTGCTGTTCGGCTTCCCGCTGGTTTCGGTGATGCTGATCGGCGATGCGGAGCCGGGTCATCTGCGCCCGGTCCATCCTTGGTGGGTGACACTCAGGACGTTGTCCATCGTCGTGACTGCAACGGCAGCCTTCTACGCCTTCTCGACCCTTCCGTTGGCGCAGGTCTACGCGATCCTGTTCGCCACACCGCTTCTGATCACAGTGCTGTCGATTCCGATCCTGGGGGAGCGGGTGCGCCTTCGGCGCTGGATCGCGGTGATCGTGGGATTGGCCGGGGTCATCGTCGTGCTGCGTCCGGGCACGGCAGATCTTTCGCTCGGTCACCTTGCGGCACTGGGGGCGGCGGTGGGCAGCGCCTTTGCCTCGATCATCGTGCGCAAGATCGGCCCGGACGAACGCAATGTCGTGCTGATGCTCTATCCGTTACTGGCCAATTTCGCGATCATGGGCGCGCTTTTGCCCTTCGTCTACGAACCCATGCCCATCACCCATCTTCTGGGTCTGGCCGCATTGGCCGTCATGGCGTTCTCGGCCGGTCTGATGGTGATCTGGGCTTACAAGGCCGGCGAGGCCGGGGTCGTGGCCCCTATGCAGTATTCGCAGATCCTGTGGGCTGCGCTGTACGGGGCACTGTTCTTCGACGAACGCCTCGACCTCGGGACAGCTCTCGGGGCGGCCATCATCATCGGTTCGGGTCTTTACATCGTGCTCCGCGAACAGCAGCCCGGAGCCTCGACGACCCGCCCTGTCCTGCGGGCCCGCGGCCGTATCAACACAGGCACCTACGCGCGTCTGCCCAACGATCCCAAGGTCGCGCCCGACCACCAATGAGGGACTTGCCAAAGCGCAGCGCACAGGCTATCCCGCGCGCCACGGTCGGAGTGTAGCTCAGCCTGGTAGAGCACTGTCTTCGGGAGGCAGGGGCCGGAGGTTCGAATCCTCTCACTCCGACCATTTTCACCACAGTATGGCGAGCGGCCCGGTACCAGGCCCTAGCGGCGCAGCAACGTGTCCCCGTGGCTGATCCGCGGGGTCAGTTCGATCCGGCGATCGACCTCGGCCTCGGGATCTTCGGTCAGTTTCACGATGACCTCTGCGGCCATCCGCCCGATATCCGCACGGCAGGCATCCATCGTGGCAAGTTGCCGCGGCAGGCCTTGCAAAAGCTCAACCCCGTTGAAGCCCGCAAGGCCGATCTGGCGGGGGATATCATACCCTTTTTCCAGCAGGTAAAGCAGCCCGCCCGCCCCGATCATGTCGTTCGAATAATACAGAAAATCGAGATCTGGCGTACGCGCCAGCATTGCCTCGGTCATCTCGCGACCCTTGGCAAGCGCGGAGCCGCCCGAGTAGAACTCCTGGTCCGCGACCTCGACCCCGGCCTTGGCCAGGGCCTCGGTCAGGCCTTCGAAGCGTTTGCGAGCGCGATGATCGAGCGGCATCTTGGTGCCCAAAAAGCCGATGCGGCGATACCCTTGTTTCAGGATCTCCTGCGCCATCACCCGGCCTGCGCGCCGGTGGCTGATGCCGATCATCGCATCGACGGGCGTGCCGTCCACATCCATGATCTCGACCACGGGAATACCTGCCGCCTGCAACATTGCCTGGGCGGCATCGGAGTGTTCAAGCCCCGCAATGATCACGCCCGATGGCCGCCACGACAGCATCTCGTAGAGAACGCGCTCTTCCTTTTCCGGGGAATAGTCGGTGACGCCCACAACCGGTTGAAGGTCGGTTTCCTCGAGCACGTGACTGATCCCGGTCATGACCTCGGGAAACACCATGTTGGACATGGACGGGATGATGACCGCGACCAGGTTCACCCGCTGGCTGGCCAGCGCGCCCGCGATCTTGTTGGGCACGTAGCCCAGTTTCTTCGCGGCCTCGAGCACCCGATCACGGGTCGCGGCGGACACGTCGCCCCGGTTGCGCAACACGCGGCTTACGGTCATCTCGGACACGCCGGACGCCTCTGACACGTCGCGCAGGGTCAGGGGGCGTTTGTCGGTGTTGGCCAAGGGGAGGGTCCTTTCGCTCAGGCTGTGGAAAACCTAGCGCGAAGCGGCTTCGCTGCGCAATGCCCAGAACCGCGACGGCTGCGGCCTCAAGCGGCTGACATGGCGGGAAAACACCGCTATGAAAGACAGGCGTGGCCCCGTGGCTCAACTGGATAGAGCAGCCCCCTCCTAAGGGGCAGGATGCAGGTTCGAATCCTGCCGGGGTCGCCAAAAACAGCCTTCCATCTTGCCTTGTGCCAATGGCTCGCTAGCCTTTCAGGCAACATTGCGCGCAGGAGGGATCGGTATGCCGATAAAGTCACGCTGTGCGGCCGGCATTCTGGCCCTGTTCTGGCTTGCCGCGCCTGTTCTGGGGAACGGCATGTGTCCTTATGACGACCAGGGGCCGCTGGGCTGCCCCTACGGCACCGAATGGCGGGCCGAGCTGGGTGTTTGCCTTCCGCCGAAACCGCCGCTCCTGGGCTAGTCCGGATCATATTCCAGCAGCGTGATCGTCGTGTCCCCGTAACGGCGGCTGTCCAAAGCGGCAAAGCCATCGGGCACCGTGATTGGCGCGCTGTCCTCCCACACGATCAGGGCGCCGGGCGCGAGCCACCCACCCGTTTCGGCGGTGGCAAGTGCGGCCTCGCCCAACGCCTTACCATAGGGCGGATCGAGAAAGATCAGATCACAAGGTTCTGCATCATTCCCGGGCAGTTTGCGTGCATCGCGACGGATCAACCGCGTCTCTGACTGTGCCCGGCAAATCCGCGTGTTCTGCTGGATCAGAGACTGTGCCGCGCGCCCGTCATCGACAAAGGTCACATGGTCCGCACCTCTCGACATCGCCTCGAGCCCGAGGGCGCCGGTGCCAGCGAAAAGGTCGAGCACCCGCGCGCCGGTGATCGGGTCTCCGAAGCGGCCACCCATGAGGATGTTGAACAGGCTTTCGCGCACACGGTCCGTCGTGGGGCGCAGATGGGCCCCGGCATCGCCCTTGCCCACAGCGGCCAGGGCGTGGCCCCGAAAGCGCCCGCCGACGATCCTCACGCTTTGAGAAGCGGTTTCAGGTCGGCCGACGCATCGGCCAGCACGGCCGGATCAGCCGATTTGCCCGCCTCGATCAGGCGCTTGCCGACCATGTAGGCGCGCGGGTCGTTCATGCTGTCCACCGCAAGCAACCTGTCTCCGGTATAGTAGAAATGCGATCGCGCCTCGCCCCCGTCGCGGACAACGATCCGGTCATAACCGAGGTTCAGACCGGCGATCTGCAGTTTCACGTCATACTGATCGGACCAGAACCAGGGCTTGGGATCATAATCGCGATCCGCGCCAAGGATGTTGTCGGCCACGCATTCTGCCTGGTCGATGGCGTTCTGCACGCTTTCCAGCCGGATGCGGACACCCTTGTAGGGCAGCGATGCGCAATCGCCCGCAGCCCAGATCGACGGGTCCGAGGTGCGGCCCTGCGCATCGACCGCGATGCCGTTGTCGATGACAATGCCCGCGGCCTCGGCCAGGCTGGTGGCGGGCGAGATGCCGATGCCCACGATCACCATGTCCAGATCAAGCTCGGTGCCGTCGGTCAAACGCGCGCCGGTCACGCGCGTGTCGCCCAACAGCGTCTCGAGGCCCACGCCCTCGCGCAGATCGACGCCATGGGATCGGTGCAAGTCGCGGAAGTAGTCCGAGGTCTCGGGCGCCGCGACGCGCTGAAGGATGCGGTCGGCCATCTCCACCAGCGTGACCTGCATCCCCAGCTTGGCACAGACCGCCGCCGCTTCGAGCCCGATATAGCCCCCACCCACGACCAGAACACGCGCGCCTTCGGTGCAGGCGGGGGCCATCTGGTCGACATGACGCAGGGTCCGGACGACATGCACGCCCGCCAGCTCTCCGCCGATGGCGCCTGGCAGACGGCGGGGGACCGACCCGGTACAGAGCACCAGATCGTCATAGGGTACCGAGGTGCCGCCCGCGATCACCTTCTTGTCGGTGCGGTCGATGGCCACCACCGTTTCGCCGGTGTGCAGCTCGATCCCATTCTCGGCATAGAAGCTTTCCGGGCGGAGATAGAGCCGTTCTTCGGCCATTTCGCCCAGCAGATAGGCCTTGGATAACGGCGGGCGCTGGTAGGGGGGCACCGGCTCTTCCCCGATCAGGGTGATCCTGCCCGTATGCCCTTTGGCGCGCAGCCGCGCGACGGTGGATGCCCCGGCCTGCCCGGCCCCGATCACGACGACATCGCCCATGAAACTCTCCAGCGCTGTTGGTGTTGTCCGGCGCAACCCTATATCCCGGTCACACGGAAACGCAATTGGAGGGAGGCCGCGATGCCGATCCAGACAGGGGACACACTGCCCGGTGCCACTTTAATGACCATGGGGGGCGACGGGCCCGCAGCGGTCCAGCTGAACGACAAGATCAAGGGCCGCAAGGTGATCATCTTCGGCGTGCCGGGTGCCTTTACCGGCACCTGTACCACGGCCCATGTGCCCAGCTTCATGCGCACCAAGGCCGAGTTCGACGCCAAGGGCGTCGACGAGATCATCTGCATCTCGGTCAACGACCCCTTCGTGATGCAGGCCTGGTCGGACACCACCGGCGCGGGCGAGGCCGGGATCACCATGCTGGGCGATCCCGAAAGCGCGTTCACCAATGCGATCGGCATGGCCTTTTCCGCGCCGCCCGTCGGGCTGATCGAACGGTCCAAGCGCTTTGCCCTTTATGCCGAGGACGGCGTCGTGAAGGTGCTGCATATCGAAGAAAGCCCCGGCACCTGCGAGGCGACCGGCGGCGAGGCGATGCTGGCCGCGATCTGACGGCCTTGGGCGGGGCTTCATGGCCCCGCCGCACAGCCTCTGGCTTAAAGGTGATCCATCTTTCGGGCCAGCTTGGCATCAAGTGACGACACGCCGCCCACATCATGGGTGGTGAGCGTGACCTTGACCGTCTTGTAGACGTTGAACCATTCGGGGTGGTGGTTCCATTTCTCCGCATACATTGCGGCGCGGGTCATCCAGGCGAAGGCCTCGGTGAAATCCTCGAATTCAAAGGTCTTCTCGATGGCATCGCGCCCTTCGGCCATGGCCCAGCCGCTTTGAAACAGCGGCTCCAGCACGGTCTTGCGGGCGGTATCGCTCAGCAGTTCGGTCATTCCTGTTCCTCCACATGTGCTTTTCGGAACGGACCATAGTCGGTCAGAACCTCGATTTCCTCGTCTATGGCGGCGGTTTCCTCTTCCAGGTAGCGGGCGATCGCGTCGGAGAACCCCGGATCGGCCACCCAGTGCAGGGAATGGGTCGGCGCCGGTAGGTAGCCGCGGGCCAGCTTGTGTGCGCCCTGCGCGCCCGCCTCGACCCGTTTCTGTCCGCGCGCGATGGCAAAGTCGATGGCGCGATAATAACACGCCTCGAAATGCAGACAGGGGTGATCCTCGACACAGCCCCAATACCGGCCAAAGAGCACGTCACGCCCGATGAAATTTAGTGCGCCCGCCACCTCGTGCCCGTCACGCTCGGCCAGGACCAACGCCACGTCATCGCGCAGCACCTCGTGGGCGATGTCGAAGAACGCCCGCGTCAGGTAGGGTGTGCCCCATTTCCGGGCGCCGGTGTCCTGGTAGAAGACCCAGAACGCGTCCCAGTGGCGCGGCTGGATCTCGTCACCGGTCAGGGTGCGAATGGTGCCGCCAAAGGCATTGGCCTTTTCCCGTTCCTTGCGGATGTTCTTGCGCTTGCGCGACGACAGGGTGGCCAGAAAATCGTCAATGCTGGCGTATCCGTCATTCACCCAGTGGAATTGCTGGGTCTTTCGATAAAGCATCCCTTGCCGCTGCCCTGCCTCGGCCTCGTCCTCCGTGCAAAAGGTTATATGCACCGACGACACGTTGTTCTCGGCCGCCAGTTGCAGCGCACCGCGCGTGAGCGCCGCGCGCCCCTCGGCCTCGTGGCCCGGGCGGGTCAGGAACCGGCGGCCGGTGGCGGGGGTGAAGGGCACGGCGATCTGCAGCTTGGGGTAATAGCGCCCGCCCGCACGTTCGTAGGCATGGGCCCAGTTGTGATCGAAGATGTATTCGCCCTGGCTGTGGCTCTTTGCATAAAGCGGCGCGACCCCGATCACTCCGCCATCCTTGCGTGCGACCAGGTAATGCGGCTCCCATCCTGTACCGGGGCCGACCGATCCGCTGTCTTCCAGTGCCTTGAGAAAGCGGTGCGTGGTGAACGGGTCCATGGGCGGGCCGCCATCGGCCGTCTCTGGGCAGGCGCAGGCATCCCAGTCCGTCGCGTCGATCTGCGACAGGCTGTCGAGCACCTGAATTTCGATGATGGCGTCGCGCACTTGGGCCTCCTGCGCCATATCTGGCCCCGGTGCGGCGCGCTTCAAGCGGGAAGCGAGGGCAGGTAGCCTTCGAAGGTCACATTCTGCGCGATCCGGCGTGCGGTGGCCTCTTCCTCGGGCGTGCGGATGGTCCAGCAAAGCACGGCAAGACCCTTGTCCTGCATCGCTGCCACCGGATCTGCGGAGAGGTCCGCCCAATGGTGGCTGATAAAGCTGGCGCCAACACGCCCGGCATCGGGAATACCCCGCAGCCGGGCGCGCGTGGCTTCGGGCACGAGCGACCAGTCGGTGGCGTTGAAATCGCAGGTGGTCAGGCCGCGCGGCATGTCGGGCAAAAGCTCGGCCATGGCGGCCACCGCATACGGGTTGAAGGACATGAGCGCAACGGGACCGGTGTAGCCCGTCAGCGCATGCGCGGTGGCCTTTTCCAGCGGGCCCACATCGGGACCCAGTGCACCATCCTGGTCCTTGATCTCGACCAGCAGGGGCACGCGGCCACCGACGATCTCCAGCACTTCTTCGAGGGTTGGAATGCCGTCATTGGCATCGGTGAGCCGGATCGCGCCCAACTCGGCCGCGCTGCGCTGGCGCACGGGTCCGCGTGCGACTGTCAGCCGCCCCAGATCGTAGTCGTGAAAAACCATCGCCCGCCCGTCCGCGGACAGCTGCAGGTCGATCTCGATGCCATAGCCCGCCGTGACCGCAGCCCGCACCGCGGCGCGGCTGTTCTCGGGCCGGCCCGACGCGCGATCATGCAATGCACGATGGGCGATGGGCCGGGTCAGGAAATCACGCGGCAGCGGGATCATGCGATCTGGAAGATGCCTTCGATCTCGACCGCTACGCCCAGTGGCAGGCTTGCGGCGGAGACGGCAGAGCGCGCATGGCGGCCCTTGTCGCCCAGCGCCTCGACCATAAAGTCGGATGCGCCATTCACGACCTTGGGCTGTTCGGTGAAATCGACGGTAGAGTTGACGAAGCCCACCAGCTTGACCACCCGCACCAGACGATCCAGATCGCCGCCGCAGGCTGCCTTGACCTGGGCCAGAAGCGCGATCGCACAGGTCTTGGCCGCTGCCGCGCCCTCCTCGGTCGTCATCGTGTCGCCCAGCTTGCCAGTGATGAGCGTGCCGTCCTCGTTCGAGATCTGGCCCGAGATATGGACCAGATCGCCCACTTGCACGAAGGGCACATAGTTGGCGGCGGGCGCCGGCGCGTCGGGCAGGGTCACCCCCAGTTCGGCAAGACGGGTTTCGATAGTGCTCATGGGACAAACCTCCGGGACTGTGTCGCGGGGCACGCTACGCGGGCAACCCTGCTTTGAAAAGCGACAATCCCAGCCGGTGTTCGGCAGGCTTTCGCCCTCTTTTGCCGGCAAAGGCACAAGACGCTGGCCCCTGCGCCTGTTTGTTCCAAAATGGTCACATCCCGGCAATCTCTGTTCCGGGCTGCTGGGTTTGGCGCGCGATTGGATTACCTAGCGTGTCAAGCCGATGTACAGGACATGCCCATGTTTCGCAGTTTTCTTCGCCCTGCCCGCCCAATCGCAGCCTTGGTGGTGGCCGTCGGTCTTGCAGGGTGCGGTGCGCCGGGGCCCGACGTTTCGCAGGCGATCAACGATCCCTACGAAGCCCAGAACCGCAAGATCCACGCCTTCAACAAAAACCGGGACCGCCAGATCCTGCGACCGGTGGCGGTGGCGTATTCCGACACGATGCCGGATGACGTGGAGATCGTTGTGTCGAACGTGTCCGACAACCTGTCGTTGCCTGGCCAAGTCGTGAACAATCTGTTGCAGGGCGATCTGCGTATGGCCAGCAGCAATACACTGCGGTTCCTCATTAACTCCACCGCAGGGTTCGCGGGCATGTTCGACCCGTCGTCAGAGCTGGGCCTGCCCAAGGATGACACGGATTTCGGCGAAACACTGCATGTCTGGGGCGTGGGCGAAGGCCACTACCAGGAGCTGCCCTTTGTTGGGCCGTCGACTCAACGCGACACCACAGGGATGGTGGTGGATTTCGTGCTTGATCCGACCCGCGCGATCCTGCCGCGGGTCGATCGCAACATCGCGACGGGGGTGCGGATCGTCGATGGCGTGGGCGCGCGCGGACGCTTCTCCGAGACGGTGGACTCCATCCTGTACGACAGCGCGGACAGCTATGCGCAGGCGCGGCTTCTGTATCTGCAGAACCGTCGCTTCGAGCTGGGCATGGCCGCGCCGGCAGAAGAAGAGATCGATCCGTTTGCACTCGATACCGAGGGGTTCTGACATGGTCGTTGACCGCACCCGCCGCACCTTTCTGACCGGCTTTGCCGCCGTGGGCGCCAGTCTGGCTGTGGCCCCCGGCGCCGCCGTTGCGCTGACCGAAACCGGCGCGACCCGGCTGGTGAACAGCCTGGTGGCCGAAATCAACAGGGTGATCGCCTCGGGCAAGTCCGAGCAAGCGATGTATGGCGATTTCGAACGCATCTTCGCGCGCTATTCGGACACGTCCTATATCTCGGCCTACGCGATGGGTGTCGATGGGCGCCGCGCGTCGACCGCCCAGAAGCGCGCGTTTTCGGATGCGTTTCAGTCCTATATCGCGCGCAAGTACGGCAAGCGCTTCCGCGAGTTCATCGGGGGCCGGCTCGAGGTCGAGGGTGTGAAGGCGGTCAAGAACTGGTACGAGGTCGAGACCACTGCCTACCTGCGTGGAGAGGATCCGTTCACCGTCACCTTCCATGTGTCAGACCGCACAGGGACCGAGCTGTTCTTCAACATGTTCATCGAAGGGGTGAACCTGCTTCTGACCGAACGAACCGAGATCGGCGCGATGATCGACCGCCGCGGCGGCAATATTGACGCGATGATCCAGGATCTGCGCAGCGCAAGCTGACCGTGACAGGAGGTCCCGGTGCAAGACCAGGACGGGATCCGCCTAGCGGTTGCCGCCGCCCAAGAGGTCGCGCAAAACCTGCTGCAACACGGTCTCGGCGTCTCCCGCGCCGGGCTGTCGGTCCGGGCCGTCGGTCCGGGGCTGGTGCCGCGCCGGTTGTGGGCGCAGCATCGGCAGCGGGCGTGGCGCGAGCCCCTCATGGACCCGCTGCATGGTTTCGCGCCAGATCTCGGCCGGCAATCCGCTGCCCGTCACGCCGGTCAGGGGGGTGTTGTCATCATAGCCCATCCAGACCCCGGCCACATACTCCGCTGTGAAGCCCAGGAACCAGGCATCCCGCGCGGCCTGTGTCGTGCCGGTCTTGCCCGCGACCTCCCATCCCGGGATCTGGGCGCGCTTGCCCGTGCCCTCGGCCACGACCTGGTGCATCATGTAAATCAGCTTTTGCGCGGCCTCTTCACGGATCACCCGCTCTCCGATCCCGCCATCGGCCTCCATCATCGGCGCGTTCTCGCCCTGGATGCGCAGCTCTACCAGACCGTAGGGTGTCACGGACGACCCCCCGTTCAGGATGCCTGCATAGGCGCCTGTCATCTCGATCAAGGTGGATTCCGACGTGCCCAGCGCAAGCGCGGGCCCGGCATCCAGATCGCTTTCGATGCCGAAATCGCTGGCGATCTTGCGCACGTTTTCGCGGCCCACGGCCTCGGACACCTTGACCGCGGGAATGTTGAGCGAATTCTGCAAGGCTTCGGTCAGGGTGACCCGGCCGTAGTGATTGTTGGTGTAGTTCTTGGGCGACCACGGCCCCGAACCCGGCACGTCGAGCGTCAAAGGCTCGTCCACAACGGTGGAGTTCGGCTCGTGGCCCAATTCCATGGCGGCGGCGTAGACGAATGGCTTGAAGGCCGACCCGGTCTGCCGCAAGGCCTGGGTGGCGCGGTTGAACGCACCCGACACCTTGGTCTTGCGTCCGCCGACCATGCCGCGCACCGCGCCATCCGCCGACATCACGACAATGGCCGCCTGTGCCTTCGATCCCTCTCTCACCCTGGTTTCGAAGACATGGGTCAGCGCCTCTTCGGCCGCGCGCTGGATGCGGCGATCGAGGGTGGTGCGAATGATCACGTCCTCGGTCGTGTTGCGTGTGAAGAAATCGGGCCCTGACGACATCACCCAGTCTGCGAAATAGCCACCGGCCTTCTGCTCTGCGGCCTCGGAAAGCTCGGCGGGATTGGCCAGCGCGCTTTGCGCTGCCGCCGCGTCGAGGTAACCCTGCTCTTCCATCAGCCGGACAATGACCGCGGCGCGGTTCTGCGAACGCCCCAGGTCATTGGTGGGCGCATAGCGCGTGGGCGCGACCAGCAGACCTGCCAGCATCGCGGCCTCGGCCGGGGACACCTCGGCGGCGGATTTGCCGAAATAGCGCTGGCTTGCCGCTTCGAACCCGCGCGCGCCGGCTCCCAGAAAGGCGCGGTTCATGTAGATCGTCAGGATCTCGTCCTTGGAGTACTTGGCCTCCATCGCCATGGCAAAGATCGCCTCCTTGACCTTGCGCCACAGCGTGGTGCGGCGGCAGTCGGCCTCGTAAGCGGCCTCGGAGTCCCATTGGTCGGGATCATAAGGTTCGCCCAGGCACAAAAGCTTGGCCGTCTGTTGCGTGATGGTCGACCCGCCATGGCCCGACAGCGGGCCGCGCCCTTCGCGCAGGTTGATGCGGATGGCGCTGGCAATACCACGCGGGTCTATGCCGGGGTGCCAGTAAAAGCGTTTGTCCTCGGTAGCGACGATCGCGTTCTTCAGATGCGGGCTGACGGTATCGGCCGTGATCGCACCGCCGAACTGATCGCCGCGCCAGGCGAACACCTCGCCGTCGCGGTCCAGAAGCGTGACGGACCCCCGCGCCCGCCCGTCCAGAAGGTCCATCGCGCCGGGAAGCGTGGTGTAGGTATAGGCCACCGCCAGTCCCACCAGCAGCACGACCACGAGCGCGCTTCGGCTGACCAGGCGCCAGATCAGGCGGAAGATCCAACCGAAGAGGCGCGAAAGGATGCCGCGCCGGGCCGGCGCGCGGGCCGCGCGCGCCTTGCGCTTCGGCTTGGCCGTGGATTTGCGCTTTGACGGATAGCGACGGTCAGCCACCAGCCTGGAGGATTTTTTCCGTGAATCACTCATGTCATGTCCTGCCCGGGACCTGCTCTTTTGCCTGACAATATCCTTTGAAGCTCCGAAAGTAGAGGCCAGTGCGACATCTGGTTCATTTTTGATTTGCACAAGTTTTCAGCACAGAAGGTTATTTGTGCAAATTTTGTGCAATGTAGCCCCGTTTAAGCCTTCGAAACCGCCCACATTCTGTTCATTTCCGGGGTTCAGGTCAGTTTTCTGCCTGTGCAACGCAGCAACTGCCCTCCCAAGCGAAAGGGGACCAAGGTGAAATTCATCATAGCGACAATCAAGCCATTCAAGCTTGAAGAGGTCCGCGAAGCCCTGACGGAAATCGGTGTGCGCGGAATGATGGTGACCGAAATCAAGGGTTTCGGCTCCCAGTCCGGCCATACCGAGATCTACCGCGGCGCGGAATACGCCGTGAACTTCGTGCCCAAGATCAAGCTCGAGATCGCCTGCAACGCGGCCATGGCCGACCAGGTGATCGAAACCATCACCAAGACCGCCCAGACCGGCAAGATCGGCGACGGCAAGATCTTCGTTCTGGATCTGGCGCAGGCCGTGCGCGTGCGTACCGGCGAAACCAACGACGATGCCCTTTAAAGCGGCGATCATAGGGGAAAAAACGGATATGAATTATCTCAAGACACTGACGGCTGCAGCGGCACTCGGCGTGCTTCCTGTCGCCGCGTTCGCGCAGGATGCTGCGCCGGGCTTCGACGAGATCGGCCCGTATATCATGACCACCCTGCTGTTCCTGGTGGGCGGTTTCCTGGTGTTCTGGATGGCAGCGGGCTTTGCGATGCTTGAAGCCGGCCTCGTGCGGTCCAAGAACGTCACCATGCAGTTGACGAAGAACATCGCGCTCTTCTCGATCGCGGCGATCATGTACTGGCTCGTCGGCTTCAACCTGATGTACCCGGGCGACTTCAACGGCTATTTCGCGTTCAACTTCGTGCCGACATCGCTCGAACCCGTGGGTCTTGCCGCGGCGGACGCATCGCTCGATTACGCGTCAGTGGCCTCGGACTTCTTCTTTCAGCTGATGTTCGTCGCGGCGACCGCCTCGATCGTCTCCGGCGCGCTGGCCGAACGCATCAAGCTGTGGCCGTTCCTGATCTTCGTTGTCGTGCTGACCGGCATCTTCTATCCGATCTCCGGGTCGTGGCAGTGGGGCGGCGGCTGGCTGTCGCAGCTGGGCTTCTCGGACTTTGCCGGCTCGACCGTGGTACACTCCGTGGGTGGCTGGGCCGCTCTGGCCGGTGCGCTGGTGCTGGGCCCGCGTCTGGGCAAGTACAAGGATGGCAAGGTCAACCCGATGCCGGGCTCGAACCTCGCTCTTGCCACACTGGGCACGTTCATTCTGTGGCTGGGTTGGTTCGGCTTCAACGGCGGCTCGCAGCTGGCGGCTGGTACCGTGGGTGACATCACCGATGTGGGCCGGATCTTTGCCAACACCAACATGGCCGCCGCATCCGGTGCCGTCGTGGCCCTGATCCTGACCCAGGTGCTGTACAAGAAGCCCGACCTGACCATGGTGCTCAACGGCGCTCTGGCGGGTCTCGTGTCGATCACCGCCGAACCGCTGGCGCCGTCGCTCTTCGGTTCGCTCCTGATCGGTGGCGTTGGTGGCGTGATCGTAGTCCTGACCGTGCCGCTGCTCGACAAGCTCAAGATCGACGACGTGGTCGGTGCGATCCCGGTGCACCTGTTCGCAGGCATCTGGGGCACCATCGCCGTGGCCTTCTCGGGCTCGGCCACCATCGGCGCCCAGATCACCGGCATCATCGCCTACGGTGTCTTCACCTTCGTGGCGTCGCTGGTCCTGTGGTTCATCCTCAAGGCCGTCCTNGGCATNCGCGTCAGCGAAGAGGCNGAGATCAATGGTCTCGACACCTCGGAAATGGGCATGGAAGCCTATCCCGACTTCTCCAAGGGCTGATCTTTCTCTCCCTCCCTTTTCAGCCTGAAAGAGTATCCCGGGCGCCAATGGCGCCCGGGTTTTTTTGTTCAGAGGGATTTGTCCGGCCAAAAAGAAACGGCCCTGACAACCAGGGCCGTTCCTGCACCGCTAGGGGTCTGTATGTCAGCCCACCTTTTTCGGAGCGCCGGTCGACATCTCCGTGCCGATATAGGGCAGCTTGGCCTGCTTCCACGCCGCAAAACCGCCGCCCAGATGAGCGATCTTGTCATATCCGTGGGCCAGAGCCTCCATCGCGCATTTCTCGGACCGCACGCCCGAGCCGCAGTGCAGCACGACCTTCTTGCCCACGCCGCCCGGCAGCGTCGCTGCGCGGAAAAAGCTCATCGGCATCAGCATCGCGCCTTCGACATGTTCGAACATGTATTCTTGGGGCGTGCGCACGTCGATCAGGCAGATCTCGCCGTTCTCGAGCGCGTGATACACCTCTTCCGGGGTCCAGGTCTCGAGCGTGCCCTGGTCGGTTTCCTTGCTGTCCATGGTCGGTCCTCAGAACTTGTTTGCGGGAATCTTGAAATAGTGATGCCCGTCATCCTCGGCCGGGGCAAGCCGCCCGCCGCGCAAGTTGACCTGAAGCGCGTACAGCATCCGGTCAGGCAGTTTCAGCGTGGCGTCGCGCGCGTCGCGCAATTCGCGGAAATCGGCCTCGGACACGCCGCCGCCCAGGTGCTTGTTGTTGGCGCGATGCTCGGCCACCGTCGCCTCCCACGCGGGATCGGTCCGGTCGCCCACGGGCGGATAGTCATGCCCCACGAACAACCGCGTGTCATCGGGCAGCGCCAGGATCGCCATCAGCGAGGCATAAAGATCCGCCGACGACCCGCCCGGGAAATCGGCACGCGTGGTGCCAGCATCCACATGCATGAAGGTGTCGTGCACAAAGGCCGCATCGCCCATCACGTAGGTGATCGAGCCCAGCGTATGGCCCGGCGACAGCATGACCTGCACATCCAGAGTACCCAGCTTGAAACTGTCGCCATCGGCGAACAGCCGGTCAAAGTCGCGGTCCACGTCGAACGCGCCCGGCACATTGTAGAACTCGGTCCACAGCTCCGCGATATCGCGCACCTTTTCCCCGATGGCATTCGGTGCGCCGGTCTGCTCCTTGAGCCAGGCCGAGGCCATCATGTGATCGGCGTGCGGGTGGGTGTCGAGCACCCATTCCACTGTCAGCCCCTCGTCGCGGACATAGTCCAGCACCACCTGCGCACTATCGGTGCGGGTGCGGCCATGGGCCGGGTCGAAATCAAGCACCACGTCGATCAGCGCCGCCTTTTTCGTGGCTTCATCGACGGCCACATACTGGACCGACCCGGTGTCGGGGTCGTAAAACCCGGTCACGCGCGGCGAATTGGGGCCGGTGGACGGGCTCGTTCGGGTAAACATGGATCTCTCCTGTTTGTTCATTTCTCTTACGCATGCAGATAATGGAATATTATCCTGTGCCAAGGGGGCTGCCCGGGTTTTTTGCACCAAAAGTTTCTGAGACGCGGAACGGTCGTTTCGGGATGGGCAAGCGCGGGCGGGCATGTATAGCTTGGCCGGGACGAACCGGAACGGAGCAAGATTGATGTACGACCTGGCGGCGATGGGCGCATGGATCGAATTCGCGGTGCGTTGGCTGCACGTGATCACCGCCATCGCCTGGATCGGGTCGTCCTTTTACTTCATCGCGCTGGACCTGGGCCTGCACCGTGACCGCAACCTGGCCTCGGGCGCCGATGGCGAGGAATGGCAGGTTCATGGCGGCGGGTTCTACCACATCCAGAAATACCTGGTCGCGCCCGAGCGGATGCCCGGCGATCTGGTGTGGTTCAAATGGGAAAGCTATTCCACATGGCTCTCGGGTTTCGCGCTGCTGGCGCTGGTCTATTACCTGGGTGCCGAGTTCTACCTGATCGACCCCAACGTGATGGACCTGACAGTCTGGCAGGCGGTGGCGATCTCGGTCGCGTCGCTGGCCCTGGGCTGGATCGTCTACAACACGCTGTGCAAGGTCTTCGTGAACGCGGACCAGACGGTTCTGATGGTGGCACTTTTTGCGGTGCTGGTGGCGATGTCCTGGGGCTATACCCAGGTCTTCACGGGCCGCGCGGCGCTTCTGCACCTCGGGGCCTTCACAGCGACGATCATGTCGGCCAACGTGTTCTTCATCATCATTCCGAACCAGAAGATCGTGGTCGCCGATCTGGTCGCGGGCCGCAAACCCGACCCGATCTACGGCAAGATCGCCAAGCAGCGGTCGACCCATAACAACTACCTGACGCTGCCGGTCATCTTCCTGATGCTGTCGAACCATTATCCCCTGGCCTTCGCGACCGAGTGGAACTGGGTGATCGCCTCGCTCATCTTCCTGATGGGCGTGACGATCAGGCATTTTTTCAACACGATGCATGCCCGCAAGGGGATGCCCTGGTGGACTTGGGCCGCAACCGCCGTGATCTTCCTGGTCATCATGTGGCTGTCGACCGCGCCGATGTTCCGGGCCGAGGTGTCGGACCAGGCCCAGGGCGCGGCGGTGCGTTTTGTTCAGGCCGAGGGGTTCGAGGACGTGCATGACATCGTGCTGGGCCGCTGTTCCATGTGTCACGCGGCCGAACCCGTCTGGCAGGGGCTGCACTGGCCACCCAAGGGCGTCATGCTCGAAACCGAGGGCCAGATCGCCCACCACGCGCGGGCCATCTACCTGCAATCGGGGCTCAGCCACGCCATGCCACCCGCGAATATCACCTGGCTCGAGGATGACGAGCGCGCGCAGATCGTGGCCTGGTACGAGAACGCGGTGCGGTAGGCCGCATGTCGGCCCAAAGGGACCGCATCCCCATTTCAGAATCGTCCTACCCATGCTAAGTCTTGTGGGATGAACACACACAGCCGCAATATCAGCCCTGTGATCCGTCAACTCGACGAAGCGGCGATCAACCGTATCGCTGCGGGCGAGGTCGTGGAACGCCCGGCCTCGGCGGTCAAGGAGCTGGTCGAGAACGCCATCGACGCGGGCGCTACCCGCATCGACGTGGCCTATTCCGATGGCGGCAAGACGCTGATCCGCGTGCGCGACGACGGCTGCGGCATCCCCCCGGACGCGCTGCCGCTTGCGCTGGCCCGCCACGCCACGTCGAAGATCGACGGCAGCGACCTGTTGAACATCCGCAGCTTCGGCTTTCGGGGCGAGGCGTTGCCGTCGCTGGGCGCGGTCGGACGGCTGACCATCACGTCGCGCAGCGCGGGTCACGACGCGGCGCAGATCACCGTCGCGGGCGGGCAGCACGGCCCCGTCAAACCCGCCGCGCTCAGCGCCGGCACCACGGTTGAGCTGCGCGATCTCTTCTACGCCACGCCCGCGCGGCTCAAGTTCCTGCGCTCGGACCGGGCCGAGGCGCAGGCGCTGACGGATGTGGTCAAGCGGCTGGCGATGGCCGAGCCCTTTGTCGGCTTCACCCTGCGCGATGTGTCCGGCGGCGGCGAGGGGCGCGAGACCTTCCGCGCCGATCCCGAACAGGGCGATCTGTTCGATGCCCTCTCCGGTCGGCTGGGCCGTATCCTGGGCGCGGAGTTTGCCCAGAACGCCCTGCCCATCGACGCCGAGCGCGAGGGGTTTCACCTGACGGGCTACGCTGCCCTGCCCACCTATTCGCGCGGATCGGCGGTGCATCAGTATCTTTTCGTCAACGGGCGGCCCGTGCGGGACAAGCTGCTGATCGGCGCCTTGCGCGGGGCCTATGCGGATTTCCTGTCGCGCGACCGGCACCCGGCGGCCGCACTGTATCTGACCTGCGACCCGGAAAAGGTCGATGTGAACGTGCATCCCGCGAAATCCGAGGTGCGGTTCCGTGATCCGGGCCTTGTGCGCGGGCTGATCGTGTCGGCCCTGCGCCACGCCCTGGCAGAGGCCGGGCACCGCGCGTCGACCACCGTCGCGGGGGCCACGCTGGGGGCCTTTCGCCCGGAACCTACGGGGCCACGCGTCTACCAGATGGACCGCCCCTCGCCCGCTGCGCGCGGCGCCGCCTACCAGGCACAAGCCCCGGGTTTTGCCGAACTGCAGTCGGCCTATAGCGGTCGCGTCGAAGACAGCCCGCAGGGTCTGGATGAAACAGCCCCGGAAACCCTGCCGCTGGGCGCGGCCCGCGGGCAGGTGCACGAGAACTACATCATCGCCCAAACCGCCGATGGCATGGTGATCGTCGACCAGCACGCCGCCCATGAACGGCTGGTCTATGAGAAGCTCAAACGCCAGATGGCCGAAAACGGTGTCGCGGCACAGGCGCTTCTGGTGCCCGAGATTGTAGAACTGTCGGACAGCGACTGTTCCCATCTTCTTGACGCCGCTGAGGATCTGCGCGCCCTGGGCCTGACAATCGAACCCTTCGGCGGCGGGGCCGTGGCCGTGCGCGAAACCCCCGCCATCCTGGGCGAGGTCAATGCCGGTGCCATGATCCGCGACATCCTGGATGAACTGGCCGAGGGCGGCGGCAGCAGCACCGTGAAAGAGCGGATCGAGGCGGTTTTGTCCCGCATCGCCTGCCAAGGCTCCATCCGTTCCGGGCGCCGCATGCGCGCGGACGAGATGAACGCGCTTTTGCGCGAGATGGAGGCGACGCCCCATTCCGGCCAGTGCAACCATGGACGGCCGACCTATGTGGAACTCAAGCTGGCCGATATCGAACGGCTGTTCGGACGCACATGATCCAGATCGGCGAACAGACCTACGCCTTTGATGATCCCATCGTGCTGGCCCTGCTGGCGGGCGGGATCATTGTGCTGGTCTTCCTCATTCTCTTGATCCTTGCCGTGCGCGCGGCGGGCCGGTCCGCACGGCTGGCGGAACCCTTGTCGCAGCAGATGGGCTGGCTGGGGCAGCGGGTACAATCGCTCTCAGAAGGGCAGGAACGGCTGGCGGGCGGGCTGCACCATGTCTCCGAAGCGCAGGCGCAAAGCCAGACCAGCATGCTGCAACTGATGGAGCGGCGGCTGGCCGAAGTGCAAAACCAGATGAACGAGAACCTGCAAGGGTCCGCCCGCTGCACGGCACAGTCGCTGGGCGAATTGCAGCAGCGGCTGGTCGCAATCGACAAGGCGCAGGACAATATCACCAAGCTTTCGGGCGACGTGCTGTCGTTGCAGGACATCCTGTCGAACAAGCAGACGCGCGGAGCCTTTGGCGAGATCCAGCTCAATGATATCGTGACCAAGGCGCTGCCCTCGGACAGCTATACGCTGCAGGCCACACTGTCCAACGGCAAGCGGGCCGACTGCCTGATCCACCTGCCGAACCCGCCCGGGCCCATCGTGATCGACAGCAAGTTCCCGCTCGAGGCCTATGAAGCCTTGCGCAGGGCGGAAACGCAGCAGCACCTGACCGAGGCCGCGCGGTTCATGCGCCAATCGGTGCGGACCCATATCAAGGCGATTTCCGACAAATATATCCTCGACGGCGAAACCGCCGACGGCGCGCTGATGTTCCTGCCGTCCGAGGCGATCTATGCCGAACTGCACGCGAACTTCCCGGAACTTGTCCGCGAAGGCTTTGCCGCGCGGGTCTGGATCGTGTCGCCCACCACCTGCATGGCCACGCTGAACACCATGCGCGCGATCCTCAAGGATGCCCGCATGCGCGAACAGGCCGGCGCGATCCGGCGCGAGCTGGGGCTGCTGTTTCAGGATGTCGAACGCCTGGGCACCCGTGTCGAAAACCTCGACCGGCATTTCGGTCAGGCGGCCAAGGACATCGCCGATATCAAGATCAGCGCCGACAAGGCCGGTCGCCGGGCCAAGCGACTGGACAATTTCGACTTCGAGGAATTGTCGCCAGACGCCGAGACGGTCGTGACACTGTCCAAACCCCAGGGCTGAACGATCCGGAAACGAAAACAGGGGGTTCCGGCCCCTGCCGAAACCCCCTGCCACCCCAAGTGCTCCCAACGCACCATCCGTGTGACTGGTTCTGGTTTCGGCCGTACTGGCCGCGTGAGTTTTTTCTACCCCAAGCGGCGGCCAGGACAAAGCGGCAAGTGCCGGGCTTTTTCTTCAAATGACTAGGGCGCCCGCACGGGACGCCCTCGCCTTGTCCGACTATCGCGTCGGGATCAGCCGTAGACCGATTCCTTGCCGAAATGCTTGGTCAGCATGTAGTAGATCACGGCGCGGTACTTGTTCCGCTCGGACCGGCCATAGGTTTCGATGACCGAGTCGATGGCCTCCATCAGGTTCGGCCCGTCCGGCAGGCCCAGCTTTTTCATCAGGAAGTTCGTCTTCACGGTCTCAAGCTCATGCTCCTGGCTGCCCGCCACGGTCGAGGCATCCGGGTTGTAGATCGCCGGCCCGCAGCCGATGGTCACCTTGCGCAGCAGGTCCATGTCCGGCTCCATACCGCATTTGTTGCGCAGATCGTCCGCATACTGCGCAATCAGGTCGTCACGACGTCCCATGTCTATCTGTTCTCCCACGTTCGGACTGAGGGCCCCAGTCTCACCGCCCGCTTCGCGCAGGACTGACACAGCCTACGCATGGAGAATGCGCAAAATAAAGGGAAAACTGCCTGTTCTCTCCCCTCGTGGGGGAACGGTGGCGCGAACGCCACCGTCAGAAAGGTACCGCGTCAGTAGCGGTAATGCTCGGGCTTGAACGGCCCCTCGGGCGTCACACCGATATAGGCGGCCTGCTCGGGATCGAGCGTCGAGAGTTTCGCCCCGATCTTTTCAAGGTGCAGGCGGGCCACCTTTTCATCCAGCGCCTTGGGCAGGATGTAGACCTGGTTGTCGTACTGATCGCCCTTGGTCCACAGCTCGATCTGCGCAAGTACCTGGTTGGTGAAGGACGCCGACATCACGAAAGATGGGTGCCCCGTGGCGTTGCCCAGATTCAACAGACGCCCCTCGGACAGCAGGATGATGCGGTTGCCATTCGGCATCTCGATCATGTCCACCTGGTCCTTGATATTGGTCCATTTGTGGTTCTTGAGAGCAGCCACCTGAATTTCGTTGTCGAAATGGCCGATATTGCCGACGATCGCCATGTCCTTCATCTGGCGCATGTGCTCGATGCGGATGACATCCTTGTTGCCGGTGGTGGTTATGAAGATGTCGGCGCTGCCCACCACATCTTCGAGCAGCACAACCTCGAACCCGTCCATCGCGGCCTGAAGCGCGCAGATCGGGTCGATCTCGGTCACCTTCACGCGGGCACCGGCACCGCGCAGGGACGCGGCAGAACCTTTGCCCACATCGCCATAGCCACAGACCACGGCGACCTTACCGGCCATCATGGTGTCGGTCGCGCGGCGGATGCCGTCGACAAGGCTTTCTTTGCAGCCGTACTTGTTGTCGAATTTCGACTTGGTCACGCTGTCGTTCACGTTGATCGCCGGGAAGGGCAGGTGGCCCTTTTCCATCATCTGGTATAGGCGATGCACGCCGGTGGTGGTTTCCTCGGTCACGCCCTTGATCATGTGGCGCTGCTTCACGAACCAGCCCGGGGTTTCCGCGATGCGCTTGCGGATCTGGGCGAACAGCGCCTCTTCTTCCTCGCTGGTGGGCACAGCGATCAGGTCATCTTCGCCTTCCTCGACCCGGGCCCCCATCAGGATATACAGCGTGGCGTCGCCGCCATCGTCGAGGATCATGTTCGCGCCACCCTCGGGGAACTGGAAGATGCGGTCGCAGTAATCCCAGTATTCCTCGAGCGTTTCGCCCTTCACGGCAAAGACCGGCGTGCCGCCTGCGGCGATGGCAGCGGCGGCGTGATCCTGGGTCGAGAAGATGTTGCACGACGCCCAGCGCACATCGGCACCCAGGGCGGTCAGCGTTTCGATCAGAACCGCGGTCTGGATCGTCATGTGCAGCGATCCGGCGATGCGCGCGCCCTTGAGCGGCTGGCTCTCGCCGAACTCGTCGCGGCACGCGATCAGGCCCGGCATTTCGGTTTCGGCGATATCCAGTTCCTTGCGGCCGTATTCGGCCAGGGCGATGTCCTTGATGATGTAATCGGTCGTCACGGCGACAATCTCCTGCATGGGTTGGGCGGGCGATAGCATCCCGCTGCCCTCGGCACAATCTTCTAGCGCGGGGATAGGGCGCGGCCAGCGTTCCAGTCTGGAAGCGTTGCGGCATATGGTCTAGCCATCGCCGCGAAAGGATACGCGCCCATGCCCAAACAACCCCGCGCCTGGCAACGGATGCTGTCGGGCCGCAGGCTCGACCTGCTGGACCCGACGCCGGTGGATATCGAGATCGAGGATATCGCCCACGGTCTGGCCTTTGTCGCGCGCTGGAACGGGCAGACGCGGGGCGATTTTGCCTATTCCGTGGCCGAACACTCGCTGCTGGTCGAAACGATCTTTGCCCGGCTCTGCCCGGTGGCCACCCCGGCCGAGCGATTGACGGCGCTGCTGCATGACGCGCCCGAATATGTGATCGGCGACATGATCTCGCCGGTGAAGGCCGCCGTTGGGCCTGATTACGACGCACTCGACAAGCGATTGGCCGCGGCGATCCATATCCGCTTTGGCCTGCCCTCGCAGACGCCTGCCAAGCTGAAGAGACAGATCAAGAAGGCCGATCGCATCAGCGCCTGGATGGAGGCCACGCAGATCGCCGGGTTCGACGTGACCGAGGCCGACAGGTTCTTTGGCCGCCCAGACCCCGGGATCATCGACGGTCTGACCATCGTGCTGCGGCCGCCGGTCGAGACCCGGCAGGACTATGTGAATCTGCACCATACGCTGCTGGAGCAAATCGGATGATCCATATTCGCCCTGCCGGAACGCTCGATGCCGGACCCATGGCCGAAATGTTGAACGCGATCATCGCCCGGGGCGATACAACCGCCCTGACCGAGCCCGTCACCCGCGACACGGTGGCGGGCTGGATGAACACCGACCCGGATCGCAGCGCCTGGCACCTGGCCGAGGATAGCGGCGGGCAAATCGCGGGCTTTCAGTGGATCGCGCCCCATCCGCTCTTGCCGCCCGAGGCCTGCGATGTCGCGACCTTTGTGCGGATCGGGCAAACCGGGCTTGGCATCGGGTCGCGCCTGTTCGAGGCATCGCAACGGGCCGCCCGGGATTTGGGCTATGCGTGGATCAACGCTGCGATCCGCGCGGACAACGCGGGCGGGCTAGTCTATTACCAAAGTCGCGGGTTCGAGGATTACGCACGTCTGACCGACCAACCCTTGGGGGATGGCCGGTTGGTCGACAATGTTCTGAAACGCTACGATCTGTGAAGATCAGCGCGGGCTGCGCTTGGCCAGGATGCGCTGCAGGGTCCGGCGGTGCATGTTCAGCCGCCGCGCGGTTTCCGACACGTTGCGGTCGCACAGCTCGTAGACCCGCTGAATATGCTCCCACCGCACGCGGTCGGCGCTCATCGGGTTTTCCGGTGGCGGGGGCAGAGCGTCGCTCCGGGCCAACAAGGCATTGGTGATGTCGGTCGCATCGGCGGGCTTGGACAGGTAGTCCGTCGCCCCGATCTTGACCGCGGCCACGGCCGTGGCAATGGCGCCGTACCCCGTCAGAACCACGACACGGCTGTCGGGCCGCTTTTCGCGCAACACTTCGACAACGTCGAGGCCGTTGCCATCCTCAAGCCGCAGATCGACCACGGCATAAGCGGGCGGACGGGCAGTGGCCACAGCCTGTCCTGCCGCAACGGA
>PR_CR_10_Liq_1_inCRDRAFT_1000429_pt1 | contig 26490 bp, 22 predicted proteins | sample PRCRCaboRojoPR_3_FD_10241 | JGI IMG/M metagenome (IMG submission 10241)
GCTTGTCTTACGATCTACTGAGATTCATCCTCCTTCCTTCGATTTGTCCCCTCCCTTCCACCTCTGCTGGGGTTTTAGTTACTACTTGAATTATTAACAAAAGTATTTGGAATCTGACTTAACAATACAAACTTATGAGTTATTGTTTGCAGAACTACCAAGCTTTCAAGTTAATGATTTTAGATGAAATACCTACTTTGGTCTAAGAGGTAGTTTATGCTTGACTCATCCACAAGTCTTCTGTCTAAATCAATTTATTAGTTACCTCTCTTCCTCAGGTTAATGTAAACTAAAAAGAAGATTATGAAGACTCCTGCCAATAATAATATGGTCAGTAAGGAGCTTTCAGTGCTGTCAGGAACCTCAAAATGAGGGGCCACTAAACTCAAGAACTGTTTTGCCACCAACTCTGTAGAATTAGAAACTTTTTTGATGATGATTTCTCCCGGCATGGTTCTTCTGGTTTCTAAGAAATCCTTGTAAAGAACTGGGAACTCGTAAGGAAGCCCAGCAAACTCAATTTCTCCTAAGACCTTCCAATCAGTTTGACTCAGAAAACTTTGCATGTTGAGTTTTAAGTAGTCTTCAAAGGGTGCAGTTTTGTTTTTGTGGTTGAAAAGTCTGTAGAACACATCCCCTTCAATAACATACACTGTTGAAAGGTACAACTCGGGTTCAGTTTCTGCAATCAAGTAAGATGAGTAATAAGGCCATTCATCGTAACTCTGGCCGTCTTGGTAGCTTTCTACGAACTCTACTGGCTCTGTGCCTTTTGCGAACACAACTAAAGGTTTGTTTTTATTACCTAAGTAGGTTTGCTGGAGTGATTCCCAGTTGAAATTGCCAACACGTACATGGAACTCATGGTTTATAAACTCAGTGTCTTGAATTGGCTTTTGCAACCCGAACTTGTCGTCAGTTTTGGGGTTTCTGTGCAAGTGAAGTTCAAAGGTGCTGTTATCGACCAAGCCTGCTCCTAGCGGAAAGCTGGGGAATATTTGGAGTTTTGGCTTGATGATTAAACCTCCTGAAATAGGGTAGTAGTTCTTGCCCACAACTCCGGGGTTAGTCTTGTGGGTGTAAGTGCGCAGTCTAACGTCTCCTGAGTTAAAGGTATAGAACCAGTTAGGGTCAATTGTGGAGGTATCCTGCATTCTCAGAAAAAGTTCTTCGTCTTCCTTGGAGTTAACACCTATTTGCCAAGTGAAAGTGTCTGAGTTCTTAGGAAGAACTACTTTTTGGTGCATAGTCCTTAACTCCTCGGTCCATTTAGTGAAGACTAAATCAACCAGGTTTCCTGAGTAGATTTTGAGCAAGTCTGTCTTGAGTTGCTTTTCTTTGCCTAGGTTATCTGGGTGGAACTTATAAGCTCCTCCTTTGGAAGCTTTGTATTCCCAAAACTTGCTGTTTAATTGTATTGTCTTTGATGGTTCCTGTATGCTTTTTATGAAGCCCTTTTGGTCAAAGTTTATTTTAAGTACTTCGTTTTCTACAAGTAACTTTTTGGATGCTTCAACAGAGGGCCCAGCACAGTGGTTATTGCAACTGTTTACGAAAAAGTTAGAAAAAGAAAGCGGAGGGACCTTTATTTTGAAGTAAATCAAAAACTTGCCTTCAAAAGGAACTGCTTGGGACTCCAGAATTTCTCCAAGGCAGTTCCTTACTTGGACTTTTTCAGTCTCACTGGTGAAGTGCTCTAAACTTTCTACTTCCCAACTCAAGGAGTTAAAGACCACCCCTACTTTCGAAGCTTGAACAAACTCACCTGTTTTTCTCAGCAAAGAATTGTAAGAGGACTGAATTACTTCCAGTGCCGTTTGGTACTCTTTGCTAAGTTTAGACCTATAGTCTTGTGCTACGTGTGGTCTGCAGGTTCCTGTAACGGCATCGTGGTGCATCCCTATACTTGCTGCTTCTGCGCTGAACTGGGTCTTAAGCACTAAACCCCCTGCTATTTCTGCTTCTCTGGCAATCTTGTGTCCTGAGTAAATGCTTTTTTTGAGTCCTGGGCGAGTTGTGTAGTAACCTGTCCAATAGTTGTTTCCATCACTCATATAGGGAAAAAAGTCTCCTTTGTAAATAGGAAATTCAGCTTGGGAAGTCTTTACAGCTTCAAAGTACTCTGAAGGGGTAGCTATTTGGACAGAGTAGCCTTGGTTGTTCATATGCTTGACCACTGCGTTAAGTGATCTAAGCCATGCTTGGGACTTGTCTAGGTCGCTAAACCAAAAGTCATCTCCAAAAAGCACCATGATGTTTTCAGTTCGGTAGCCTTTACTTCTTGTTTCCATCAAGTCCACTAAACCTTTTTGACATCGAGTAATCATTTCTTGGCTTTTGTAGTTAGGAAAAACATTTCCGAAGCAAGAACTTTCAAAGGGATGCAGAATTTTGGGACTGGAGTAGTGCTCGTATAGAACGTGAGTGAACATTTGGTAGTTCTCTCCAAAGTTAGTTCCTTCCCACACAAATTCAAGTTTGCCTGTTGTTCTCAGGGACTTTTTAAGGCTGTAGTCAATTCTGTTGATCACCAAGTACTCGTAACCCATTTGTGCCCAAAGTGAAGGAGTCAAAGCAGAGTACCCAAAGGGGTCTAATTGCCAGCCTACTTTGATTGACTCCACTCCAAACTGTTCTTTCATGTACCTTCTTCCCAACTCCATTTGCCTCAAAACGTTCTCCCAGTCAGAGTTTGCTTCGTCGTTTTGCACAAAACCCCCACCCACAATTTCGATTCTGCCTTCTTGGATGTACTTTTTCATTTTGATTTGCTGGTTTTGGGGTTGTTCTTCCATCCACATCTTCAAAAACCCAGTTTCAGACCAACTGAACTTAAGGTCAGGAATTTCGTCCAAAAGAATCAAGTAGTTGTTTAAAACATCCCTCACCTTGGCTTTGTAGTACTCTTCAACTGTTTTGAGCCACCCTAAGTCAGTGTGGGAGTGAGGCACTATGAAAAGTTTACTTGCTTCAGCCAACAATGCAAGTGCTAAAACTTTGAACATTTATTTATTTATTAGAACTGGTCCAAGTCGCCTACCCTCTGAGTTGAATTAGTGGGTCGTCGCTTTCGGTCGGAAGTTTCGTTTTTGTTTTTTTTGTGTTTCTGCTTGTTTTTGTTAGTGTTTCCTTTCTTGCTTCTTGCGTGAGTTCCTGAGTTTTTCTTCTTAGTTGTTGTCTTGGTTGGCTATGTTTCTTCGGGTTTCAGGTGGTCTTGGTTCTTTTCAAGGGCGTCTGCATAAGCGAGGTAGAGTTCTTCATCTTCTGATAGTTTTTCGCAAGTGATTCTTCGTCGGATGATTCAATGTGTCGAGCCTTCGTCCTCCGTGCCATGTCCCCAGACAAAGACTCCTCAGAGTCCCATCTAGGTTAAGCTTCGAGAGGCTTAGGAGCTCGAAGTCCATACCATATTTCATTTTTAGTAGGGATTAATTATAGTAGTTACATTGCCATATTGAGTGTCCAATATTAGATACTTATAATTTGGTAAATGGCGAGGTGAGACAAGCAAAAGTTCTGACAGCCAACTTTCTAGGCACTAGAAACTGGTGCGCTTTTGGCTGTGAACTTTTTGGGGGTCTGGAAATAAACTGCTGAGTTAGATTTCAGATGCCCATGTCTAGTTGCCCAATTTTCGGAGCTCAACTTTCAAGCCCAACTTTCAAGCCCAACTTTCAGGGTCAGAACGCGGACTCTCACAAGCCACTACCATTAATTAATCAATTAATTTTTTGCTGGGTGTTCTGAGACTCAGTGCAGTTAGCAGTCAAAAGTTTGAATAATTAAGAATATGGGAGAGTATAGAAAGCAACAAAAGTCTAGACCTCACAGAGAAAGCATCACCTCTGAAACCTCAGAAATTGGAAATACTGCCGAACTTGAAAAGCACATGAACTCTAAGTTGTTCCAAAAATTCTTGAGACATGAAGGAATTAATTTGAAAAAACCCCCTGTAGTGCAGCCACCTAAAAAGGAAGAAGAGATGCCTGACAAGTGGTCCAGCCCTGAAGACCAACAGCCCAGTCCTAAGTGGTCCCAGAACAATAGTATTGTTTCCCAACGCGAAATTAGTCCCATTAAGTCGAATGAAAAAACTCCTGAGTCTCTGGACTTCCAAAGCGAAGAAAGTCCCCAGTACAACGATGTGGAACTTAAAGGGTTTTCTGAACACTTGCAGCCAGGCCAGTCTTATGCCTACTACGACGACCTAGACGAGTTTGACGAGGAGTACAAGGAAAATGAGGACATCCAAAATATTCCAAACGAAGCCCCTAACATCCAGCCCACCAGCATACCCCAAATTCCTATAGGAATGCACCAAATGGGAATTACTCCCTATATGGGCTACTACCCTATGTACATGCCTCCAGACCCGATGATGATGCGGAGTCCCGAACCTCCTAAAGCCAAACAAGACCTTGAGGCGATCAAGCAAGAGTACGAAAGTACTATCCAAGAAAAGGAAGAAGAGGTCCGGAAGTTAAACAGACAACTGCAAAATGCAAAGTACGACTACATGGAACTAGAAGACAAGTTAAGGAACAGCGAAGACCTTGAAAGAAGGTTCAGTAACCTTCGTTACGAAAACGAAAACCTAGAAAGGAAAGTCAGGAGTCTTGAAGACGAAAACGAGTACTTGAGGAAACAACTAGACCACTCCAAAGACGACCTAGAGTCAATTAGGAGTTTGGCTGACGACTCAGAAAGAAAAGCTAAGGATAAGATCGACGACTTAGAAAGGGAAGTGAAGAAAGCCAGGGAAAAAGCTGAAGACCTGGAAAGACAAGTTTTGAGGGAAAAAGACAAGCAAATGGACTTGGAAAGGAAACTTTTGAAGTCCCAAGACAAAAACTACAGTTTGAAGGATGAAGTTGAAAGGTCTGAAGAAAAGATCCACAGACTCGAAAGGGAACTAGAAGACTCAAAAGAACAACTGAACTACCAACACAGACAACAACACAGGGAAACTGACAGTCTTCGCAAACAAATTTCTACTTTGTACAGCGAAATGGAAAGGCTGGACCAGGAAAGGAACTTCCGCTCCAGCAGTCGAAAAGCTTACTACGAAGAGGAGCAGTGCTTCGACCGCAGCTACCGTAAAAGGAACTACCCACGGGAAGAAAGAAGCTTTTCAAGGAGAGAAGACTCAAGGGGAAGTTCTCCACCCAGAGGAAACAAGTTCGAAAAACTAGACCTGAGGAAAGACTCAGACGATTTCTGGTTAAGAGAAGAAACTCCACCTAAAACAGAGCGAACTTACCAAAAGGAAGAATTGCCTGCAGTGCAGCCCACTACACCTGACTCCAGGAGTTTGAGGGAAAATAGCTACCAAGACCCGAGTTCTAAGTTCCGTGCAAAAGTAGCAGCTAACAACTCAACGTCAGTAGGAAGTGCACTTGCCTGGGAAGAAGCACCTGAGCCTCCTCCGAGGCCGAATGCTCCAGCGAAGGAGTACCAAGACTACTCAGTGAAGAACCTCGAAAACACTTTGTTGCAGCTGCAAATTGAAAAGAAAAAACTAGAAGACGAGTTTGCTAAGTTGCCTGAACACGCCAAAAAGATTGCAGTGAGGCGTCGCAGAGAAGAAGTGGAGACTGAACTTTCGATTCTGACTACTAACATTGCGAACGTCAAAAACAAACTAAGACAAAAGAATGCCTTACTTTAAGTACTAATAAATGAATTCTTGGGTACAGGAAAACTACAAGAAGCTTTTAGTTGCAGCGTTTGGAGTTAGTGCTTGTGTAGGCATAGGCTCTTATGCCTTCAGTCAGTTCTTCAAAACTCCAGAAAAAAAAGTAGGCACTAAAGACATTGCTGAGCACTTTGCCTCCAGAATTAAAAAGAAGTACAGTCAGGAACTAGAAGAGTCCCAAAAGGCTGACTTCGACATGGCAGCTTTTTGCCACAGTGTAAGGGAGTCCTGCAGTCCAGAACTAGAAAAACTCGAACAAGAGTACCAAGAACAACTGCAAAAGATCCACAAAAAAGAAGTAACACAAGAAACTCTCCGGCACTACCACGAATACATAGCCAAAACTGAAGCAATTGTGCAAGAAGCCAAGAAAAGACTGTCTAAAGAAAAGGGCTACAATGAAGAAGAAGTGGACAGGCGCTTGCGTGAGTTAGAAGCTAGTGAACTCTTGTTGAACATAGAATACACTCAAGTTCCTACTGTGATTTCTGACAAGGATCTGTTCAAAACCGTTCTGAGGGAGTTCGTGGAAATTTCCGACAGACTGAAACAAGACAATCCAGAAATGCCCCTTGAGCTCATAAGGCAACAGAGCTCGGAGGAAATACAAGACAAACGCAGAGTCACTGTAGAACACTTAGAAGCTGGAATCCACACCCACAAAGCCCAGAGAGACCCTGAACTAGAGTCTGTTGTAAATAAATTCAACGCTTTAAAGCCAAGCATCAGAACAAACCTTACAAGTATGGTCAAAGCTTTAGCTTTTAATAAGAAAGGCCAATAACTCTAATAACAGTTACAAAATTAAATGTCCAGTAGTGAGCCAGACTCTGGAAGTGATTTTTTCTCTGAAGAGTCACTTGAAGAGCAGACTGGACTTGAAGGAGTTACCTCAGAAACAGCACTTAGAGGCTCCGGAAGTCCAGGGAAGCCTGATGTGACTGAGAGACTCTACAAAGAAACAGACTCCAAAAAACGCAAAATGAAACAACTAGTTGAAAAGTTTGCAAACGAAGAAAAGAAACTCTACACCTTTTCGCCTAGAATAAATTCTTCTGGCGGCAAAAGAAGTGTTTCTGAATTCATAGAGCAAATGAATTCCTACGAAGCTAAGAAAAGAGAAAAACTCCAAGTCATGCGGGAAAAACTAGCCAAACAAGCTGAAACTGCTGAGTTTCCCTTCCGGCCAAGTGTGTGCGAAAAGTCAGCAGAAATTTACAGCAAAAAAGACAAAGAGTCAGTGTTCGACAAACTCTACAAAACAAAAAAGACTGAAAGGGAAGAACCTACTCCTTCCTTCACTCCTTCAATCAACCCCAAGTCCCAAAGCATCGCTAGAGACAAGCCAATCAACGACCACCTCTACCAAGACGCCATTGAGCGCAGGAAGCACAAGGAAGTTCCTCCCCAAACTGCAACTAAACTTGTTAACACGAGTTCAGAGCAACTTTTGGTTTCTAAGTTCACAAAAGAATTCCAAGCAGCCCTTCCAGACACTGCTTTGGAACTAAGTGGGTTTTACAAACTGCTTCATTCAATGCACTTCATTGCTTCAGAAGAAGAGTCCCAACTTGTAAATGAACTGTGGACCTTGTTGGGGGAGAACCCAGACAACCAAGTAGTTTTGGAGTGCTTGTTGGCAATAATGGGGTTTGAAACACAAAAAAGAACTCTGAAGCACAAAAAGTTGAGAGCTAAGTTCTTTGCCTTAAGCCAAAACCGAAGCAGTTTTTTTAGTGTAAATAAAGCACAGAAGCCGCACCAAGGGTGTTCTTTCAAACCGAGCATAAACCAAGAGAGTCTCAAAATCGCAGAAAAAAACAAAAGTTCTGAGTACAAAACCCACCAGGACTTTTTATACAGTCAATACCAAAAACTCTCTGAAAAGAAAGACAAAATCAAAGCTAACTACTTAGAAAAAGAAAGACAAGCCTGTACCTTCAGACCTAGTGTATATAGCACTCCAACTCCCAAAAGGTCAAGTTCAACCTCCAACAAAGAAACCCCCACTTACGAGTATAACAAACTCCTAGACCTCTACAAAACAAACCCCCGAACCGAAGCTTTGTACAACCTCCACAAAAAAGAAAAAGAATTCAAGGAAAGCCTTGCAAAAAGTGCTCAAGAAAACCTTGAAGCCAAAATCAAAGCTGAGTGCACTTTTTCACCCCAAATAGACAAAAAGGTCCCCAAGTACCCCAAAACCAAAGACCCCAGAGGAGTCAAAGAAGCCGTTGAAAGAATGCGGAAGGCCAGAGAAGACCACCTGCCAACCCAAGCTATGAAGGAAAGAAGCACTACACTCAACAGCCCTCAAGTCAAGGAAGACCCACCAAAAGAACTACTTGAGGACTCAGAGTTAATTTTACAAGAACTAATAGCTGCACATAACTTAAAGCATAGTTAAGCAATCGGCAAAAAGTGGTCCAGCAAAGCGTAGATGCGGTTTTTCTTGAAAGTAAATTCTGGAAAAGACACGAACTTAAGGTTTCTTGGAAGTTTGGGCTGTACACAGGGGACTTCTTGCTTTTTGTTCTTCTTGATCCACTTTCTGAGTTCGCCTAAAAAGTTGTGGACTTTGTTGAACCTGTACTGGCTGTAAGGCTCTGCTCGGTTGTTCTTTTTAGAAGGAATGTCATCCAGTTTGACCCACAAAATAGCCCCTATTTCTCCTTTGGTGTGGGTGTAGAATTCAAAGTCCATAGGCACGTTTGGGACAATGTAAAGTCTAAGTCGGCCTTCTTCTGACTCTATGAAGCACTCAGAGTCTATCATGTTTGAAATGTCGAAGCCAACTTCTTCGTTAACTTCGCGGATAGCGCAGTCCACTGAGTTTTCGCCTTGGTTGATTTTTCCTTTCGGGAAGCCAAGTATCTTTCCGTTGTAGCTGCTCACCATCAGGCAGTGGTCCATTTTGTCATTGAGCAGAATGGCGCCTCGGACAGGGATGTGTGCCTTGTACTCTTCGTAGATTTCTAACAAGTCCTTAGTGGAGTACTCAGGAAACAATTCAAAGGTTTCTTTCATCTTCTTGACGAAGGGAGCAAACTTGAGTGAAGGGACTTGGAGTTCGTGGAGTAGTTCGTCCTCGTAGAACCAATGGGCTTGTTCCAAATTCACCATTAGTCGTTCGGGTTCGTGTTCTTCTAACGGCAGGCTGTGGAGGAACCTGTAGTAGCACTCTTCTAGTGCCAAATCCATCCTTTAATATAAAGCCTTAACTTATTATGAAGGGTTCGTCAGCAGAATGTTGTTGATTGGAATGAAAACTAGTTTCACGAAAAACCCTATTAAACCCATGATAGCAAATCCAATTGCACAGGCTGTGACTATTTTGGTGTACTCTACGTAAGTTTTACCTTTTTTGTCGGGTTTGCTGCATCTGGTCATCAGTCTTTTGCTATCTTTGTAGAAATCCTTCGCACTTGATATGGTGCTTGAAATTGGGTTGGACTTATCTGACATATTTATAACCCACGTGTCAATTTAATTGTTTACAAGTTGATTTCATTTTGAATTGTGCTTTTTCTTAAACTTGACTAAATGAGGTTTCATTCTGTGGAATACTGAACTTAAAGGGCGGTTCTGAATAAAAATAAATGGGTTGCTGCAAAGTTCAGTTCATGGAACAGGGCAATTTAAACTTGCTGCGGTACAAAACATCTAATTCGATCACTGAGCCCTGCAGAAGTAGGAACAGTGAGTTTTTTGACATTTCAATAGTCTCGAAGGATCTGGAGAACAACAGTCCAGAAAACAAAGCTCTCCCGGTAAAAGCTTCGCCTGGGAACCTTTCAACTGGAATTTCGTTTCAGTTTGGAGACATAGAGGCCGCATTTCTTGCTTCGTTCCGAAACTCAGACAAAGGTAGTCACGCAGAAGTTATTGAAAACAATACTTATAATTAAACTCTTTGGATTAATACATAAATGGGTCCTTATTTGGATCTCAAAAACAAAAAGGCTACTCGCAAAAAAAAAACAGTTGAAAGCTTGCTTAGCCACACCAAACTCAACCTGGACAGCAAAAACGAAGGGTATTTTTACGGGGCACAAAGCTTCAAAAACAAAACACTCAAGGCTAGAAGGCAGTCTTCAAGTTTAACGCCTAACTTTCTTAAAGTGCCTATTTTGGAATCTATTAGCAAACACCAACCCAAGCACATGTACTCAAAAAACAGAACCAACACCCAAATAAGTTACTTGCCCAGCATAAAATCTAGCTTAAACTACCCCAAAAAAGAGGAACTTAGTGACTCAAAGAAAAAAAGAACCACTGGCCACAGCTTGGAAGGAGTTTCGAAGTCACTTATTCAAAAAATAGTTAAGATCAAAAAAGCAAGTCCTCCAAATAACTTTTTTCAAACCAAAAAGGAATCCCAGGAAGGAAGACACATAAAAGCAGGGGCAGAGGCAATTTTCAAGTGCTTAACGAACAAGACTGAGGAAATCCGAGCAAACCAAGTAGTGGAACTCATTGTGAGTTTAGCCTTGAGTAGGGAACCCCAAGTAGTTTTGGAGGTCCTTGAATCGTGTTTGGAGTTCCTTGGAAAACAAACCTTCAGTTTGGACGACATAGTTTCTTGCTGCGACCCTAACTGCAGCATCCTCAAGAAACTGAACTGTCTTTACATTGAAAAACACACTGAAGACTCGATTCCCAAAACAGAGTCTTTGCGGGTCAAAAGTATCAAGAAGATGGGCCTGGCTTTGCTCAGAGAAAAAAGAAAAGGCAGGTTCATAGAGACCTCTAGGAACATTGACGAACTCTACAGCATCCTTACTGCTCACTGGAAAAAGTACGACTTCCAACTAAAAGGACTTTCGTGCAAAGAAGTAATTCAGATCTTGCTTGAACTCTCAGTGGCATATAACGTTTCAGAGGCAAAGTCCATTCTGAAGCAGTACCAACTTTACAAGAGCCACCTGACCTTTAAGGAGTTTTTGAAGGTGTTCTCGAAAAGTCTTTTGAAGAACTTAGTTATGGGTGTGGCAGAAGCTCTGCAGCAAAGCAGCACTAAACAAGAGTACTCCTCAACTTTGAAAATCCAAAGAATAAAAAGAAGACTTTTGATCAAAGAAATCGAAACAGGCAGTTGCTCTACTCTGGAAGCCATAGGTTCTTTCCACAGGCTAAACAAGTCTCTTAACACTTAGAAATTGTAAACATGGTACATCTTCTCAACTTGGTCAAGCTTCCCGTGGAAAGCTAAGGAAGGGGTTTGTCCTTTGAACCATCTCTGGAAGACTGACTTCAGGTAGTTCGAGTCCAAAGCTGCCACTCGCTTAGCAATTTCGCTTTTGGGAACTCTTCTGTTCATATAAATAAGTTGACTTCCTAGAGTCTGGATGACCTCAGCACCTACTTCTAGCTGGAGGAGTTCGTGGAATATTTTGTTTTTTCCCTTCACAAGTTCTTCTTCAGGCACTTCCTGAGTCACTTTTTCAAACACTTCCAAGTACTGCTTAGTTAAGTCCTGCACTTTGTCTTCTGCAACCGAAGCGTAATACCCAATCATTCCCACATCCTTGTAAGGAATGTAAAGACACTCTTCTTGAGAAGCTATTTTTTGGTTCCCTAAAAGCAAGTTGGGCACTGACAAAATGTTGGACTGCTCCGGGTCAGTTTCTGCTATTATCCTTTGTAATAGCAAAAACGCCCAGTAGTCAGGGTCTGCCCACGAAGGAGCTGGGTAAAACAAGCCTAAGTGCACTTGGTCGATGCAGTCGTCCCTCGAGTGAATAGTTGAACCTGTGAAAGTTGGCTTGTCTTCACCCACTATTGGTATTTCGGTTGAAGTGCGCAGATTTCCTAGGATGCTTTCTGAGATCTCAACAAGTCGGTTGTGTTCAACTGGACCTCCCCCGACCACCACAAGACGGGGTCCTATGTAGTGGGTGTACACGAACTTCTTAAGGTCTTCGTTGGTGATTTTGCGTATGGAGTCTCTGTTTCCGAGAATAGGTTGGCCCATGATGTGGTCTCTGTAAGAAGTGAAGTGAATGTTTTCTAGAATCATTTCACGGGTGTCTGCGTCTACTTCGTCGGCTTCTCTGAGAATAACTTCTTTTTCGATCTCAACGTTAGTTGGGTCGTACTTGGAATTAAGGATCATGTCAGCCATGATGTCTACTGCTTCGCCAACGTCTTGTTTGAAAACCTGCATTTGGTACAAAGTAGTTTCTCTTGAAGTGTAAGCGTTGAGGTTGCCTCCCATGTTTTCAATGCCTCTTTCAAGCATAACTCTAGTGCGCCTGTTAGTTCCTTTGAAGTGCAAGTGCTCTAGAAAGTGAGCAGTGCCTGTGTTGGCCATGGTTTCATTGCGCGACCCAGCATCAATCATGATGCCCACTGTGGACAGGGGAGCGTCGTAGTGCTCTGTGGCTACTCTGATTCCGTTGCTGAGTTTGGTTTCTTGGTACTGGTGGTCGTACTTAAGTGGTTCAGGGATTTCGCCGAGTTCAATTGGGTAGATGTTTTGTTTGAAGTTAGCTGGGGCAGCTAGCGTAGACTTGTTGCGCACTGAAGAAAAGCTTTGTTTGAGGTTTTTCAGAAGCCTATGCATTTTTATTAAACTTGAGTTACGTAAGTAAGGTATAAGTCTTAGTTATTACTGTGAGGGCATCATTCTGGCTAAGTTGTCGGGGATGTTTCCTTTGATGGTGTCCTTTTCTGTCATGAAAACCAAAACAATAGCGCCAAGCTTAACCAGGAAGTTTATGATACTCATAGCAAGCACGAAATGGTGGATTCCACTTTCCCAAGAACCTGACTCGCCTGTCCAAGCAGAGCCCCAGTAGCACAGCCAAATGAAGTCCACCAAGAACGTCACTACCATGAGTCCCCAAAACTTTACCCGGATTTCTTTTTCGGGCTCCGTCCAAATAAGCCAAGCAAACACAAAAAGTGGCAAGTTAAAGTCTGGCCTTGCAAGGCAAGAAAGGGTAGCTAGTCCTGCACAAAGCAAGAAAACTTTGGGCACTATTCCTTCTAACTCCATTATACAAATGGAGCGCAGAGGAAGATCTCGCGGGAGGGGGTTTAGAGGACGCGGACCCAGAAGAGGCAGATTTGGTCCAGGAAGAGCTCCCCACAGAACCTACGTGCAAGTGTCAAAGCCTTTGTTTTACAAAGTGAAGGACCTCTGTCCTGAAATGACTGGGATTAATGTTTCTTGTGAAATCGTGGAAGAAGCTAGGAACGTGCATTCGCGAACCTTTGCGGACGGAAAACAAATAAACATTTGGGAGATTCTAATAGGAGACGAAACAGGAAGCATAGTTCTGGGAACCATAGATCCAGGGATTGCTAAGAGAGCAAGAGTTGGCTGTGCAGCAATTGTGAGGAATGGGTTCATTAAAATGAAGGACAACAAATTTATGCGCCTAAACGTGGATAAGTTTGGGAAAATAGAAGTGACTTCGGGGGGGAGGATTAGAGTAGATGCAACTAACAATTTGTCAGAGGTTGAATATCAAGAAGTCTTCAAGTGATCTAAATAATTCCGATTAGGGATTTATTTAAGTTTGATATTCTAACAATAAATGGAAAGAGTAACCCAATACGAACTACTTGAAAAAATTGGTAAAGGTTCTTTTGGAGAAGTTTATAAAGCGTTTGCTAAAGAGACTGGCGAAATAGTAGCAATAAAAATAGTTGACTTGAGCGAAGGAGAGGAGTTGCTGGATGAAGTAAATCAAGAAATCCAAGTACTAAAGGAATGCTGCAACTCCTTGATCACAAACTTCCACGAGTCCTTCAAGCACAACTCCAGACTCTACATTGTTATGGAGTACGTGGCAGGGGGCTCCATCAAGGACATTATAAGAAGTCGAGGCCCCATCCAAGAGATTTACATCCCAATACTTCTGCGAGAACTTCTGAAGGCTACTAGTTTCTTGCACGCCAACAACAAAATCCACAGAGACATCAAAGCAGCTAACATTTTGCTCTCTATGGAAGGAGAAGTGAAACTTGCTGACTTTGGCGTTGCTGCCAAAATCACTGAGTCTGTTAGCAAAAGGAACTCTTTTGTGGGAACTCCTTACTGGATGGCCCCAGAAGTCATCTCTCAGTCTTTGTACGACACCAAAGCCGACATTTGGTCAATAGGCATCACTGCTTACGAGCTAGCCTATGCCTGTCCTCCCCACAACGATTTGCAACCTATCAACGCTTTGTTCAGGATCCAAACAGGCCCTTCTCCGCAATTAGATGCTTCATTTTCAGTTGCTTTTCGGGAGTTTGTTTCATTGTGTCTGCAAAAAGACCCTTCNATGAGACCTGACGCAGAGGCTTTGCTAGGACACAAGTTCATTAAGTCTGCTAAAAAGACATATTACTTAACTGACCTTTTGGACTCCTCAACAATACTTAAAAGAGAGCACTTCCGGTCTTACTCAACACAAGAACCCGTAGACACTGTGCTCAAACTGTCCGAAACAACTCATCGGCACTCGCACAGTTCAGGTTCAACAAAGTTCAAGTACTCTCATCGGAAGAACTCGAGCAACGCAAGTTCAAGCAACAGTGTAAGGACCACAGTTGGGGTACCTGAGGAGGACTCTATTTCCTGGCTTCCTTGCCGGGAGCCTTCGTTCTTGACGATACTGGAGACTGCCGTTGCAAACTGCGAAGCTTCTACGGAAAGCATAGAATCGCTTGAAAAGTTAATTCTTGCTGTAGCTGAGTTGGAAATTAGAGACTCCAGACTTGCACCTCGGCTGTTTTCTGAAGTAATGAAATTATATAAGCAAAATTACCCTTAGTTATCGACTAGATGTTTAATCACGAATATGGAAGGCCATAATCAAACAATGGCCGACATACAAACAGAGAAGGCTTTCCAAAAGCAAGAAGGAGTTTCCCTCAAAAGCCGCAAGTTTTTGGCTACCAAAACTGAAAAGGGCGTTCGTTACTGGAAAAACGTAGGACTGGGTTTCAAAACCCCAAAAGAGGCCATTGATATGGACTACGTCGACAAAAAGTGCCCATTCACAGGAAATGTCTCTATCCGCGGACGTATTCTCAAGGGGATGGTTGTTTCGACTAAAATGAAGCGCACTGTAATAGTTAGGCGCAACTATTTGCACTACATCAAAAAGTACAACAGATACGAAAAGCGCCACACAAACATTGCAGCTCACTGCTCGCCCTGTTTCGACAGTATCAAGGAAGGAGACATTGTGACTTTGGGCCAGTGCCGTCCTCTTTCCAAGACTGTCCGCTTCAATGTCCTCAAGGTCCAGTCAAACCAGATTTTCGGCAGTGCCCGTAAACAATTCGTTTTATTCTAAGATTAAGAGGTGGACTCCTTAAGCTTGTTTTCGACTTCGTGAAGTTGGCGTTTCGTCTTAGTTAGTTCGTCTTTAAGTCGCATTTGTTCCATTTCGAGTTTGATGTTTTCTGTTTTGAAGTCTTCAACTTTCGTCTGCAAGTCGCTGTAGGACCCTGAAAACACCTTTTCGTTGTCTGCACTGCGCAGTTCCTCCTGGAGTCCCCTGACTCTTTCTCTCTCCCGCAAGAGCACTGCTTCTAAGTCAACGTACTTCTGTTTTTCGTAGTCTAGTTCTGCTTTGACAGAGTGCAGTTTGTTTTCAGCTGAGCGCAGACGTGACTCAACTAGAGCTTTTTCGTTCTGGACTGTGTCTAGTTTGCGTTGGAGTTCTGCACAGGCACTTTGGAGGTTGCTTGAAACTTCGTATTTGGAAGAAAGTTCTTCTTTTAGTTTTGCTTTCGAGTTTTCTGCTTCAATGTACCTTTGTTCTGCATTTTCGAGTTTCCACTTGTAGTTCGAGAGTTCTTTTTCGAGGAGTCTGACTTCGTGGGTGTAGTCTTCTTCTTGGGTTTTGTAGTGGTTAATTTCTTCTTGGGTTCTGCCAAAGCAACTTTTGAGTTCTTCTACCTGGGAAGACAACTTGGAGTTCTCTTCTCTTATGTGTTCGTATGCTCTGTTGATTTTGTCGTAGTCTTTTTGCAGAGCTGAGTAGTCTTTGTGCAGTCTTTGCTTCTCTTGCTGTGTTTGGTCCAGTTTGTTTTGGAAGTTTTCTTCAGTTTTAGTGTGCTTTTCTTGTTGTTCGTAGAGTTGGTCTCTTTGCGAGTATAGGTGTCTTATTTTGTCTTCGAGTTTAGTTTGTTCTTGGTTTAAGGACTTAACGTGGGAGTTGAGGTCCCTGATTTGGCTTTGGTACTTCGAAGAACTGCTTTGGGCTTCTTGGAGTTGGTCTTGGGCAGTTTTAAGTTTGTCTTGTAAGTACTGGGACTCTTTGTCTTTTTCTTCGAGTTTGTACTTGTAGTAGTTTTCTGACTCCCTCAAAAGCTTAATTGTGTTTTTGAGTTCTTCATAGGACTGTTGTTGCTTCTTCACAGAAGACTTGAAACTTTCTATTTCGTCTTGCTTTTTGTTAAGTTGGTTCCTTAAGCTCTCGACTTGGTAGTGCAAGTTTTCCTTTTCTTCGCAGTACTTGTCTTTTTCGTGGTCTTTAGCACTTAGTTGTTTTTTAAGGAACTCAATTTCTTCTTGGTAGTTGAAAGCGTGGTTTTCTTTTTCCTGAAGTTGCAGTTGGAGACTTTCGGTTTTGTCGTTCAGATCTTCTTTGGCTTGTTCTAGTGAGTTCATTAAGTTCTTTAAGTGGCTGTTTTGATCTGTGAGTTTCTGCACATAAGCTTGTTCAGCTAGGTACTTATCGTAGTTTTCTTTAGCTTCTTTTTGGACAGAGTACTTTTCTGACTCTTCGTTAGCAAGGGACTGCTTGGTTTCTCCAACTTCTAAGTGGAGTTGTTTGATTTTTTGTTCCAGTTGGTATATTTCTGAGTTTTTCCTTTCTCCAGAGTTTTGAGACTCACTAAGGGCTTTTTGGAGTTTGTGGACTTCAGAGTCCAACTGCGACTGTGAAGACTTGGCTCTTTCAGCTTGTTTTTCAGCAGTGTAGAGTTTGTCTTCAGAGCGTGAAAGGCTAGCCCTGAGAGTTTCTATTTCTTGGTAAAGTTTTCTTTCGTGTGACCGGGAGTCTTGGGCTTGTTGCTTCAAAAGTCCTAGTTCTTCTTCGAGGTACTGGGCTTTCCTGATGCTTGCTGAGTAACTTTCTGTTTGGTTTTGGAGTTCTTGGTAGTCCCTGCGGATCTCTTCACGTTCCTTTCGAACTTGTTCTAGGTAAGACTTGAGTTCCCTGACTTCTGAGTCTTTGAAATTGAGTTGCTCCTTAGTTTCATCTAGTTCTTTCCTGACTCTGTAAGACTCAAACTCGCTAGTGCTTAGGTTCTCTTTGAGTTTGTTGAGTTCGTAAGAAACCTCTTCGTACTTCCTTTTAACTGGTCTCATGTCAGCTAGGTCTTTTTCAAGACCCAAGCGACTGGTTTCAAGTCTTCTAATTTCTTCTACCTTTTCGCTTAGTTGGTTGGAAAGTTCTTGGTTTTCCCTTTGGACACTGCGCAGGTTTTCTTGGGCAGAGTTTATGTGAGACTGAAGGTCCCTTACTCGGTTTTCAGCGTCTAAAGAGCCAACTTTGTCTTTTTCGCGCAGAAAGTGCAGGTTCTGGATGTCTGCTCTGAGGGCTTCGTTTTCCTTAATAAGGGAGTCTAGTTGGAGTTGGAGTCTTTGTTGTGCTGAACTAGTGGACTCTAGTTGGTCCTTAGTTTTCATTCCTTGGTTTCTGAGAGTTTCTAGTTCTTGTTCAGAGGCCTGTTTTAGCTTCTGCATTCTCTCTAGTTCGTATTTAAGGTTCTTAAGTTCGTTCTCGAGCAAAGAGTTCTGGGACTCCAGCGAGCTTTTTTGGCTCCTTAAGTCGTAGAACTCTTGAGTAGTGGAGGAGGACTCCTGGGCAACTCTGCTTAGGTTCTTTTGCTGCATTTCTAATTCTCGTTTTAAGTTGTGCAGTTGCACTTCTGAGTAGTCTAGGTGTTCCTTTAGAGTTTTGGCTTCTGAGCGGAACCTCTCTTTTTCCTGCAGTGCTTCTTTGAGTTTAAGGTACGTGTCAGACTTTTCTTGACTTAGCTTTTCCAAAGCATCATTGTACACTTTTTTATCTGAATTATAAGCAGCTTGTAGATTGTACACTCTACTGCATTCTTGTTGACAGTACTCAAGTTCTTGTTTCAAAGTTTCTATTTGGCTTTCTAGTTCTTCTTGTTTCAGTTTGGAGTTCTTGAGTTCCCTGCGGTCTTCAGGACTAGTTTCTTGGAGTTGCTGTAGTGTCTGCTCAAGTACTTTGTTTTTGTCTTTCAAGTTAGCAATGGTGACTATTTGGGAGTCCCTTTGCTCGTACACGTCACTGACTCCCTTGAGCTTAGTTTTGGTTTCTTGGAGTTCTTCTTCGAGCTTTTTGTTTTCAGAGTTCAAAAAGTCCAGTCTTTCGTTTAGTGTCTTAAAGGACTTTTTGGACTCAGACTGCAAAAACCTACCAGGCAGAGTTTCTAGGTGTTCTCCTTTGTTCACAGCTTCACTGAGTCTTTCAATCTCAGAGTCTCTGTTAGAGAGCAGGTGCTGGGTTCTTTCCAGTTCTTCTTTAAGTACTCTGTGAGCTTTGTAGGCTTCTTCAAGGTCTTCTTGGCACTTCTTAAGTCTTTCGTCTGAGTTCCTTAGTTCTTCAATCCAGTCTTCGGAGGACCTGCCAGTTTCGTCTTTGACTTGGCAACCCCCCAACAAACTGTAGGACTCAAAGTATTGTTTCCTCCCAACAATGTTTCTTTGGTGGACAGGAAGGTCACTAGTCCTAATTCCTCTTTCAGCACTGGGCAAGTAAGCATTTGAAAGCACTTCGTCTAGTTTTAACTTGAGTTTTTGTTTTTCTTGTTCGAGTTGTTTTGCAGTGGCTTTGCTTTGGTCAACTAAAAACTTAAGGTCTGTGTTTTCAGCTTCGAGTTTGTTTAGTGCCACGCGCCATTTTTCTTCTTTACTTTGGTGATCTTCTTTGAGTCGCATGAGTTCTAGGTGGAGTTCGTTGTTTTCACGTCCTAGTCTTTCTACTTCTCTTCGAAAAGGCTCTAAGTTGGCTTTGGCTTGTTTTTCTTGGGTTTTTAAACTGGAGTTTTCTTTGGTAAGTTTCTCTGCTTTTTCAGTGGCTTTGAGCATATCGTTGAGAATAGCATCTACTAAATTGGCACTTTGGAAACTAAGTGGGTGGCAGTAGTGCAAGGCGTCCAATCGCTTTTTTAAACCTAGCTAGAACTTACTCTGAAAGCGGCGTTCTGCCAAGTCCATTTTTAAATATAAGCTTAGTTACCCGATTAAAGTTTGCGTTCTCTTGTTTGGTATAACGGGTAAAGGTGAGACTTGAGTTTGCGGTTGTCTCTAAAGATAGACGCAAAGGTGTAAGCTAGAAAGGCATCGTAAAGTATAAAAAAGCTCCAAAAACGGATTTTATACTGAGAACCATAAGCTCTGTAAGGAATCCCTATGGGGCTAGTTTTTGCTGGAGAAAGCTTGGTTAAACCCATTGCCAGGGGCGATAGCAGAATGCCTCCCAATGCAAACTTGTGCCAGTAATCAGTCTTGTACTTAATGTTTTCTGACTTAAGTCTGGCTTTTGAGTGACGACTGGGGTCCGGAACTAAATTGCGTTCAAGGAAAGGTCTTTCGCGGAGTTCTCGTTCAAGTTCATCTAGGTACTGAAGTTCCTGTTCGCGGGTGGGAAGAGGAGGGATCTCGCTGGAAGCTTGAAAGGACTCTTCGCCTCTACTCCAAGAAGTGGAATCCATTTTTTATGGCAAGTCTTTCTGCCAGGTTGAGGCAAAAAGCCCAGAGTATCTTTGCAGTGCTAAAGAAGGACTTTTTTGGAGAGGTGGACTTAAGTGACATCCAAGCAGCTGTAAGTACACTAGACCCTTGTCTGGCCAAGCAAATCCAGCAAGTCTTGAAAAACTGTTCAAGGACCAACTTCAAACTGAATGAAAGTAAGTTTGTGGAAGCTTATGTCCAGTACAAACGAAAGTTTAAGCCTTTAAGAGTTAAGTTCACTGCAAGTCAAATCCAGAATTTTAAAAGGAAACCTTACAGAGTGCTTAGTTACGAAGAAACAAGCTTAAGGAAACTTCTGGACGAGTCAGAAGAGATGTGCTTAAGCATTTCCTTACTTCTGAAAGAAAAGTCCGAGGATCCTAAGCATAAAAACCCCAGCATCCAGTAATAAACTGTTTATAATTAAGATGAAACCCCTCATCGTTAACTACAGAGACTACTCTTCAATTTCCACCCACAGCATCAAACCTCGCTTCGAAGCTGTCAAAACCTTTAAAAAAAAACGCAGATACAAGTCCCCGAGTTTCGACCCCAACCCCCTGGTTCTCTACAAGCCCAAAGACCAAATGAGCACAAGGCCTCTTTGCATACTTGAAGCTGCACAACCTCCTAAACCTTCAACTCCCAAGCCTAGGTCTTCTCGCAAAAAAATTAAACCTGCACTTTCTAGGGACCAACTTGCAGTTCTTCCATGGGACTCCCCAAGTAACTTGGCTGAACGATCGAACTGGCTTTTTCGAAATGCAAAACCAGAAACTCACTTTAGATCCGAAGACAGGTGCAAAAAGATACCTTTGAGTCGCAATGCTCTAGAACTTAAACAAACACTGAAGCCCCGGAGTTTGAGTCATATTTCAAAGAACGTTTCTGGAAAAGATGAAAGTCTAGAGGCTATTATTGACGATATTTTGGACAATAAAAGTGAAGTCCAAGAACCAAATCAAGAACCACCTCAAGAACCACCTCAAGAACCACCTCAAGAACCACCTCAAGAACCAAATCAAGAACCAAATCAAGAACCACCTCAAGAACCACCTCAAGAACCAAAAAAGAACCCGATTGAAAAGTACTTTCCAGTAGAAACACAGTTTAACAAAAGCGAATACAAAGCACAGTTCAACCCCAGTAACACTTATAAGGCTTTTAAAAAAATGCAACAGCACTTCTTGAAATCTAAAGCTAATATTTAATTATCCTGATTAAGTTCCATTTTAACCTAAATTCAATCGAACATTTTGCCGCCTTCTTGATTACTACATAAAGATTACCCTAAATTCGTAGGTTCTTCCTTATCTTCACCTAGAAGGTCTTCAATGAGTCTTTGTTGGATGATGTGATCCCTTGTTTCGTCATTAAAAGCAGGAGGAGCAGGCTCGGGGTTGGCAGGAACAAAAGACTGCTCTTGGTAACCGTACATATCGTAAGGCTGCATGAACTCAGCGTAACTCACGGGAGGCTGATACATCATATAAGGCATGTACCCAAAAGGGTTAGGTGTTTCTCCGTACTGCATGTGCTTAGGAAGTGCCTTTTTGCACTCAACCCACTTACCACTAATGTAGTTGCTTTCATAGTTTTCGAGGACGCGCTCCACACTGTCTTCACTAGCAAAAGTAATGAAGCCAAAGCCCCTAGGTCTTCCAGTGTCTCTGTCGTACATAACTACCGTGTCTTCCAAAGACCCGAACTGTGAGAAAAACCCACTGAACGCTTCTTCAGTAATGTCTGGTGGAAGGCCCCCTACGAACATCTTTTTCGTGCGGAAGGATTGTGGTGGTTCAGATTGTGCACTTGGAGTAGGATCCCTCGGAACGGCAGGTTTGCAGTCTACTTTTTTGCCGTCCACAGTTTGTTCTTGGCTAAGTATTTGGTCTAGGCTTTCGGCTTCTCGCATCGTTACGAACCCAAAGCATCTGCTTCGTCCTGTGACGCGGTCCATCATCAGCACACAGTCTTGAACTTCTCCGTATTTGGAAAAGTGTTCAGCAAGGGACTCTCGAGTTGTGTGGGGAGCTAGTCCTCCAACGAAGAGTTTCCTTTTTTCTTGCATTTGATTATGTTATTATACTCATACATACTTTCTAAACAGTTTAGCCCATATTCTTAACTTATAACTAGTTCTTGATTATTGTTCACCTAGACCCAAATTACCTTTATCCTGTTGGTTGGATTCTTGGAGAGTCTCTTCCTGGACCTCTTGGAAGGGTTCTTCTGGAGCTTCTTGAGGAGTCTCTTCTTGAACTTCCTGGAAGGGCTCTTCTGGAGCTTCTTGGAGGGGTTCTTCTTCGTCGCTTTCGTCGCTTTCCATCACCATTTCTAGCAAATCTGGGTTGATTTTCCTCTTCTTCCTCAAGTTCATTTGGTGTTTTTTATGTGAAATACTTCTTTTGAGTTCCATCTTGCTGAGGTCTCTGTTTATGTGGGAAGAGTCGTGCGGAGTGAAGTGCTCCGAAGTCGCGTTCATAAGTGCAAAAACATGAAAAGCAACTGACTGAGCTAAAGCTGAAATGATGCCTCCTTTAATCCTATAACCTCCTTCCAGCACCGAAACTACCCTGCCTTCGCAAGTGGTGTTTGCTATCTTTATTAGGTTTTCAGTCACCCAGTAAAAGTCGTCTTCGTCAATGTCCATGAATCCGTGGTTGATGTTGTCTAGTCCATGCCCGTCAAAACCGGCAGATATCATTATTAGGTCAGGCTGGAAGTCTATGAGTCTTTTGAAGACCTTTTCTCTGTAAGCTGCTTAGAAGTTACCGTTTCTGAACTTGGCAGAGTCAGTTCCGTACTCTAGTGGGATGTTAAGAACTCCTGCAGGGTACATTTCTGGAGGACTTTCGTAAAGCCCTGAAGCTGGGTAAAACTTGCCTCCTATGTCTTCTCCGTAAGCGTGACTAGACACAAAAAGCACGTTTTCGTGATCGTCTTCAGAAAGCCAAGGCTTGTAACTCTCAGCCGTGATTTTGCCCTTCACAAAAATTGAGTTCAGGTCTGTTGAAACAAGTGAAGGTTCCAAGTTCCTAACAATCATTTCTGTTCCATTGCCGTGGTGCACATCAAAGTCTATTATAGCAATTCTGTTTATAGTTCCTTTGTAGTTGTACCTAGCGTATCCAGCTCCAATTGCAACGTTGTTCAGCAAGCAAAACCCGTTAGAAGTGATTCCAGGGTCCTCTTCTGAAGACACTGCTCCGTAAGGACCTACGTGGTGCCCTGGCGGCCTCACTGAACAAAAAGCGTTTTTGCAGCGGCCAGTAACTACTTCGTCTATGGCACAAATTACACTTCCAGCAGCTGCAAGTGCAGAGTCTAGTGACTCTTTGCTGATCATAGTGTCTCGGTCAAGGTGTTCAGGTCCTTCTTCTTTGGCGTTTTTGATTTTGTTTTTGAGAGTTGAGTAGTAAGAGTACTCGTGCACCCGCAGAACATCTGCAATGTTGGCTAGGGGAGGCTCTTTGACCCATAGCAAGTTGTCTGCAAACTCGTCTATGAGCAGAGAAGCAATGTGTTGTTCTTGAAGTACGTAGATTCTGTAGGGATTTTCGGCTTGGTACTTTCTTTGGGCAAAGACGTACTTTTGGAGTTCCCTCAAAGAAGGAGGAAGTGAAGCGTGTTCTTTGCAGAGTTCATGAGTCACTACTATCGTTTGTCCCTTCACGTGAGTTGGCACTTCAATGCCTTGCTTGGCTTTGTCGTATTCTTCTCTGAACCCACAAATTTCAGCTATTTCTTCGGGAGTCTGTTCTCTTTCGTTGTTTAAGTTAAGGAGAGCCTCTGTTCCTAGCTCCAAAAGCACTCCAAAGCACTCCCAAGCACCTCTCCTCACAGCTAAATGTATGGGTTGGTCTCCGTTTGAATCTGACAACAAAAGCATGTCGCTTCCTAGTTCGCTGATCATAAGGCGCAAACACTCAGCGTTTCTGTGTTCAATTGCGTGGTGGATTGCGTAGCGTCCTGTGAAATCTGGAAGGTTTGCATCGATGTTAGCAGCAATTAGTAGTGAAATAGCTTCTTTGGCGTTGTAGGCAGCAGCAAGGTGGAGTGCAGTGCGCCCGAGTCTGTCCCTAGCGTTTATGTTGGCTTGGTGGGTGAGGAGTACCTGCAGTGTGGCTGTTGCTTCTTGACGAAAAGCTTCAAAAGGAGCAAGTGAAAAAACTAAGTGGATGGGCAGAAGTCCTTCAAAAGGAAGGTCCTGAGTAGCTCCTTTTTCAAGTAGAACAGCAGTGCACCCTGCTTTGGCATTGAGAACTGCAATGTGTAGGGGAAGCATTCCTTCTATGTTGTGTTGGGTGACTAAGGACAGTGCTTCTTCTTGGTTTGACAAAAGTTGTTTTAGGGACTCTTCATCGCCCTCTTTGCAAATATCGTGGATGTCTTGGTATTCTATGCCGTTGCTAGACATATTGATAGATGGGGAGCTATAAAACTAGGTTTGCAAGCGGAATTCTGGCTTGTTGTGTGCTATACTTGTGCACTATGGACTACAGGTTGTCTTTTATGGCTTACGCAGTTGTGCTCATGCTGGCGTACAAAGAGTTCAAAGTAATTTACATGGAAATCTGTCGCAAACAACTAGGAAACGAAGAGGAGAACTACTTGGTGGGACTAAGTTCTAGCATTGCTCCTTATTTGTTCATGCTGTTGCCTTCTTTGTTTGCTTTTTTAGAAGTAGAAAAGGGGCCTGGATCTCTTTGCATGGGGCTTGTTTTGGCTATGGTTTTGGTGTTTTCTTACAGAGTGTTTCAGTTTTCTAAGTACGCAAAAAGCATTCCTAGGTCAAAAACAACTTCTGCAAGTGAATAGTAAGGGTTACTTAGTGTTATTCAAAGAGTTATTTACCAAACACAAAGACTTTCTTCATTGGTTTTCAACTTGCTTTTAGGAGACTTATTGTTTTTGGTTTGCCTGGACTTCCCTTTTAGTTATGCAGCGCTTATCTTCAACACACAAGAAGCTCCCAAACTTATATTCCTGTGGCTTTTCAGTTGTTACCAAACAGACAACGGAGGCTTGGCTTTTGGAAAGGCTTTTGGCAAGACTCCTTTTGCTGCGCTCATTTCGCCCAACAAAAAGTTCGAAGGGTTCATAGGGGGTTACTTGCTGAACTTTTTGTCGTTGGTAGCAATATGCCCCTTTGCAGGGGTCTGGTTGTTCCCAAAACTCCAAGCAGTGGACATAGTTGCACTTACACTGTTGGTGTCAACTACTGCCACTATAGGGGACTTAGGAGAAAGCTTTTTCAAAAGGGTTGCTTTAGTTAAGGACTCAGGAAACTTAATTCCAGGCCACGGAGGAATACTGGACAGAATTGACTCAATCGTTCTATCGGCTCCAGTGGTTTACTATTATTCCAGTTTCTTTTTAATTAAACTATAAGCAATTAAGGTTTCTTTTTCTTTTTGGAAAGTTGTGACTTGAGTCTGACGATTTCGTTTTGTTGTTCTTGGACTTTGGTTCTGAGTTCTTTGACTTGTTCTTCTTCTTCGTAGTTAATGGTGGGTTTAGTGACTTGTTCGCTGAGTTGTTCTTTGATTTCTTTGATTTGTTCGTCTCTTTCTTCAATGTCTTGTTCGGTCTTTTTGATTTCTTCTTCGAGTTCTTGGTTCTTGGTTTCGAGGTCTCTGTACTTGTCGTTGAGTTGGTCTAGAGTTTCCACGAGTTTTATTTCTCTTTCTTTTTGTTTTTTTTCTTTTTTGTTTTCTGCGGGTGCCAAAGACCTTTTGGCTTCGATTTTCCTAAGCAAACTTACGTTTTCATCCTGGGCTTCAGCTAGTTTTTCGCGTAGTTCTCCGATTTCGTCCTTGTCTCTGTCATTTTTGTCTTTGATCTTTTTAATTGCTGTTTCTAGTTTATAGATTTGTTGGTTCTTGCCGTCAACTTCGTTTTTGACTTCATAAAGCTGAGTTTCAATGGTGTCTGTTTTGGTGCCTAAGTCAGTTTTTTCTTTTTCTAGAACTTCAATTGTTTTCAGGATTTCTTCTTTTTTCTTGCGGTGTTCTTTTTTGAGTTCTTCAATTTGTTCTTCGATTTTAACTCGTTCGTCAATAATGACTTTTTTCTCTTGGATTTCTTGGTCAATTCTTATTTTGTAGTCTTCGTTTGCAGACTTAGCTTCTTTTAGTTCTTCAGAGTATCCCTGCATGTAGTGTCTTTCTAAAGCTCTTTGGTAGCAGTTCCTGCAGATCCTTTTGTATTCTTGCAACTCTGGCTGCCAAGCTGTCCTTGTTGAGCACTTCGAACATACTCCCCTGAAACAAAACTTGCACCTGTACTTCTTAGCGTTAGTAATTCCAAGTGACCCGCACGATGTGTAGCACACAATGCAGTTTTTGTCTTGCTTCCACTGGTTGCGATTCTTCGGAAACTCAAAGTCTGCTGTAAGTGACTGGTCTCCCTTGGGGGATTCCAGAAAAGACCCCGAGTCTGTTGCCATTATTAGTTCAACAAATCGTCTAAACCAATTTAAGTTAATTGCTGTACTTAGCAGCTTTTTGGGTGATCCACTTGTTGATTTCTGACTCTTCGCGGCTCCTCACAAACCTTACAGACTGGGGGTCATAAGGGTTAGGAGTTCTAAGGTCCAAGTGGTGAGCTCCTCCTTTGATCCCAATCACTAGTGTTTCGTCATTAATGTCTTCTTGAATGCACCCTGTTTTCCAGGGGTCCAGAGTTCCATAAGAAAACACAATGTTGGAGGCATACTTGAGGCTTTCCCTAATGTCTTGGGTCATTCCGTAAGTAATCCTTTCCCAAGAGTTCCTAGGCTTCACTCCGTACTTAGCCATGCATATATTTGACCACATTTCTTCGTTCCATGGCCTCTTAGGGAACATGTCGTTGGGTGGTCCGTACTGGCCAATGGGCATCAAAAACTCAGTGCAGGTTTGGTACTCCCAAGTTTGGCCTACACTTCTTCCTGCTGAGTAGATGTCGAAGCACTGGACATCCCCTGTTGAGTTATAGTACAAGTTAGCTACCTTGTAGAGACCCTCAAGTATATTTTGAAAGCTATAAGGAGGTCTGCCGTATTCTGCTATAATTGAGCAAGCCACATTCACTGGGT
>PR_CR_10_Liq_1_inCRDRAFT_1000430_pt1 | contig 26455 bp, 24 predicted proteins | sample PRCRCaboRojoPR_3_FD_10241 | JGI IMG/M metagenome (IMG submission 10241)
GTGTCAAGCGCGCTTGTGGCGGCGCCGCAGGCGCGCCCGCCGGTCATGCGTCTGTCTTCACATGCGCGCGGACGAAGGCCGCGATGCCCGCCGCCGGCATGGCCCCGGCCTTGCGCGCGACCTCGCGCCCGCCCCGGAACAGGATCAGTGCGGGAATGCCCCGGATGCTGTAGCGGATCGCCGCGTCCGGGTGCGACTGGGTATCGATCTTGGCGAGCCGGACCCCGGGCGCGAGCATGTCGCCGGCTTTGGCGAACTCCGGTGCCATCATCCGGCATGGGCCGCACCAGGGCGCCCAGAAATCGACGAGAAGCGGCACGTCGTCGGTCCTGACGCTTTTCTCGAGGGTCTTGAGATCGAGCTCCCGCACCTTGCCCGCCGTCAGCTTCGTCCCGCAGGTGCCGCATTTGGGGCCTGCCCCCAGCCTGGCCGCGGGAACGCGGTTCACCGTGCCACAGTCGTGGCAGACCATTTTCATCGCGCCGCTCATCTTGCGCTGCTCCTGCGATTAAATATGTTTGCATGTATATTGTGAAAACACGGCGCAGGTTCAAGCCGTGCAGCACGGAAACGGAGCACGCCATGACGCCCTGGGCCAAGCTGGACACCGCAACGCAGACCCAGCTCAGGCAGGCATACGCGGATGACCCGTCCTGCCTGACCGGCACCTGTTCGCTCGAGGCGAAGACGGCGCATTTCGCCGCGTGGCTGGCCGAGCGCGGGATCCACTTCGACGCGGCCGACTTGAAACGCCGCTGACGCACGGGGCTGGACCCGGACCCGGGAAACCGCCAGACTCCGTCACGTGCCATCGGAACGGCCAAGGGCGGACCTCGTGTTCTCGAAGACCTTCTGGCGCCTGCTGCGTCTCTCTCGCCAACTCGGGGTGCGGATCACCCTGATCGCGGTCCTCGCGATCGTCGCGGCCGGGGCTGCGGCCGTGATCGATCCGCTGATCCCGGACCGGCTTGTGGAGCGGCTCGGACCGGAGTCGGTGATGCCGATCCTCGACATTCTCTCCACCAGCATGCTGGCCGTGACCACCTTCTCGCTCAGCGTCATGGTCTCGGTCCACCGGTCGGCCTCTTCGCAGGTGACGCCGCGCTCGCATCGCGTCCTGCTCGAGGACACGACCACGCAGACCGTGCTGGCCACCTTCATCGGGGCCTTCATCTTCGCCCTGGTTGCGAGCATTCTCTTCCGGGCCGGGGTCTACGAGGGCGGCGCGTCTGTCGTGGTCTTCGCGGTCACCGTCGGGGTCGTGGGCCTCGTCATCCTGGCGATCCTTCGATGGATCGACCATCTCTCGGATCTCGGCAGCATGGACGAGATGATCCGCGTGGTCGAAAGGCGCGCCGAAAACAGCCTGCGGTTCTGGCGCAAGCCCCCGCATCTGGGCGGCAGCCCGCTCAATGACGGGATCGACGCGATCCCGTCCGACAGCGCGGCCGTCCCGGCGGACGCCACGGGATATGTCCAGTTCATCGACATGGCAGCGCTGAGCCATGCCGCGGAAGCCGACGATCTCGACATCTATGTCAGCGCCCCGCCGGGCCATTTCGTGCTCAAGGACGGACCGGTCGCGCATATCGTGGGCACCCCGTCCGACATCGAGAAGACGTCCGCGCGTATCGCGCAGGCCTTCACCATCGCGGACGTCCGCAGCTTCGAGCAGGATGCGCGTTTCGGCTTCGTGGTTCTGGCAGAGGTGGCGACACGGGCCCTGTCCCCCGGCATCAACGACCAGGGCACGGCAATCGACGTGATCGGGCGGCTGGAACGGCTGCTGTGGCGTTTCGGGGCGGAGGTGGTGCCGGACGAGGATATCCGGCATCCGCGGGTCTGGGTGCCCCCGACGCGGGCCGCCGACCTGGTGCACGACGCCTACGCGGCGATCGCGCGCGACGGCGGCGCCAAGATCGAGATCGCGATCCGCCTGCAGCAGGCCCTCGCGCGGCTCCAGAAGGCGCAGGACACGCGGCTTCGGACGGCGGCGCGGGACATGGCGGAGACGGCCCATGCCTATGCCGAGGGCGCGCTGCCGCTGGCGGCGGAACGCGAGGCGCTCCGCCGGATGCGCGGCCTCGGCTGAGCCTATTCGGCCGCTTCGGCGTAGCTCTCGACCGGCGGACAGGTGCAGACGAGGTGACGGTCGCCATAGACGTTGTCGACCCGACCGACCGGCGCCCAGTACTTGTCGACCCGGAAGGAGCCCGACGGGAAACACCCCTGCTCGCGGCTGTAGGGCCGATCCCAGTCACCGACGAGATCCTCGACCGTGTGCGGCGCGTTCTTGAGCGGGTTGTTCTCGCGGTCCAGGCGCCCTTCCTCGATGGCGCGGATTTCCTCGCGGATGCCGAGCATCGCGTCGCAGAAGCGGTCCAGCTCGGCCTTGGTCTCGGACTCGGTCGGCTCGATCATCAGCGTGCCGGCGACGGGCCAGCTCATCGTCGGCGCGTGGAAACCGCAATCGACGAGCCGCTTGGCAATGTCGTCGACGGTCACGCCGGCCGACTCGGCGAAGGGCCGCGTGTCGATGATGCATTCATGCGCCACGCGCCCGCCCGGGCCGCTGAACAGCACGTCATAGGCGCCGCGCAGCCGGGCCGCGATATAGTTGGCGTTCAGGATCGCGACCTTGGTCGCCTGGGTCAGCCCCGCGCCCCCCATCATCAGCACGTAGGCCCAGGAAATCGGCAGGATCGACGCCGACCCGAAGGCCGCCGCGGCGACCGGCCCCTCGCCGACACCGGACAGCGGATCGCCCGGGAGATAGGGCGCGAGATGAGCCCTGACCCCGATCGGCCCCATGCCCGGCCCGCCACCGCCATGCGGAATGCAGAAGGTCTTGTGCAGGTTCAGGTGGCTCACGTCGGACCCGATCTCGCCGGGCTTGGCCAGCCCGACCAGCGCGTTCANGTTCGCACCGTCCATGTAGACCTGTCCGCCATGCTCATGGGTGATCTCGCAGACCTCGCGCACCGTCTCCTCGAAGACGCCGTGNGTCGAGGGATAGGTGATCATGCAGGCCGCGAGATTCTCACCGGCGGCCTCGGCCTTGGCGCGAAAATCCTCGACGTCGATATCGCCGTTCTCGGCCGATTTCACGACCACGACGTCCATCCCGACCATGTGCGCCGAGGCCGGGTTCGTCCCGTGCGCCGAGGTCGGGATCAGGCAGACGTTCCGATGCGACTCGCCCCGCGCCCGGTGGTAGGCGGCAATGGTCAGAAGCCCCGCATACTCCCCCTGCGCGCCGGAATTGGGTTGCATCGACATCGCGTCGTAGCCGGTGATGGTGCAGAGCTTTTCCGAGAGATCGTTGATCATCTCGAGATAGCCTTCCATCTGGTCGGCCGGCGCATAGGGATGCGGCAGGGAGAACTCGCGCCAGCTGACCGGCATCATCTCGGCCGCGGCGTTCAGCTTCATGGTGCAGCTGCCCAGCGGGATCATGGCACGGTCGAGCGCGAGATCACGGTCGGCGAGCCGCCGCATGTAGCGCATCATCTCCGTCTCGGCCCGGTTCATGTGGAAGACGGGATGGGTCAGGAAGTCGCTGTTCCGCAGCAGGCCCTCGGGCAGCCGGTATTCCGGCGACAGATCGTCGTCGGAGCGGTGCAGCCCGAAGGCCCGCCAGACGGCCTCGATATCGGCCGGGCGGGTCCGCTCGTCGAGCGTGATGCCGATCCGGGTCGTACCGACCCTGCGCAGGTTGATGCCCTCCTCGCGGGCCGACTTGAGCAACACCTCCTGCATCGGCCCCACATCCACGGTGATCGTGTCGAAGAAGGTTTCGGGTTCGATCTTCAACCCGATACTCTCGAGCCCCCGGGCCAGGCGGACGGTCTTTCGGTGGATGCGCTGCGCGATCGCCTTCAGGCCCTCGGGGCCGTGGAAGACGGCGTAGAAGCTCGCCATCACCGCCAGAAGCGCCTGCGCCGTGCACACGTTGGAGGTCGCCTTCTCACGGCGGATATGCTGCTCGCGCGTCTGCAGCGCGAGGCGATAGGCGCGGTTGCCGTGGCTGTCGACCGAGACCCCGACCAGCCGGCCCGGAATCGCCCGCTTGTAGGCATCCTTGGTCGCCAGGTAGGCGGCGTGCGGCCCGCCATAGCCGACCGGCACGCCAAAGCGCTGGGTGGAACCGACGGCGATATCGGCCCCCATCGCGCCGGGTTCCTTCAGCAGCGTCAACGCCAGGGGGTCGGCCACGACGATGCCGATGGCCTTTTCGGCATGCAGCGCCGCGATTTGGTCGCTGAAATCGGAGAGATGGCCATGGGTGCCCGGATACTGGAAGATCGCGCCGAAGACCTTGTCGGCCTCCAGGTCGGNCGCNGGGTCGCCCACGATCACCTCGATGCCCAGCGGCGCGGCGCGGGTCTGCATCACGGCNATGTTCTGCGGGTGACAGTTCTCGTCGACGAAAAAGGCCTTCAGTTTCGACTTGGCCACGCGCTGGGCCATGGTCATCGCCTCGGCGCAGGCCGTCGCCTCGTCGAGCAGCGAGGCGTTGGCGATCTCGAGCCCGGTGAGGTCGGAGATCATCGTCTGGTAGTTCAGCAGCGCTTCCAGCCGGCCCTGGCTGATTTCGGGCTGGTAGGGCGTGTAGGCCGTGTACCAGGCCGGGTTTTCGAGCACGTTGCGCTGTATAACCGGCGGCGTGACCGTGCCGTGATAGCCCTGCCCGATCAGCGAGGTCAGGACCCGGTTCTTCGAGGCCGTGATCCGCATGTTGTGAAGCATCTCGCGCTCCGACTGTGGGCGGCCCCAGTCGAGGCTGTCCTTCTGGCGGATGCTCGCCGGGACCGTCTTGTCGATCAGGTCGTCGAGATCCTCGACCCCGATGGCTGCGAACATCTCGGCCATTTCGGCCGGCGACGGCCCGATATGGCGGCGATTGGCGAAATCATAGGGCAGGTAGTCCGTCGGCGTGAAGGTCATGCGCGCACTCCGTGGCGATGTCAGTCGATGAGTTCCTTGTAGGCGTCCTCGTCCATGAAGGCGTCGAGGGCTTCCATGTCCTCCACCTTCATCTTGAAGAACCACGCGGCCCCGAGCGGGTCTTCGTTGACCAGCGCCGGTTTGTCGACAAGCTCCTCGTTGACGGCGACGATCTCGCCATCGACCGGCGCGAGGATGTCCGAGGCTGCCTTGACGCTCTCGATCACGACCGCGTCGTCGCCCTTCGCGACCTTGGTGCCCTCCTCGGGCAGTTCGACGAACACGACGTCACCCAGCTGGGTCGAGGCGTGCTCGGTGATGCCGACGACGACAAGATCGTCNTCGACGCGGAGCCATTCGTGATCTTCGGTGTATTTCATGGGGGACACTCCCGTTGGTCAGCGTTTGTAGGTTGCGGGTCGGAAGGGCATCGCGGCCACGATCGCCGGACGGCGCCGTCCGCGCACCTCGCCGAAGACCTGCGTGCCCTCGGCGGAAAGCTCGGTGGGCAGGTAGCCCATGGACATCGGCTTCTCGATGCTGGGACCGAACGCGCCGGAGGTGACGTGGCCGATCGGCTGGCCGCCCTCGGCATCGGCGAAGAGTTGCGTGCCCTCGCGCATCGGTGCACGGCCATCGGGCAGCAGGCCGACGCGGCGGCGGGCGGTGCCCGTCTCAAGCTCGGCCAGGATACGCTCGGCGCCCGGGAAGCCGCCTGCGCGGTCCCCGTCCTTGCGGCGCACCTTCTGGATGGCCCAGTCGAGCGATGCCTCGACCGGCGAGGTCGTCTCGTCGATGTCGTTGCCGTAAAGGCAGAGCCCGGCCTCGAGCCGGAGGGAGTCGCGGGCCCCGAGCCCGATCGGCGCGACCGCGTCCATCTCCAGAAGCGCCCGCGCGAAGGCCGGGGCCGCATCCGCCGCAACGGACACCTCGAAACCGTCCTCGCCCGTGTAGCCCGAGCGCGAGACCCAGACCTCCCCGTCGGGGCCGTCCAGAACGGCTATGTCCATGAATTTCATCTCCGCCACGCCCGGCACCAGCCGTTCCAGCGCGCCCTCCGCCGCGGGACCCTGCAGCGCCAGCAGCGCACGGTCTGTCACCGGCACCACGGCGCAGTCCGCGCCGAGGCGTTCCTGCATCAGCGCGATATCTGCCGCCTTGCAGGCCGCGTTCACGACGAGAAAGAGATGGTCGCCGCGATGGGCGATCATCAGGTCGTCGAGGATGCCGCCGGCCGCGTTCGTGAAAAAGCCGTAGCGCTGGCGGTTCTCCTTGAGCCCCAGGACGCTGACCGGCACCAGGGTTTCCAGCGCACGCGCCGCATCCGCCATGTCGCCGGAGGCCGACCGCAGGATCACCTGCCCCATGTGGCTGACATCGAAAAGCCCCGCCGCGGCGCGGGTATGCAGATGTTCCTTCATCACCCCCATGGGATACTGAACCGGCATCTCGTATCCGGCGAAGGGCACCATCTTGCCCCCCAGTTCCATGTGCAGATCGTAGAGCGCCGTGCGCTTCAGTTCGGACAAACCCGTCTCCCGTGTCAACGCCGGCGTCCTGCGGGAAAACGTCGGCACCGCGTCAGGGCGGCCCACTGGCGGCCACCGGCGATGCCCCCTCTGTCCTTCCGCCTGAGATCGTTATCCCTTCGGCGCCCCGGACCAAGTCCGGGATCTCTCCAGAGTGTCGTGCCGGATTCGGTCCTGTCGCCTGAGAGTTTCCGGGGCGGTTGCTCCTTCGGCACCGGCAGAGCCGGTTCTCCCGTATCCAACAACCGCGATGGTAGACCAAGCCCCGCCGGCGGGCAACACCTTGCACCGGGAATTCGCCGGAGGCACATAGAGGCCATGACCCGCCCTGTTCGAAATCCGGATCCGTTCTTCTTCGGCTACGGATCGCTCGTGAACCGCAAGACCCACGACTACCCGACCGCCCTGCCCGCCCGCGCCCGGGGCTGGCGGCGCGTCTGGCGCCACACCAGTCGGCGCCCCGCCGCCTTCCTTTCCGTCCGCGAAGCGCCGGGCCACCAGATCGAGGGCCTGGTCGCGGCCGTTCCGGGCGGCGACTGGGCCGCGCTCGACGCGCGCGAGGCTGCCTACGACCGGCTGCCGCTGGCCGCACCCGACGTCGCGCATGATCACCCGCACCCCATCACGGTGTCGATCTACCGCACCAGCCCCGCGCATGAGGCGCCAGAGGCCGCCCATCCGATCCTGCTGAGCTATCTCGACTGCGTCGTGCAGGGCTTCCTGCATGTCTTCGGCGAGGCAGGCGCGGACCGTTTCTTCGAGACGACCGACGGTTGGGACGGAACGATTCTAGACGACCGGGCCGCGCCGCGATATCCGCGCCACGTGGACCTGACGACGTTCGAGCGCGACTTCGTGGACGACCGGCTGGCCCGGCTGCCCGCGCGGATCGTCCGCGATTGAGCGGGCTCAGTCCTTGGCCCGGACCTTCTGCAGGAGCGGCATGACCTTCGACATGTCCGGCCCGTGCGCGCGCCCCGTGAGCGCCTTGCGCAGGGGCATGAACAGCCCCTTGCCCTTGCGGCCGGTTGCGTCCTTCACCGCGGCGGTCCATTCGGACCAGGTCGCGTCCGTGTAGGGCGGCTCGGGCAACAGCCCCATCGCCTGCGCGACGAAATCGCGATCCTCCTCGGCGATGTCGGGCGCGGCCCCGTCGCGGTAGAGCGCCCACCATCCCCCGAGGTCGTCCAGCACGGTGATGTTCTCGCGGGTGACCTCCCAGAACCGCGGGGCGATTTCCTCGGGCACGCCGAGCGCGGCGATCCGGTCCGCGACCGCCGCGTAGGGCAGGCTCGCCAGGTAGCGCGCGGTGAGCGGGAACAGATCGTTGACGTCGAACTTGGTCGGCGCGGCGGAAAAGCGCGAGATGTCGAAGCCCTCGACGAGGTCGTCCACCGATCCCCGCAGCTCCACCGGATCGGCCGACCCGATCCGTGCGAGGAGCGACAGGAGCGCCATCGGCTCGACCCCCTGGGCGCGCAGGTCGCGCAGGCTGAGCGTGCCCAGGCGTTTCGACAGGGCCTCGCCCTGCGGTCCGGTCAGCAGCGAATGATGCGCGAAGTCCGGCGCCGTGCCGCCCAGCGCGCCGATGATCTGGATCTGCGTGGCGGTGTTGGTGACGTGGTCGGAGCCCCGCACCACATCCGTGATGCCCATTTCGGTGTCGTCCACCACCGACGCCAGCGTATAGAGCACCTGGCCGTCGCCCCGGATCAGCACCGGGTCGGACACGCTGGCCGCATCGATCGAGACCTCGCCGAGAATGCCGTCCACCCACTCGATCCGTTCATGGTCGAGCTTGAAGCGCCAGTGCGGCGCCCGTTCCCGGCGCAGCGCCGCCTTCTCGGCCTCGGACAGCTTCAGCGCCGAGCGGTCATAGACCGGCGGGCGGCCCATGTTGAGCTGCTTCTTGCGCTTCAGGTCCAGTTCGGACGGGGTCTCGAAACACTCGTAGAGCCGCCCGTCGGCGCGCATCCGGTCCGCGGCCTCGGCATAGCGGTCGAGCCGTTCGGACTGCCGCTCCACCCGGTCCCAGCCCAGCCCCAGCCATTCCAGGTCTTCCTTGATGGCGTCGACATAGGCCTGCTTCGACCGCTCGGGATCGGTGTCGTCGAGCCGCAGGATGAAGGTGCCCCCCGATTTCCGCGCGATCAGGAAGTTGAAGAGCGCGGTGCGCAGGTTGCCGACATGCAGATAGCCGGTGGGGGACGGGGCGAAACGGGTCACGGTCATGGGCAGTCTCCTTGGCGCCTGCTCTTTCACAAGCCGCCTGTTTTGTCCATATCCACGGGGAGGCGACAGGAGACCCCGCATGCCGTTGCACTGGAAAGACCGCACCGCCGCCACCGCCGACGAGATCGCCGAGATGGCCCGCGCCGCCGCGGATGCGCTGCCGCCGCCTTTCCGGGACGGGGCCGCGGCGGTGGCCATCCGCGTCGCGGACTTCCCCGGCGACGACATGCTGGCCGAGCTCGGCATCCAGGATCCGTTCGAGCTGACGGGACTCTATGACGGCATACCGATGACCGAGAAATCGGTGCTCGACCAGCCACAGGGGCCCGACACGGTCTGGCTGTTCCGCCGCCCCATCCTCGACGAATGGGCGCATCGCGGCGACGTGGCGCTGGATGCCCTGGTCGCGCATGTTCTGGTCCACGAGATGGCGCATCACTTCGGCTGGTCCGACGACGACATCGCCGCCATAGACCGCTGGTGGGAATAGGCGGGCGAACCTTTCCCGGCCCCGCTGCGTTGGTGTCCGACGCAACCGTTCACACCAAGGAGGAGACAGCATGAAACGCAAGGGTTCCGCGGTCTGGAAAGGCGAACTGAAGAGTGGCCGCGGGCGGCTCTCGACCGAGAGCGGCACGCTCGACGGCGTATCCTACGGCTTCGACAACCGCTTCGAGAACGCGCCCGGCACCAACCCCGAAGAGCTGATCGGCGCCGCCCATGCCGGCTGTTATTCCATGGCGTTGTCGATGATCCTGGGCGCGCGCGGCCTGACGCCCGAGATGATCGCCACCGACGCCGAGGTGACGCTGGCGCAGGTTGAGGACGGGTTCGCGATCACGGCCGTGCATCTCGACGTCACCGCCAAGGTCCCGGGCGCCTCGGAGGCCGATTTCCAGGAAGCGGCCGACAGTGCCAAGACCGGGTGCCCGGTGTCGAAGCTGCTGACCGCCGACATCACGCTCGACGCCCGTCTCGGATAACGCCGCCGCGGGATGCGGGCGGCGCGCTTCAGCCGCCGTCGCGCCAGCGGTTGACGACCGGGTACCGCCGGTCGAGCCAGAAGGCGCGCTCGGTCAGGCGGGTGCCCGGCGCGGCCTGGAACCGCTTGTATTCCGAGATGTAGACGAGATGCTCGATGCGCTTGACCGTCGCGCGGTCGAACCCTGCGGCGACGATCTCGTCGACCGACCGCTCCTCGTCGACCAGCATCTCGAGGATACGGTCGAGCGCGTCATAGGGCGGCAGGCTGTCCTCGTCCTTCTGGTCGGCGCGCAGCTCCGCCGAGGGCGGCTTGTCGATCACGCGCGGCGGTATCACCGTACCGTCGGGGCCTTTCATCCAGTCGCGGTGATTGGCGTTGCGCCAGCGACAGGTCTCGAAGACGCGGGTCTTGTAGAGATCCTTGATCGGGTTGTAGCCGCCGGCCATGTCGCCGTAGATCGTGGCGTAGCCGACCGCGACCTCGGACTTGTTGCCGGTCGTCAGCAGCATTTCGCCGAACTTGTTCGAGAGCGCCATCAGAAGCAGCCCGCGCAGGCGCGACTGGATGTTCTCCTCGGTCACGTCCTCGTCGCGGCCGGCGAAAAGCGGTGCCAGCGTCTCGGTGACCGCGGCGCGGCCCTTGTCGATCGGCACCGTGTCGCAGCGGCATCCCAGCGCCGCCGCCACGGCGGCCGCGTCCTCCAGCGACGCGGGCGAGGTGTATTCCGAGGGCAGCATCACGCAGCGCACGTTCTCCGCCCCGATGGCATCAACGGCGATGGTCGCCACCAGCGCGCTGTCGACACCGCCCGAAAGCCCGAGAAGAACCTTGTCGAACCCGGATTTCCGAAGGTAGTCGCGCAGCGTCTCGACCATGACGCGGTAGTCGGCCTCCCACGCGTCCGGCAGCGGCGCCAGCGCGCCCGGTACCGCCCGCCAGCCGTCGGCGGTCTGCTCGAAATCCACATGGGTCAGCGCCTCCTCGAGCGGGGGCATCTGCACCGCCAGCCGTCCGCCGGGGTTCAAAACGAACGTGCCCCCGTCGAACATCTGGTCGTCCTGCCCGCCAACGAGGTTCAGGTAGACGAGCGGCAGTCCGGTCTCGATCACCCGTGCCACCATCAGCCCGGTGCGCGTATCGTGCTTGCGGCGGTGATAGGGCGATCCGTTCGGCACCAGCAGGAGCTCGGCGCCGGTTTCTTCCAGCGCCTCGCAGACATCCTCGAACCAGGCGTCTTCGCAAATCGGCGTTCCGATCCGCAACGGGCCGACGCGGTAGGGCCCGTTGATCGGCCCGGAGTCGTAGATCCGCTTCTCGTCGAAAACCCCGCTATTGGGCAGGATGTGCTTGAAGATCCGCGCCACCACGCGGCCGCCTTCGAGGATATGGTAGGCGTTGTAGAGGTGCCCGTCCCCCGAGAACGGCCCCCCGATCCCGATCACCGGCCCGTCGGCGCAGTCGGCCGCCAGCCGGTCGATCGCATCCATGGCCTGGCGCGCGAAGGCAGGGCGACGCACGAGGTCCTGGGGCTGGTAGCCGGTGATGAACATCTCGGGCAGCGCCAGCATGTCGGCCCCGGCGGCCCTGGCCTCGGCATGGGCGGCGCGCGCCTTGGCGGCGTTCTCCTCGAAGGCGCCGAGCGTCGGGTTAAGCTGCGCCAAGGTCAGGCGGAATGTCGCTGACATGGGATGTCCTCTCGGGCCCTGCGGATCGGGCAGACTCTTTAGCAGAACCCGCGCCGGGGGAAAGGGCCGTCTCGTGAAAAGCGTTGTCTCCGCATGACCGCTCAAGTAGGTTTTGGCCCACATGGATCAACAACGCGCAGCAATCGCGGACCAGGGGGCACACGTGCATCATCCCAAGACCGGCGCAGGCGGCGCGCCGATACATTTCCGGGGCGCCACGGTCGCAATCGCATTGGCCCTGTCAGCCGGCCCGGCCGCCGCGCAGGCCGATGGCGAGGTCGTCACCAAGCAGTATGACGACGGCGGCATCTACGAGGGCACCTTCCGGAACGGCAAGCAGCACGGCACCGGCACCTACCGTCTGCCGAACGGCTACGAATACAGCGGCGAGTGGGTCGATGGAGAGATCCGCGGACAGGGGATCGCGCGGTTTCCCGACGGCTCGGTCTACGAGGGCAGCTTCGCCGAGGGCAAGCCGCACGGGTTCGGGCAGATTACCTTTCCCGACGGCGGCATCTACGAAGGCGACTGGGCCGAGGGAAAGATCACCGGCAAGGGCGTGGCGATCTATGCCAACGGGGTGCGCTACGAGGGCGAGTTCCAGAACGCGCTCCACCACGGCTTCGGCGTGATGCGCAGCCCCAATGGCTATGTCTACGAGGGCACGTGGAGCCGCGGCGTCAAGGAAGGTCGCGGCACCATCACCTACCCCGACGGCGCGGTCTACGAGGGCGAGATCGCGCAGGGCGTCCGCGAAGGCCAGGGCACGCTGGTCATGCCCGACGGCCTGGAATATGTCGGCGCCTGGAAGAACGGGCAGATCAACGGGTTCGGCACGCTGACCCAGCCCAACGGCGACGTCTACGAAGGCACGCTCGTCGACGGGCAGCGCCACGGCAACGGCACGGTCCGCTACGCCAACGGCGATGTCTACGAAGGCGAGTTCCGCAACGACAAGCGCCATGGCCAGGGCACCTTCCGCGGCACCGACGGGTATGTCTACACCGGCGAATGGGCCCAGGGCCGGATCGAGGGGATGGGCACGGTCACCTATCCGGACGGATCTGTCTACGAGGGCGCATTCCGCAACGACCTCGCCCATGGCGAGGGGCGGATCGTCTACGCGGACGGCTCCTCCTACGAGGGTGAGTGGGTCGAGGGCGTGATCGAGGGCAAGGGCCGCGCGGAATACGCCAACGGGCTCGTCTACGAGGGTGAATTCCGCGATGCCAAGAACCATGGCCAGGGCACGATGACCTACACCGACGGCTACAAGTACGTCGGGGAATGGAAAGAGGGCCAGCGCGACGGCCAGGGCGTCGCCACCTATGCGGACGGCACCGTCTATACCGGCCAGTTTCGCGACGGCCAGCGCCACGGGCGCGGGACCATCGTCATGCCCGACGGGTTCGAATACAGCGGCGCGTGGCGCGACGGCGAGATCCACGGACAGGGCACCGCGAAATACGCCAATGGCGACGTCTATGAAGGCATGTTCGTCGAGGGCAAGCGCCAGGGCCAGGGCGTGATGACCTACGCCTCGGGCGAAGTCTACGACGGCCAATGGATCGACGGCCGCGAGGCCGCCGGCGACGGCGATGGGGCTACCCCGGCCGAGACGCCGGCGGTGGACGACGCCGCGGCCGCGGGAACCGAGTGACCTAGACCGTCTCGCCCGCGTCGAGCCGGGCGAGCCAGTCCCCGGCCTCGGACAGGATCGTGCGACGGCGCGCGTCGTCCATGCGGTCCCAGGTTCGGTACATCTGGGCCATGCGCGGATTGCGCGCGAACCGCGCGCGGTGGCGATCGAGGAAATGCCAGTAAAGCAGGTTGAAGGGGCAGGCCCCGGGGCCCGTCTTGTCCTTTACCTTGTAGGCGCAGCCCCGGCAGTAGTCCGACATTTTCGAGATGTAGTTGCCCGAAGAGACATAGGGCTTCGACCCCACCACGCCGCCATCGGCGAACTGGCTCATGCCGATGGTGTTGGGCGCCTCGACCCATTCGAAGGCGTCGGTGTAGACAGCGAGATACCATTCGTGCACCCGGGCGGGATCGATCCCCGCGAGCAGGGCGAAATTGCCGGTCACCATCAGCCGCTGGATGTGATGCGCATAGGCGTCCTCGCGCGTCTGGGCGACGGTGTGGGCGATGCAGTTCATCCGCGTCTCGGCGCCCCAGAAGAAGGTGGGCAGGTCCCGGTCGTGGCCCAGCATGTTGGAGGCCGTGTAGTCGGCCCCCTGAAGCATGTAGATGCCGCGCACGAATTCGCGCCAGCCGATGATCTGGCGGATGAACCCCTCGGCGGCGTTGATCGGCACATCCCCGGCCTGCCAGGCCTCCTCGACCGCGCGGCAGACCTCGAGCGGGTCGAGAAGGCCGATATTCAGATACGGCGAAATCACCGCATGGTAGAGCGTCCGGCTGCTTTCCAGCATGGCGTCCTGGTAGTCCCCGAAGCGCGGCAGCGCCCCGGAGACGAAATGCGCCAGCGCGCGGCGAGCCTGGCCGGGCTCGGTCGCGAAGGCGAAGGGGCGGAGATCCCCGAAATTGCCCCCGAACCGGGCCTCGACCAGGTCGAGCACCTCTTCGACGACCGCGTCCGGGGTGAATTGCATCGGCCCACCGTAAGCGACCTCGCCGGGCGCGGGCTTGCGGTTCTCGTGGTCATAGTTCCACTGACCGCCGGCGGGCTGGCCGTCCTCCATCAAGAGGCCGGTCTTGCGCCGCATCTCGCGATAGAAGAACTCCATCCGGAGGCTCTTGCGGCCCTCGGCCCAGCGCGCGAACTCGGCGCTGGAACAGACGAAGCGGTCATCGGGCAGCTGGCGCACCGTCAGCGGCAGCGCATCCAGCAGCTGGATGAGCCGCCATTCGCCGGGCTCGGTCGCCAGCACCTCGCCCGCGCGATGTTCCTCGGCCCGGCGCAGCAGCTCGCCCGCGATGCTGCCGGTGTTTTCCGGATCGTCGAGGCGGGTATAGGCGACATGCCACCCGTCATGGCGCAGGCGCTCGGCATGCTTGCGCATGGCCGCCAGGACCAGCGCGATCTTCTTGGGATGGTGCGGGACGTAGCCGGCCTCGTCGGCCACTTCGGCCATGACCACGACATCGCGGTCCTTGTCCGCCGCCTTCAGCGCGGCGACGCCCGGCGACAGCTGGTCGCCCAGCACCAGGACGAGACGCGGATTCACCACTCCACTCGCTTGCCGGCCCAGTCGAAGAACAGCCCGGTCTCGGCGGGGGTCAGCCCGTCGATGACACCAAGCAGGTGCCGCGCGGCCTGGTCGGGCGTCACGGTCGGATGGTTGCCTGCATACTTCGCGGTGAGGGGCGTCTCGACCGTGCCGGGGTGAAGCGCCACACAGATCGACTCGCGATGGCTGCGGGCCAGTTCGATCGCCGCGCCATGCACGAACTGGTTCAGCGCCGCCTTCGCCATCCGGTAGGCGTACCAGCCACCCCGCCGGTTGTCGCCGATGGAGCCGACCCGCGCCGACAGCGCGGCGAAGACGGCCCGGCGGTCGCGCGGCAGAAGCCGGGCGGCGTGCTTCATGATCAAGGCCGGGCCCATGGCGTTCACCGCGAACTGCTCCATGAAGCCCGGGGCCGACACCTGCCGCAGGGCCTTCTCGGGCGCGTGCCCGTTGATCTCGAGCGCGCCGGTGGCGACGAAGACCAGGTCATGGGGGCCGTCGAGCCCGCCGAGCACCGTCTCGACCGACTGCTCGTCCGTCACGTCGAGCCCGTCACGGCTGCGCGAGAGGGGGGTGACGCTGACGCCGCGGGCCGCGAGCGCCTTGCAAAGGGCCTGCCCGATACCACCGGAGGCGCCGATCACCAGAGCGTTTTCAATAACCATGCGTGGCAGATATCCTGCCCGGGCCACCCGTCAAACAGCTATCGCGCAGGAAACCCCTCATGAAACGGCCGATCATCTACCACATTCCCGTCTGCCCCTTCTCGCAACGGGTCGAGATCCTGCTGGACTTGAAGGGACTCGGGGATGCGGTGGACTACCACGTGGTGGATATCACGCGGCCCCGGCCGGCATGGCTGCTCGAGAAATCGCGCGGCACCACCGCCCTGCCGATCCTCGAGACCGAAGACGGCCGCATTCTCAAGAAAAGCCTCGTCATCATGCGATATGTCGAGGAACGCTTCGCGACACCGCGGATCGCCCGGAGCGACCCGTTCGAACGCGCCGTCGAGCGCCTCGTCATGTCACGAGAGGGCCCGTTCGGCATGGCAGGATACCGGTTCGTCATGAACCGCGACCGCGCGCGCACGGCCGAGCTGCGCGACGCGCTGCTTGCCGAATACGCCTGGCTCGACGACGCGCTGCGCCACCACAACCCCGATGGCACCTGGCTCTTCGACCGCTTCGGACTGGCGGAACTGGTCTACACGCCGCTGATGATGCGCTTCTGGTTCCTGGAGTATTACGAGGATTTCACGCTGCCGGATGGTCCCGGTTTCGCCCGCGTGCGGCGCTGGCAGGAGGCCTGTCGCGCCCACCCCGCCGCGCAGCAGGTCGGGTTCGAGCGGATCGTGAAGCTCTACTACGATTACGCCGTGGGCGCCGGCAACGGCGCGCTGCCCGAGGGCCGCGCGCGCTCGAGTTTCGTGTTCGACCCCGACTGGCCGGCCAGGCCGATGCCCCCGCGTGACAAATACGACCGTATCGCCGGCGACGCGGAACTCGGGCTGGTCTGAAAAAACGGGGTTTTCCTCGCCGCATGAAGGCGTATAGTGCGGCCCCATGACGCGCATGACCGCACAGCCCTCGACCCTGCCGGCCGCTTTCCGTGGCCCGGCCTGCGCTGCGCTTCTTCTACTTAGCCGCCTCTGAGCGTGCCGTCGGCCGGCGCGTCCGCTCAGGGGAATCGTGACCGCGCCGGACAATCGCACGAGAGCTGAGTACAGACAGAGAGATTTCCGATGGCCCAGAACACGAACACGGAACAGGATCGCGTCCTGATCTTCGATACGACCCTGCGCGACGGCGAACAGTCGCCCGGGGCGACCATGACCCACAACGAGAAGCTCGAGATCGCGACGCTGCTCGACGAGATGGGCGTGGACATCATCGAGGCGGGCTTCCCCATCGCCTCGATCGGCGATTTCGAAGCGGTGCGCGACATCGCCAAGCTGTCGAAGACCGCGGTGATCTGCGGGCTGGCCCGCGCCAACCCGACCGATATCGACCGCTGCTGGGAAGCGGTGAAGCACGCGAAGCGCCCNCGCATCCATACCTTCATCGGCACCTCGCCGCTGCACCGGACCATACCCAACCTGACCAGGGACGAGATGGCCGACCGCATCCACGAGACGGTCAGCCATGCCCGCAATCTCTGCGACAACGTGCAGTGGTCGCCGATGGATGCGACCCGAACCGAGTGGGACTACCTCAAGCGGGTCGTCGAGATCGCGATCAAGGCCGGCGCCACCACGATCAACATCCCCGACACCGTGGGCTACACCGCGCCCGTCGAATCCGCCGACCTGATCCGTCGCCTGATCGCGGAGGTGCCCGGCGCCGACGAGATCGTCTTCGCCACCCATTGCCACAACGACCTGGGCATGGCGACGGCCAACGCGCTGGCCGCGGTCGAGGGCGGCGCGCGACAGATCGAATGCACCATCAACGGACTCGGCGAGCGCGCCGGCAACACCGCCCTCGAAGAGGTGGTGATGGCGCTGCGCGTGCGCAACGACATCATGCCTTACCGGACCGGCGTCGACACCACCAAGATCATGCAGGCCAGCCGCATGGTCTCGACCGTCTCGGGCTTCCCGGTGCAATACAACAAGGCGATCGTCGGCAAGAACGCCTTTGCCCATGAATCCGGCATTCACCAGGACGGCGTGCTCAAGAACGCCGAGACCTTCGAGATCATGAAGCCCGAAGATATCGGCCTGTCCGACACCAACCTGGTGATGGGCAAGCATTCGGGGCGCGCGGCGCTGCGCGCCAAGCTCTCCGAGCTCGGCTACGAGCTGGGCGACAACCAGCTCAAGGATGTCTTCGTCCGATTCAAGGAACTGGCCGACCGCAAGAAGGAGGTCTATGACGAGGACCTGATCGCGCTGATGGCCGACAGTTCGACCACCGCGGCGAACGAGCGCATACAGCTCAAGTTCCTGCGCGTGATCTGCGGCACCGAGGCGCCGCAATCGGCCGACCTGACGCTCGTCATCGACGGCAAGGACCAGCAGGTCACGGCCCAGGGCGACGGCCCGGTGGACGCGACCTTCAACGCGGTCCAGGCCCTCTATCCGCATGGCGCGCGGCTGGAGCTTTACCAGGTGCACGCGGTGACGGGCGGCACGGACGCGCAGGCCACCGTCAGCGTCCGCATGGAAGAGGACGGCCACATCGCCACGGGCCAGTCCTCGGACACCGACACGGTCGTCGCCTCGGCGAAGGCCTATATCAACGCGCTGAACCGGCTCATCGTGCGGCGCGAGAAGACCAAGCCGGGCGCCGACCTGCAGTCGGTCTCGTGATCAGGGACCGGGGGGCGGGTGCCGCCCCCCGGCGAAACCGCCGGTCCGGACCGGCGGAATCATGCGGGCCGCGCGTCGCGGACCCTTTACCCCCGTTCGGCTCCCGCCCTATAAGAGCCTTCGGCGCGCAAGAGACTCGCGAGACGCGCGCTCGCGCATAACAGGACAAGGCATTCATGCTGGGCGAACTATCGGGCCTCTTCTCGGCGGACATGGCGATCGATCTCGGGACGGCCAACACGCTGGTCTACGTCAAGGGGCGCGGGATCGTCCTCAACGAACCTTCCGTCGTGGCCTACCACGTCCGGGACGGGCGCAAGCAGGTGCTCGCCGTCGGCGAGGACGCGAAGCTGATGCTCGGCCGCACCCCCGGCTCGATCGAGGCGATCCGCCCGATGCGCGAGGGCGTCATCGCCGATTTCGACGTGGCCGAGGAGATGATCAAGTACTTCATCCGCAAGGTCCACAAGCGCACCACCTTCACGAAGCCCAAGATCATCGTCTGCGTCCCGCACGGCGCGACCCCGGTGGAAAAGCGGGCGATCCGGCAATCGGTGCTCTCGGCCGGGGCCCGCAAGGCCGGCCTCATCGCCGAGCCGATCGCGGCGGCCATCGGTGCGGGCATGCCGATCACGGACCCGACCGGCAGCATGGTGGTCGATATCGGCGGCGGCACGACCGAGGTGGCCGTGCTGTCGCTGGGCGACATCGTCTATGCCCGCTCGGTCCGGGTCGGCGGCGACCGCATGGACGAGGCGGTGATCTCCTACCTCCGCCGACAGCAGAACCTGCTGATCGGCGATGCCACCGCCGAGCGGATCAAGACCTCCATCGGGACGGCGCGCATGCCGGATGACGGGCGCGGCGCGTCGATGCAGATCCGCGGCCGCGACCTGCTGAACGGGGTGCCGAAGGAAACCGAGATCAACCAGGCGCAGGTCGCCGAGGCGCTGGCAGAGACCGTGCAGCAGATCTGCGAGGCGGTGATGATGGCGCTCGAGGCCACCCCGCCCGACCTGGCCGCGGACATCGTGGACCGGGGCGTGATGCTGACCGGCGGCGGCGCGCTTCTGGGCGAGCTGGACCTGGCGCTGCGCGAACAGACGGGGCTGGCGATCTCGGTCGCGGACGAAAGCCTCAACTGCGTGGCGCTCGGCACCGGCAAGGCGCTGGAGTATGAAAAACAGCTTCGTCATGCGATAGATTACGAGAGCTGACAGGCGAGTCATTCCGCCGCGAAAAGGACCGTTCATGGCCCGGGACAGGAGCTCCGAGGAGACCTATTCCCGTCCGATCCGGCGCATCCTGATCGGGGTGGTCCTGCTTGCCCTCTTCGCCGTGTTCCTGGTCTGGCGGGTCGACAACCCGCGCATGGAACGCTTCCGGGCGGCGGTCGTGGACCGGGTCGTGCCCAGCATGGACTGGGCCATGGCGCCGGTGACGCGGACGGCGCGGATGATCGAGGATTTCCAGTCCTACGCCCGGATCTACGAGCAGAACCAGGAGCTTCGGCGCGAGTTGCAGCAGATGAAGGCCTGGCGCGAGGCGGCGCTGCAGCTGGAACAGAAAAACGCGAAGCTGCTCGACCTGAACAACGTGCAGCTCAACCCGCAGCTCACATACGTGACCGGCGTGGTGATGGCCGATTCGGGCTCGCCTTTCCGCCAGTCGGTGCTGCTGAACGTCGGCGCGGTCGACGGGATCCGCGACGGCTGGGCCACGATGGACGGGCTCGGGCTGGTCGGGCGGATCTCGGGGGTCGGGCGCACGACCTCCCGGGTGATCCTGCTGACCGATTCGAACAGCCGCATCCCGGTCACCATCCAACCCTCGGGCCAGACGGCCATGCTGACCGGGGACAACACGCCCAATCCGCTGGTCGACTTCGTCGAGACGCCGGAGCTGGTTCAGCCGGGCGACCGGATCGTGTCGTCGGGCGATGCCGGGGTGTTCCCGGCCGGGCTGCTTGTCGGGCAGGTCGCCTTCGGCTCGGACGGACGGATGCGCGCGCGCCTCTCCGCCGATTACGGGCGGCTGGATTTCCTGCGCGTCCTGCGCAGCCAGCCTGCCGAGCGCATATCGGACCCCGGGGGGCTCGTGTCCACCCGCCCGGCGGCCCCGGAAGAGGCGCGGTCCACCCCCGCGCCCGATACCGCCCCGGAGACCGGCGCCGATGATTGACCCGGTCACGACACGCATCTGGATCTACCGCGCGGCCTTCCTCGGCCTGTGTTTCATGGTGCTGTTCCTGCGGCTTCTCCCGCTGGGCGACGGCGCCGACCCCCTGCCGGGACCAGACCTGATGCTCTGCCTGACCTTCGCCTGGCTGGTGCGGCGGCCGGAATTCGTGCCGGCGCTGCTGATCGTGGCCGTGTTCCTGCTGGCGGATTTCCTCTTCATGCGCCCGCCGGCCCTGAAGACCATCGTGGTGCTGATCGCCGCGGAATTCCTGCGCGGCCAGGTTCACCGGATCCGCGATACCGCCTTCACCTTCGAGTTCATGCTGGTCGCGGCCACGATCCTGGCCGTGGTCACGGGCGAGCGGCTCCTGCACGCCCTCACCTTCACCGGCCAGCCACCACTGGGCGGCGCGGTCCTGGCCGCGCTCTTCACGATCCTGGCCTACCCGGCGGTCGTACTGTTTTCGAACGTGCTTTTCGGGGTTAAGAAGGTGACCCTGGGAGAGGCGGAACTGCTGGGGCACAGGCTGTGAAACGACCGGGCCGCGATACCGAGGAAAGCACCCGCCGCATCAGCCGGCGCGGGCTGATCCTGGGCGCGGCCCAGGTTGGCTTCGTCGGGCTGCTGGCCGCGCGCATGCGTCACCTGCAGGTCAACCAGGCCGACCAGTTCCGCCTGCTGGCCGAAGAGAACCGGATCAACATCCGGCTGATCCCACCGGCGCGCGGCCTGATCTTCGATCGCAACGGCGTGGCGCTGGCGGAAAACCGGCAGAACTACCGCATCGTGATGGTCCGCGAGGAAGCCGGCGACGTGGACGAGGTGCTGGCCCGCGTTCAGAAACTGGTGGCGCTACCGCCCGCGGATATCGAGCGCGCACGCCGCGAGATGGCGCGCCGCAGCCCCTTCGTGCCGGTCACGCTCGCGGACCGGCTGGAATGGGAGGAGGTCGCCGCGGTCGCCGTCAACGCCCCTGCCCTGCCCGGGGTCACGGCCGAGGTCGGGCTCTCGCGGCACTACCCGCTCCAGAGCGATTTCGCCCATGTCGTGGGCTATGTCGGCCCGGTGAGCGACTACGATCTCGAACGGCTCGAAGATCCCGACCCGCTCTTGCAGATCCCGAACTTCCAGATCGGCAAATACGGTGTCGAAGCCAAGCTCGAGACACGGCTTCGGGGCCAGGCCGGGACCAAGCGGATCGAGGTCAACGCCGTGGGCCGGGTGATGCGCGAACTCGATCGCAAGGACGGCATTCCCGGCGACGACGTGCAGTTGACGGTGGATCACGGGCTGCAGAATTTCACACAGGCCCGGATGGGCGCGGAAAGCGCCGCCACAATCGTGATGGACGTCAACAATGGCGACATCCTCGCGATGGGCTCCTCGCCCAGCTTCGACCCGAATAAGTTCGTGCGCGGCATCTCGGTGCCCGATTACCGCGCCCTGACCGAGAACGAACGCCGCCCGCTCGCCGGGAAGCCGGTGCAAGGGCTCTACCCGCCCGGCTCGACCTTCAAGATGGTCGTGGCCCTCGCCGCGCTGGAAGAAGGGCTCGTCGACCCCGAGGAAACCGTCTGGTGCCCCGGCCACCTGGACCGCGCCGGACGGCGTTTCCATTGCTGGCGGCGGGGCGGGCACGGGCATGTCAGCCTGATCGACAGCATCAAGCAGTCCTGCGACGTCTACTACTACGACATCGCGGAACGTGTCGGCATCGACAAGATCACCGCGATGGCGCAGCGGCTCGGCCTGGGCCTGCGCCACGACCTGCCGCTGTCGGGCATCGCCGAAGGCCTGACGCCGACGAAATCCTGGAAGGAGCGGCGCCGCGGCGCGGCCTGGGTCGTGGGCGACACGCTCAATGCCGGGATCGGCCAAGGCTTCGTGCTGGCCTCGCCCCTGCAACTCGCGGTCATGACCGCGCGACTGGCCTCCGACAGGGCCGTCGTGCCGCGGCTGGTGAAATCCGTCGACGGCGTGGAGACCCCGGTCTCGGCGCCGCCGCTCGGCCTGCAGCCCGAGGCGCTGGCGCTGGTCCGCCAGGCCATGTTCGCCGTCTCGAACGAGCGGCGCGGCACGGCCTATGGCTCGCGGATCGATGCGGAGGCCCTGCGCATGGCCGGCAAGACCGGCACCAGCCAGGTCCGCAACATCACCACCGAGGAGCGCCGGCAGGGCGTCTTCCGCAACGAGGACCTGCCCTGGAACAGGCGCGATCACGCGCTCTTCGTCGCTTTCGCGCCGCATGACGCGCCACGCTACGCGGTGACGGTGGTGGTCGAGCATGGCGGAGGCGGCTCGACCGCGGCCGCGCCGATCGCGCGCGACGTGCTGCTCTACGCGCTCCATGGCGGGGTGCCGCCGCTCGAGTCCTATCCAAGCGGGCAGCGCCGCGAGATCGGCGATATGCTGGACAGCCTCGAGCTGCGCGCGCCACAGCGCCCATCGCCGGTTCGGAGCCGCGCATGAGTTACCTCGAATACAAGGTCAAGACCGTCCCGAGCGGGCTGCGCAAGGTGCTCTACCTCAACTGGGCGCTGATCCTGCTGATCGCGGCCGCCGCCGGTTTCGGGTTCCTGATGCTCTACTCCGTGGCGGGCGGCACGATGGACCCCTGGGCCGATCCGCAGATGAAGCGCTTTGCGCTGGGGCTGGTGCTGATGCTGATCGTGGCCTTCGTGCCGATCTGGTTCTGGCGGAACATGGCGGCCCTTGCCTACGGTGTCTCGATGCTGCTGCTGCTCGCGGTGGAGTTCATGGGCTCCGTCGGCATGGGCGCCCAGCGCTGGATCGACCTTGGCTTCATGCGGCTGCAACCCTCGGAGCTGACCAAGATCACGCTGGTGATGATCCTCGCGGCCTATTACGACTGGCTCGACATCAAGAAGGTGTCCCGCCCCCTCTTCGTGATGCTGCCGCTGCTGCTGATCGCGCTGCCGATGGCGCTGGTGCTGCGCCAGCCCGACCTCGGCACGGCGCTGCTGCTGGCGGCGGGGGGTGGCACGATGATGTTCCTCGCCGGGGTCAGCTGGATCTACTTCGCCGCGGTGATCGCGCTCGGCGGGGGGGCGGTTGCGGCGGTTCTGATGTCGCGGGGGACCCCCTGGCAGCTGCTGAAGGACTACCAGTTCCGCCGGATCGACACGTTCCTCGACCCGGCCTCGGACCCGCTGGGCGCCGGGTATCACATCACCCAGTCGAAGATCGCGCTCGGGTCCGGGGGATGGACCGGCCGGGGCTTCATGCAGGGTACCCAGTCGCGTCTGAACTTCCTGCCCGAAAAGCACACCGATTTCATCTTCACCACGCTCGCCGAGGAGTTCGGCTTTCTCGGCGGCATCTCGCTGCTGTCGCTTTACGCGCTGATCGTGGTGCTCTGCTTCGTCTCTGGGCTTCGGAACCGCGACCGCTTCGCCTCGCTGCTGACGCTGGGGCTCGGCACCACCTTCTTCCTGTTCTTCGCCGTGAACATGTCGATGGTGATGGGCCTCGCACCGGTCGTCGGCGTGCCGCTGCCGCTGATCTCCTATGGCGGCTCGGCGATGCTCGTGCTGCTGGTCGCCTTCGGCCTCGTGCAGAGCGCCCATATCCACCGCCCGCGCTAGGCGCCGTCCACAACCGCCCCGAAGAGAGGAACCCGCATGACGGTTACCGTACTGTTCGCCGCCCCGGAGGATAACTGGGACGCCTACGAGGCCCCGCTTCGGACGGCCTTCGCCGAGACGGGCATCGACGCGCGCCTTGTCCGCGACGCCGCGCCGGAGGCGGTCGACTACATGGTCTACGCGCCCGGCGGCGCGGTGCAGGATTTCCGGCCCTACACCCGGCTCAAGGCGGTGTTGAACCTCTGGGCCGGGGTGGAGAACATCGTCACCAACGACACGCTGACCGCGCCGCTCGCCCGCATGGTGGACGAGGGCCTGACCGAGGGCATGGTCGAATGGGTGACCGGCCACGTCCTGCGCCACCATCTCGGGATGGACCGCCACATCCTGGGCCAGGACGGCATCTGGCGCAGCGGCACCGTGCCGCCGCTCGCCCGGGACCGGACGATCGGCATGCTGGGGCTCGGGGAACTCGGCGGTGCCTGCGGTCAGGCGCTCGCGCGGCTCAACTTCAACGTCATGGGCTGGGCCCGGTCGCAGAAGTCCATCGCGGGGCTCGATTGCCGGGCCGGGGCGGACGGGCTCGACGCCGTTCTGTCGGCGGCAGAGATCGTGGTGCTGCTCCTGCCGCTGACCGACGCGACCGAGAACCTGATGAACGCGGCGCGGATCGCCCGGCTGCCCGCGGGCGCCGTGATCGTCAATCCCGGCCGCGGTCCCCTGATCGACGACGCGGCGCTTCTGGCCGCGCTCGATACGGGCCAGGTCGGCCATGCGACGCTCGACGTCTTCCGCGAGGAGCCACTGCCGCCGGCGCACCCGTTCTGGGCGCATCCCAAGGTGACCGTGACGCCGCATATCGCCTCCGAGACCAGGCCGAAAAGCGCCGCCCGGGTCATCGCCGAGAACATCCGCCGCGGCGAGGCCGGCGAACCCTTGCTGCATCTCGTGGATACGGCCGCGGGCTACTAGGGCGCCCGGCTCAGCGCAGGATCGGCGGCGCGTCCGGATCGCTGCCGGGCGGTTTCGGCGCGGATGCGGGGGGAGTGCCGGCTTGCGGCAGGTCGAAGCGCAGCCCGACGCGCGCCAGCCGCGCGGCGATCGGGTCGCTCGGCGCGAAGAAGGCGACGTCGAGCGTTCCCGCCTCGATCCCAGAGAAGGTCAGCGCCTCGCCGACGATCCGCGTGAGCGCCGGCTCGGCGCCCGGCGCGGCATCGATGAAGGCCAGCATGTGACCGCGCCCACCGCCGCGATACCCGACCGCGGCGAGGTAAGCGCAGCGCGCGCGCCCGCCAGCTGCGGCGAGGCCCGCATCGAGCCCCGTCAGCAGGCGGTCGGGCAGGCCCCGCGGCGCATCGAGCGTTTCGGGGTGGTCTTCCACCTGGTCCGGGTCTGCACCGAGGGTCTCGGACAGCCAATCGACGGCCTCGGCGGGGAGCAGCGTTTCCGACGGCGCGACCGAGAGGTTCAGCCCCAGCCCCAGGCCTTGCCCCGCCAGCATCCCCGCCAGCCCCCGCCCCGAGAGCGCCGCGTATGGCGCGGCAGCACCGGTGAAGGCGGTCAGCCGATCCTCGCGGTCGAAGGCCAGTACGTACCGGGCGTTTTCGACCGGAAACACCTCGGGCTCGACGGTCTCGTCGCCCTCCGGCTCCCGGCTCAGCAGCAGGAACAGCTCCGAGGCCGCCAACGTGCGGTAGAACGCCAGCCGCGCCGGGGTGTCCTCCGGCGCGCGGTCCATTGCCGCACGGGCGGCGTCGAGGGGGGTCGTTTCGGTCATCCATCCTCCAGCGCGGCGCGCACGGCCCGGCGCAGCTCGGGCACCAGATCGGCCTCGAACCAGGGATTCTTCTTCAGCCATGCGGTATTGCGCCAGGACGGGTGTGGCAAGGGGAAGAGCCGCGGCGCGTGGTCCCGCCAACCCGCGACGGTGCGGGTCACCCCACCGCGCGCGGCGCCGCCGAGATGCCATTTCTGGGCATACCCCCCGACCAGCAGCGTCAGCCGCGCCGCGGGCAGTTCCGCGAAAACACGGTCCCGCCAGGTCCGCGCGCATATCGGCGGGGGCGGCAGGTCGCCGCCCCTGGCGTCATAGCCCGGAAAGCAGAAGGCCATCGGCAGGATCGCGATCCGGTCACGGTCGTAGAACTCGGCCTCCGCGATATCCATCCAGCGGCGCAGGCGGTCGCCGGACGGGTCGGAAAACGGCACGCCGCTTTCGTGCACGCGGGCGCCGGGGGCCTGGCCGACGATCAGGATACGGGCCCCCGGACGTGCCCAGAAAACCGGGCGCGGCGCATGGGCCGTGGCGGTCGCGGAAAATGTCTCTGCGCAGAGCCGGCAGCCACGCACGGCGCGGGCGAGGTCGTCGAAACGTTCCGTCATGGGCCCAATCTAGGCGCGGCGCGGCCTGCCGCCAAACATCGCGGGCGGCCCTGCCACCGTCCNAGGCGGCAGATCTTTGGATCCGCCCCATGTTGCCTCGACCGGCGGCCTGCTCTATCCCGCGGGAAATGGCAGGTGCAGGGGCTCGCATGTATCGCGTCTGGGACGTCGTCACGAACTCCTCGGCTCTCGTGGTGGCGGGGGCCATCCTCGCGCTCGTCTGGGCGCAGGTCGATCCCGCGGGGTACCGCGCCTTCGCCGCCGCCCCCCTGCCCGGCACGGAGAGCGGCCCGACCATCCGCTTCCTCGTCAACGGGGTCCTGATGGCGCTGGTTTTCGCCTTCGCCTTCAAGGAAGTCTGGGAGGCCCTGGTGCTGCAGCACGGCGCCTTCCGGGGGCGCC
>PR_CR_10_Liq_1_inCRDRAFT_1000431_pt1 | contig 26452 bp, 26 predicted proteins | sample PRCRCaboRojoPR_3_FD_10241 | JGI IMG/M metagenome (IMG submission 10241)
CCGCACGCCCCCGGAACCGCCGCCGCGCCAAGGCTCGGGCCACGGGTATGGCCAGCAGGACGCTCAGCCCGGCCGAGACAAGCGCCTGCCAGATGGTAAAACGGAACGCTGCCCAATCAGCGGCGCTCAGCCCGGCGATGCCCCCGGCTGTCCAGATCACGGCCCCGATGGGGACCGCGATCAATGACAGCACAAGAAGCGCCGCTATCGTGCCAGCGCCGCGCGCCATTCTTCCAGGGCCGCGTCACGCGTGGCAGAGGCCTCTTCCGGGGACAGCAGGAGGGCCGTTTCCGGCTGGATCAGGGTCTCGAACCCGTCCGGCAGGCCGTCCTCGGGCACGACAGCGGGATACATCCAGTTGGTCGTCGGGATGGCCGACTGGAACGCATCGGTCAACATGAAGGCAAGGAACTGATCGGCCAGGTCGGGCACATCGGTGCTGGCGACCTTGCCGGCCACTTCGACCTGCATGTAGTGGCCTTCCTCGAAGGCCCAGGCCACCTTGCTGTCATCTTCTTCCGCGATCAGGTGGTAGGCGGGCGAGGTGGTGTAGGACAGAACCGCGTCGGCCTCGCCTTCCAGGAACAGGCCATAGGCCTCGGACCAACCCGGCGTGACGGTGACGATATTGTCGGCCAGGTCTTCCCAAAGGGTGCCGGCCTCATCGCCATAGGCGGTCTTGACCCACATCAGAAGCCCCAGCCCCGGCGTTGACGAACGCGGGTCCTGGATCACGATCTGGATGTCGCTGTCGGCGAGGTCCCGCAGCGAGGTCGGCGCCTCGGCGCCGGCATTGCCGACAAAAGCGAAATAACCCCAGTCGAAGGGCAGGAAATGGCTATCGGTCCATTCAACGGGCAGGTCCAGGTCCGGCGACAGCCCATGTTCCGCGAAAAGCCCCGTTTCCCGCGCGGCGGCGGTCAGGTTGGTATCCAGCCCCAACACGATATCGGCGTCGGTGCGCGGACCTTCCAGTTGCAGGCGCGACAAAAGGGCGGCGCCATCCCCGGCGCCTTCGAATTGCAGGTCGCAACCGCAGGTCTCTTCGAACGCCGCCTCGACCGCGGGGCCGGGGCCCCATTCGGTGACGAAACTGTCATAGGTGTAGACGGTCAGCACGTTGTCCTGGGCCATGGCACTCGTGGCCAGAAGTCCCGCGATGACGGAAAGGGTGGTTTTCATGTGCATCCTCCATATCGCCGGACGGAAGTCGGAATAATGAGGATCGCTCACAAACCTTCCCTCCGCCGGTCTTAACCGGTTCAGGTTCAACGGGTTCGCCGGATTGGCATCTCAGCTTCGTTTCCGAAGCACCCCGAGGTAGGGCGGAACCTAGGGCCTGCCCCCGGGCTTGGCAAGACCCGCAGTGGCCGCTAGACGGGGCGGGCAAACGGAGCGTCCAACATGAGCCTCAACAGCTACGGTCATCTTTTCCGCGTCACCACCTGGGGCGAGAGCCACGGGCCCGCCCTGGGGGCCACAGTCGATGGCTGTCCGCCGGGCGTGCCATTGACGGCGCCGATGATCCAGCAATGGCTCGACAAGCGGCGTCCGGGCCAGAACAAGATGACCACCCAGCGCAATGAACCCGATGCGGTGGAAATCCTGTCCGGCGTGTTCGACGACACGACCACCGGCACGCCGATCCAGCTGATGATCCGCAACACGGACCAGCGGTCCAAGGATTACGGCGAGATCGCGCAGACGTTTCGCCCCGGCCATGCCGACATCACCTATCACCAGAAATACGGGCTGCGGGACTATCGCGGTGGCGGACGGTCTTCGGCCCGCGAAACGGCGGCCCGCGTGGCGGCCGGCGGTGTCGCGCGCGAGGCGATCAAGCAACTCGCGCCGGGGGTGGAGATCAAGGGCTACATGGTCCAGATGGGCGAAAAGACCATCGACCGCGCCCGGTTCGATTGGGACAGCATCGACGACAACGATTTCTGGTGCCCCGACCCGCAGGCGGTACCGGACTGGACCGACTACCTGAACTGGTTGCGCAAGGATGACCACAACTCGGTCGGGGCGATGATCGAGGTCGTGGCCCGCGGCGTGCCCGCCGGCATCGGGGCGCCCGTCTATGGCAAGCTGGATACCGACCTGGCCGCCGCGATGATGAGCATCAACGCCGTGAAAGGTGTCGAAATCGGCGAGGGCATGGCCGCCGCCGCCCTCACCGGGCGCGACAATGCCGACGAGATCTTCATGGGGCCGAACGGACCTGAGTATTCATCGAACCATGCCGGGGGTGTCCTGGGTGGCATCAGCACCGGTCAGGACATCGTCGTGCGCTTTGCCGTCAAACCGACCAGCTCGATCCTGTCGCCGCGCAAGTCGATCCGGATCGACGGCACCCCGACCGAGGTCGTGACCAAGGGCCGCCATGACCCTTGCGTCGGCATCCGCGCCGTGCCCGTGGGCGAGGCGATGATGGCCGCCGTAATCCTTGACCACATCCTGCTGGACCGCGGCCAGACCGGCGGCCTGCGCGGCCAGATCGGCTAGGCCGCCTGCTTGGCCGGGCTCGCCGGTTTCTGCCTGGACAATTGAACGGCAAGGATGCCGAAGGTGATGATCGCCACGCCGATCACGTCGCTCCAGCCAAGGGGTTCACTCAAGAGAACCCATGCCGTCAGGACCCCGAAAAAGGGCGTCAGGAAGTGGAACACCGCCGCGCGCACGGCCCCGATCCGGTTGACCAGCACGAACCAGACCAGGGTCGCCATCAGCCCCGGTACGACCACCGTGTAGGCGAAGGCCACGCCCAACTGCCAGGACCAGGTGACCTGGAATGTCTCGAAAGACAGGGCCGCGCCCCAGAGCAGCGCGCTGCCAACCAGCATCTGAAGCCCGACGATCATCAGGAAGTTTCCGCCCGAAGACGCCCCGCGCACACTCATCGTGGCCACCGCCAGCGACAGAACGGCAATGGCACACAAGGCAATCCCGTAGAGATCAGCCCCGCCCTGCACCCGCGCGCCCATGATGATCGCCACGCCGACAACCCCCGCGAACAACCCCGCGACACCCAGCAGCGGCAGCTTTTCCCCGAAGACCGCCCAGCCCGCGATGGCGACGATCAGCGGCATGGTCGAGGCGATAATCGCAGCCAAGGAGGCCTCGACCGTCTGCATGGCCACGAAATTCAGGCCGAGATAAAGCGCGTTCTGGCACACCCCGAACACGATCGTAGCCGTCCATTGCCGGCGAGTCAGGTGCCAGCTCTGGCCCAACATCCGCGCCAGCACCACACCGATCAGCCCGGAGATCAGGAAGCGTATCGCCAAAGCATGCAGCGGCGAAGCATATTGAACGATGACCCTCGCAGAGGTGAAGGCCGAGGCCCACATCACCCCGAAAGCCACGCCCAGCGCGATGGCCCTGATATCCACCTGGGTCTTCATGTGTCGGAAAATCCCTGCCCTTGTTTCCTGCAAGCTGACCACGAATAGCCGCCATTGGAAAGGCCCGGAGGGCAACGAAAAAGGGCCGCCCGCAGGCGACCCTTTCACGATCTATTCGGCAAGGATCAGGAGTTCACGCTGTCCTTGAGCGCCTTGGCGATGGTCATCTTGACCACCTTGTCGGCGTCCTTCTTGATCTGCTCGCCGGTGGCGGGGTTGCGCACCATGCGCTCGGGGCGCTCACGGCAGTAGATCTTGCCGACGCCGGGCAGGGTCACGGCACCGCCGCCGGACACTTCCTTGGTGATGATGCCGGTGATGGCGTCCAGCGCGGCGCTTGCGGATTTCTTGTCAGTCCCCATTTCTTCGGCCAGGGCAGCGACAAGCTGGGTCTTGGTCAACGGTTTTGCCATGATGTGGTCTCCTCATTCCGCCCGATTGATTGGGCTTTTCTGGCATTATTTAACGGTATCTTGTGTTCGTCCACAACGGTTAGTGTGTTTGAGAAGGCAAAAAAACCCTATTTTGTGGGCTTTTTGGGCCTTTACAGGAAGGCCGTTTCCTCGAAAGAGCGCAATTTCCGGCTGTGAATCCGCTCCAGCGGCATTTCACGCAGGTGTTCCATGGCCCGTATCCCGATCATCAGGTGACGCGCGACCTGCGTCTTGTAGAAATCGCTGGCCATGCCCGGCAGCTTCAATTCGCCGTGCAGCGGCTTGTCACTGACACAAAGCAGCGTGCCATAGGGCACTCGGAACCGAAACCCGTTCGCGGCGATGGTGGCGCTTTCCATATCAAGCGCGATGGCGCGGGATTGCGACAGGCGCTGGACGGGTCCGGTATGCTCGCGCAGTTCCCAGTTGCGGTTGTCCAGCGAGGCCACCGTGCCGGTCCGCATCAACCGCTTGAGTTCGTAACCTTCCAGCGCGGTTTCGCCGGCAACGGCGGTTTCCAGGGCGATCTGGATCTCGGCCAGGGCCGGAATCGGAACCCAGACCGGCAGGTCGTCGTCCAGCACCTTGTCTTCGCGCAGGTAGCCGTGGGCCAACACGAAATCTCCCAACCGCTGCGAATTCCGCAGTCCGGCGCAATGGCCCACCATGAGCCAGGCATGTGGGCGCATGACGGCAATATGGTCGGTGGCGGTCTTCGCGTTGGATGGACCCACCCCGATATTGACCAGGGTGATCCCCGCATTGCCGGGGCGTTTCAGGTGGTAGGTCGGCATCTGCGGCAGTTTCTCGGGCAAGCAGAGCGGCGCGTCCGGGTCGGTGATTTCGTCACATCCCGGCGCTACGAAACCACTGTAGCCGCTGTCGGGGTCGGCCAGCATGGCGCGGGCATAGGCCTCGAATTCCTGCACGTAGAACTGGTAGTTCGTGAACAACACATGGTTCTGGAAATGCTCGGGCGCGGTGGCCGTGTAGTGCTGCAACCGGGCGAGCGAATAGTCGATGCGCGGCGCGGTGAAGGGCGCCAGCGGGGCCGAGCCATCCTCGTGCCGGAACCCGATTCCGTTGACGATGTCATCGTGCATCATGGCGAGGTCGGGCACGTCGAACACGTCGCGCAGAATGTATTTGATGGCACCGTCCTGGGGCACGGTGATCTCTCCGCGCACCGCGAAATGCACCGGCATCGGCGTATCGGACACGCCCACCGTGACCGGCTGGCCGTGGTTCTGGATCAGCAGGTCGATCTGCTGGGTCAGGTAGCCTTCGAACAGGTCGGGACGCGTGATCGTCGTGGAATAGGTGCCCGGCCCGGCCACGTGGCCAAAGCTCAGCCGGGTGTCATTCTGGGCGAAGGTCGTGGTCGTGAACCGCAGTTCGGGATAAAAGGCGCGGAACCGCGTGTCGGGCCGGTCGCCCGCGACGTTGTCCTGGAACGTGCGGGTCAGGTATTCGACCGCGATTTCGTAGATCTCGCGCAGGCGCGCAACCGCGCTGGCCGCATCGGAAAAGGCTTCTGGCTCCGGCACATCGGGTGACAGGACCGGCAGGTTCGCATCGGACGGGATCATCGCGCATCATCCCCTTGGCAGTTATCAAAACGCACCGCCAGCGCCCTGCGATAACGGTGCGAAACAGGTATCATGAATGTCATCCGTCACAGTGACACCAGTTTCCCCGGACCCGCAAGCCATTCCCCATGTCGTTTTTTCGCTAGTCACGCGAGGTCAGGCCGTGCTTGGCTGAGGGCATCGACCTTTCGGAGACCCCATGACCGTCACGACACTGAAGCCGAACATGGATCATTGGTCCGAGCGTGTGGACTTGGCCGCCGCGTTCCGCTGGACCGCGCGGCTGAACATGCACGAGGGCGTGGCCAACCATTTCAGCCTTGCCATCAGCGACGATGGTACACGGTTCCTGATGAACCCCAACCAGATGCATTTCGCGCGGATCAAGGCCAGTGACCTGATCGTGGTGGATGCCAACGACCCCGAGACTCTGTCCGGACCCGACGCCCCCGACCCGACGGCCTGGGGCCTGCATGGCGGTCTGCACAGGCATTGCCCCCATGCCCGCTGCGCCATGCACGTGCATTCGATCCACGCCACCGTTCTGGCCTCTCTGGCAGACAGCCGCTTGCCGCCCATCGACCAGAACTGCGCGACCTTCTTCAATCGCTACGTCATCGACGACGGGTATGGCGGATTGGCCTTCGAGGACGAGGGCGAACGCTGCGCCGGCCTTCTGACCGATCCCAGGAAGAAGGTCATGATCATGGGCAATCACGGGGTCATGGTGATCGGTGCCACCGTCGCCGAGACCTTCAATCGGCTCTACTATTTCGAGCGCGCGGCCGAGACCTATATCCGCGCCCTGCAAACCGGCCAGCCCTTGCGCGTCCTGTCTGACGAGGTGGCCGAAAAAACCGCGCGGGAACTGGAAGACTACCCCGAACAGGACGAGCGCCACCTGTCGGAACTCAAGGCGATTCTTGATGAGGAAGGCTCTGATTATGCCCGGTAGGCTGTTCTTCGAGGACCTGTCGCGCTGGACCAGCACCCGGCGGCTGGGACGGAGCTAGGGTCGGACCCACCCTTTCCCGTCCCTACAGAAGGCCCAGATGATGACAACCTATGGTCTGACCGACGAACAGCAGATGATCGCCGAAACCGTCCGCAACTTCGTCGAAAAGGAAATCTACCCACACGAAGAACTTGTCGAACGCACTGGCGAAGTCCCCGGGGAAATCGCGGACGAGATCAAGAGAAAGACACTCGATCTGGGCTTCTATGCCTGCAACTTCCCCGAAAGCGTCGGCTGCGCGGGGCTGAACCACCTCGAATTCGCCCTGGTGGAACGGGAACTGGGGCGTGGCTCCATGGCGCTGACCCATTTCTTCGGGCGCCCCCAGAACATCCTGATGGCTTGCGAGGGCGAGCAGGTGGACCGCTACCTGATGCCCGCCGTGCGAGGTGAGCGGATGGACGCGCTGGCGATGACCGAACCCGGCGCCGGGTCGGACGTGCGGGGGATGAAATGCAGCGCCGTGCGGGATGGTGGCGATTGGGTGGTGAACGGGACAAAGCACTTCATCTCGGGCGCGGACCATGCGGATTTCATCATCGTCTTCATCGCGACCGGAGAGGACCAGACCCCCAAGGGCCCCAAGAAACGCATTACCGCCTTCCTTGTCGATCGGGGCACGCCGGGCTTCACCATCCGCGACGGCTACAGGTCCGTCAGCCATCGCGGCTACAAGAACATGATCCTCGACTTCGACGATTGCCGCCTGCCCGACGCCCAGGTCCTGGGCGAGGTCGATGGCGGATTCGAAGTGATGAACACGTGGCTCTATGCCACCCGGATCACCGTCGCGACAATGTCGGTGGGCCGCGCGCGGCGGGTGTTCGACTATGCCCTGAATTACGCCGCCGAACGTGAACAATTCGGCCAGAAGATCGGCAGGTTCCAGGGCGTCAGTTTCCAGCTGGCCGACATGATCACCGAGATCGACGCATCCGACCTGCTGACACTTGCCGCCGCCGACCGGCTGGACCGGGGCCTGCCCGCAAACCGCGAAATCGCCAGCGCCAAGCTCTTTGCGAGCGAGATGCTGGCGCGGGTGACCGACGCGGCGATCCAGATCCATGGCGGGATGGGCCTTATGGATGACTACCCGCTGGAACGGTTCTGGCGGGACGCGCGGGTCGAGAGGATCTGGGACGGCACATCGGAGATCCAGCGCCATATCATCAGTCGCGACCTGTTGCGGGCGCTGGGCGCATGACCCGATTTCGAATTGGCTTCGCCAATCCGACCGGGGCGAGGGGCGCTGCCCCTCGCGCTCCCCGGGATATTTCCGGTCCAAAGAAAGGCGAACGGTAATGCGCGACCTGTCCAGAGTGCTGCGCCCGGACTCCGTGGCGGTGATCGGTGGGGGCGCATGGTGCCGATCCGTGATGGAACAGATTGAAAGGGCCGGTTTTTCCGGCCCGGTCTGGCATGTGCACCCCCGAAACGGCGCCTATGCGCGGATCGAGGACTTGCCCGGCGCGCCCGACGCGGCCTTCGTGGGGATCAACCGGGATGCGACGATCGAGGCGGTCCAGAGCCTCAATGACGCCGGCGCGGGCGGCGCCGTCTGTTTTGCCAGCGGGTTTGCCGAGGTCGGTGACGGGGCCGAGCGGAACGCCTCGCTGCTGCAAGCGGCGGGTGACATGCCGATCATCGGGCCGAATTGTTACGGCATCATCAATGCGCTGGACGGCGCGCTTCTGTGGCCCGATCAGCATGGGTGCCGGATGGTCGACCGGGGGGTGGCGATCCTGACCCAGAGCTCGAACATGGCGATCAACCTGACGATGCAGAAGCGTGGACTGCCGATCGGCTATGTGGTGACATGCGGCAACCAGGCCCAGACCAGCCAGGCGCGGATTGCCATGGCGCTTCTGGACGATGCCCGCGTCACGGCGATCGGCCTGCATGTGGAAGGGTTCGGGGATGTGGGGGAATGGCAGGCCCTGGCACGCAAGGCGAAGATGCGGCATGTTCCGCTAGTGGTTTTGAAAGTGGGTCAATCCGAGGCCGCCCAGGCCGCGGCCGTGTCCCACACCGCGTCCCTTTCCGGTTCCGATACAGGGGCTCGGGCCTTGTTGGATCACTTGGGCATAGGGCAGGTCGATGACCTGTCCACCTTTCTCGAAGCCCTCAAGCTCCTGCATATCGCCGGTCCATTGCCCAGCGCGCGGATTGCCTCGATCAGCTGTTCGGGCGGCGAGGCGAGCCTGGCCGCGGATACGGGCGCGCGGTTCGGGCTGGAGTTTCCACCACTGACCCGGCGCCAGACCGACCGTTTGGCCCAGGTGCTGGGCCCCCGCGTAACCCTGGCCAATCCCCTGGATTATCACACCTATATCTGGCGGGATGTTTCGGCCATGACAGATGCGTTTTCGTTCATGGTCGAGCCTGATCTGGCCCTGACACTGTTGATCGTGGATTTTCCGCGCACCGATATATGTAACGACACCGACTGGGACAGCGCCGTTGCAGCTGCCCTCGCCGCGCGCGCGCAAACAGGCGGGCGAGTGGCCATGGTGTCGACCCTGCCCGAATTGATGCCCGAAGACCGCGCCAGGGAACTCGCGGCCGGCGGGGTCATTCCGCTGGCCGGCTTGACCGAGGCCATGGGAGCGATCCGGGCCGCCATAATGCGCCCCATGGCCGATGCCGACCTGCCTCTACCCGGACCGGCACACCCAGCCGATTTGATTGAAGAAGACGTGGCCAAACGCGTGCTCGCGGACCATGGGGCAACGGTTCCATGGGGGTGCAGGGGGGCGCTTGAGGAGTTGCTGGATCAGGCACGGGATCAACCCGGGCCGTTCGTTCTGAAATCCACAGGCATTGCCCACAAGACCGAGGCAGGGGCGGTCATGTTGAACCTTGAAGACGCCGATGACATTCGTGACGCGGCCAACCGGATGCCTGACGGCGATCTGTTGTTGGAACGGATGGTCACGGACGGCGTTGCCGAATTGCTGATCGGCGTCCTGCGGGACCCCGCCCATGGATTTGTTCTGACCCTTGGGGCGGGCGGTGTTCTGACCGAGATCATGCAGGACACCGCGCATTTGCTTGTCCCCGCCTCCCGAAACAGGGTGAGACAGGCTCTGCAATCCCTTCGGATCGCCCCCCTGCTTTCGGGTTATCGTGGCAAGCCCGCGGCCAAGCTCGAAGCCGTTCTCGATGCGATCATGGCCATTCAGGACTATGTTCTTGCCAATACCGCCCATCTTCAAGAGGTTGAGATCAACCCCTTGATCTGCACCCCCAGCCAAGCCGTCGTCGCCGACGCCCTGATCCGGAGAACGCAATGACAGACCCCGTGAAACTGCACCGCGATGGCGCGATCCTCGAGGTGACGCTGGACCGTCCCAAGGCCAATGCGATCGACCTGCAGACCAGCCGTCGCATGGGCGAAGTGTTTCGCGATTTCCGGGACGATCCGGAGCTGCGCGTGGCGATCCTGACCGGTGGGGGCGAGAAGTTCTTCTGCCCCGGTTGGGATCTCAAGGCCGCGGCGGACGGCGACGCGGTGGACGACGATTATGGCGTGGGCGGCTTTGGTGGCCTTCAGGAAATGCGCGACATGAACAAGCCCGTGATCGCGGCCGTGAACGGCATCTGCTGTGGGGGCGGCCTGGAACTGGCACTGTCGGCCGACATCATACTGGCCGCCGATCACGCGCAGTTCGCCCTGCCGGAAATCCGGTCGGGCACCGTTGCGGATGCCGCGAGCGTCAAGCTGCCCAAGCGGATCCCCTATCACATCGCGATGGAGCTGCTGCTGACCGGGCGCTGGTTCGATGCGGACGAGGCGCATCGCTGGGGAATCGTGAACCAGATCCACCCGGGTGATCAGCTGATGGACAAGGCCTGGGAGATGGCGCGCCTGCTGGCCTCGGGGCCGCCGCTTGTCTACGCCGCGATCAAGGAAATCGTGCGGGATGCCGAGGACAGCAAGTTCCAGGACGCGATGAACCGTATTACCGGGCGGCAATTGCGCAGCGTCGATGTGCTCTACGATTCCGAGGATCAGCTCGAAGGGGCCCGCGCCTTTGCCGAAAAACGCGACCCGGTCTGGAAGGGAAAGTAATCTCGGGGGCCCTGAAAAAGGGCAATTGTCGAAAACCGGCCTTGAGAAGGCGACCGAAGATTCGAATGGCCCTTGCCACGGTGGCCGCCTTGTCCCACCTAGAACGCATGGCAAAGCTCATCTCATTCGGCCACGGGTATTCAGCGCGGGCACTCTCGCGCAGGCTGGTGCCGCGGGGCTGGACCGTGTTTGGCACCACCCGCGACCCGGACAAGGCCGAAATGTTGCGCGCCGAAGGGGTTACGCCCCTGCAATGGGACCGCGGCGCAATCGAAGCCGCGCTGGAGGGCGCGACGCACCTTTTGGTCTCGACCGGCCCGACCGGGTCCGGCGATCCGACCCTGGAGCTTATGGGGGATACCCTGCGCGCACGCGCGGCGCAGTTCGACTGGGTCGGCTACCTGTCCACCACCGGGGTCTATGGCGATCATGGCGGTGACTGGGTGGACGAAACAACACCGCTGACGCCGGGAACCGAGCGCGGCCAGCGCCGGGTCGAAGCCGAGGCGCAATGGGCCGAACAGGGCCTTCCACTGCATATATTCCGGCTCGCCGGCATCTACGGGCCCGGCCGAGGCCCATTCGCCAAGGTGCGCAACGGCACCGCGCGCCGCATCATCAAGCCCGGGCAGGTCTTTTCCCGCATCCATGTCGAGGATATCGCCCAAGTGCTCGACGCCTCGATGCACCGCCCGAACCCCGGCGCGGTCTACAATGTCTGCGACGACGACCCGGCGCCGCCGCAGGACGTGATTTCACACGCGGCGCAGCTGCTTGATCTGCCGGAACCGCCAGCCGTCGATTTCGACAAGGCCCAGATGTCGCCCATGGCCCGCAGCTTCTATGCCGAGTCGAAGAAGGTCCGAAACGACAGGATCAAGTCCGAACTCGGGGTCGAACTGCTCTACCCCGACTACCGAACCGGACTTGAGAGCTTGCTGACCCAGGAATCCGCCTCGTCCAAGACCGCTTAGCCCGTCCTATTTGAAAAGCCCATCATGACCCTGAGACACAAAACCAGCCTGTTTATCGACGGCCCGTTCTTCCGAAATTTCATCATCGGCGTGATCATCTTCAACGCCATCATCCTCGGCCTGGAAACATCGGACCGGGTGATGGCGCAATGGGGGTCGGTGATCTACGCGCTGGATACGTTGTGCCTTGTGATCTTCGTGATCGAGATCGTGGCCAAGCTGTTCGCCTACCGGCTCCGCTTCTTCGCCTCGGGCTGGAATATCTTCGACTTCGTGATCGTCGGCATCGCCCTGATTCCGGCGGCACAGACCCTTTCCGTGCTACGCGCCCTGCGTATCCTTCGGGTGCTGCGCGTGGTTTCGGCCGCACCGCGCCTGCGCCGGGTGGTTGAAGGCTTCATCACCGCGCTGCCCGGCATGGGCAGCGTCTTCCTTCTGATGGCGCTGATCTTCTATATCGGCTCGGTCATCTCGACCAAGCTCTTCTCCGATGCCTTCCCCGACTGGTTCGGAACCCTGGGCCTCTCGGCCTATTCCCTGTTCCAGATCATGACGCTTGAAAGCTGGTCCATGGGCATCGTGCGCCCGGTGATGGAGGTCTACCCCTATGCCTGGGTCTTCTTCGTCCCCTTCATCCTGCTGACAACCTTCGCGGTCGTGAACCTTCTGGTCGGCCTGATCGTCAACTCGATGCAGGACGCCCACCACGAAGAAGCCGATGCCGCGACAGATACCTATCGGGACGAAGTGCTCAAACGGCTCGACGCAATCGAACGGCGACTATCGGACAAGGGCTGACCGGCCCCCTTCATCTTGGCAAATAAACTCACGGCACAGGCCCATGGGCCGAGCCCGCCGGACCAACGGCGTTGTGCGCTCAAGATGTCTCAGGGAAACCTGCGCGGCGCAGCCGCACAATCGGATCACGCCCGTTTGCCGATCACGTCCACGCCCAGCACGTCCAGAACCTTGGCTTCGATGTGTTCGGCATTCATTCCGGCGACGTCATACATGTCGCGCGGGCTGGCCTGGTCGATGAAGATATCGGGCAACACCATGGACCGGAACTTCAACCCGTGGTCGAACACGCCTTCCTCGGCAAGAAGCTGCGCCACATGCGAACCGAAGCCGCCGATGGCACCTTCCTCGATGGTGATAAGGGCGTCATGATCGGCCGCCAGTTTCAGGATCAGGTCACGATCCAGGGGCTTGGCGAAACGGGCATCGGCCACCGTGGGCGTAATCCCCTTTCCCCCCAGCGACTCGCAGGCCTTTTCGACCTCGGCCAGGCGGGTGCCGAAGGACAGGATCGCGATGCCCTTGCCCTGCTGCATGATGCGACCCTTGCCGATCTCCAGCGGCTGCGCATCCTCGGGGATCTCGACCCCGACCCCCTCGCCCCGCGGAAAGCGGAAGGCGATGGGGCCGTCATCATGGGCCGCGGCCGTGGCCACCATCCGCACCAGCTCCGCCTCGTCCGCCGCCGCCATCACGGTAAAGCCCGGCAGGTTCGACAGGAACCCGATATCGAACGACCCGGCATGGGTCGCCCCGTCCGCGCCGACCAGCCCGGCGCGGTCGATGGCGAAGCGCACCGGCAGGCGCTGGATCGCCACATCATGCACGACCTGGTCGTAGCCGCGTTGCAGGAAGGTGGAATAGAGCGCGCAGAACGGTTTCATCCCGCCGGCGGCCAACCCGGCGGCGAATGTTACGGCGTGCTGTTCGGCGATGCCCACGTCGAAACAGCGGCTGGCATAGCGCTCCATGAACCGGGCCAGACCGGTCCCGTCGGGCATNGCNGCCGTNANNGCGACGATCTTGTCGTCGGCATCGGCCTGTTTGATCAGCGCCTCGGAAAAGACGCTCGTATAGCTGGGCGCGTTCGACGGGGCCTTTTTCTGCTGGCCCGTGATCATGTCGAACTTGGCAGTCGCATGACCCTTGTCCTGGGCACTTTCGGCCGGGGCATAGCCCTTGCCCTTCTTGGTGATCGCGTGAATCAGGATCGGCCCGGTGGCGCGTGCCTTGACCGTGCGCAGCACCGAAAGAAGGCTGTCCATGTCGTGCCCGTCGATCGGACCCACATAGGAAAAGCCCAGCGCCTCGAACATCGTGCCGCCCACGGTCATGTGCTTCAGCAAATCCTTGGCCCGCCGCGCGCCTTCTTGCAGGGGCGGCGGCAGGAAGGACACCGCGCCCTTGGCCGCGGCTTTCAGGTCCTGGAAAGGCGCGCCGGCATAGAGTTGCGACAGGTAGGACGACATCGCCCCCACCGGCGGGGCAATCGACATCTCGTTGTCGTTCAGGATCACGATCAACCGTTTACCCAGGTGGCCCGCATTGTTCATCGCCTCGAAGGCCATGCCGGCACTCATTGCGCCGTCACCGATCACGGCGATCGCGTCACCGCCGGCACCCCCGAGGTCGCGGGCCACGGAAAAGCCCAACGCGGCACTGATGGACGTGCTGGAATGCGCGGCGCCGAACGGGTCGTAAGGTGACTCGCTGCGCTTGGTGAACCCCGACAGGCCGTCCTTCTGGCGCAGGGTGCGGATGCGGTCGCGGCGCCCGGTCAGGATCTTGTGCGGATAGCACTGGTGGCTGACATCCCAGATCACCTTGTCCTTCGGCGTATCGAAGACCGAATGCAGCGCCACGGTCAGTTCCACAACGCCTAGTCCCGCGCCCAGGTGCCCTCCGGTCTCGCTTACGGCGGCGATGGTTTCGGTCCGCAGCTCATCTGCAACCTGCCGCAGCTGGGCGTCGGAAAGACCTTTCAGGTCCGCCGGAATCCGGACCTTGTCCAACAGGGGCGTTTCGGGTGGCTGGCTCATCACTTGTCCCGCGAGATCACGTAGCGGGCCAAGTCCCGCAAGTTGTCCGCGTCTTCATCATAAATACATAGGGCATCGCAAGCCTCTGTCACAAGGTCGGCAGCGCGGCGCTTGGCCTCATCCAGCCCCAGAAGCGACACGAAGGTCGCCTTGCCGGCCCCGTCATCCTTGCCCACGGCCTTGCCGACCGTGGCGGCATCGCCTTCGACATCCAGCACATCATCCCAGATCTGGAAGGCCCGGCCGAGCGCATCGCCGTAGCACGCCAACGGGTCGGTATCCGCACCCGCCAGCAGGGCGCCCGCCGTCGCGGACCAATGGATCAGCGCGCCGGTCTTGCCCGCCTGCAAAGCCTCGATCTGCGCCAGGTCCAGGGGCTGGGCAGCATTTTCGGCGGCGATATCCATCGCCTGCCCGCCGACCATGCCACGCACACCGGCCGCCCGCGCCAAAGCGCGGCCAAGGGCCAGAACATGCGCCGGATCGCCCTTTGCCTCGGCCAGCAGCTCAAAACCAAGAGATTGCAGCGCATCGCCCACCAGAACCGCGGTCGCTTCGTCCCATCTGACATGCACGGTGGGCTGGCCGCGCCGCAGCGCATCGTCGTCCATGCAGGGCATGTCGTCGTGGACCAGTGAATAGCCGTGGATGCACTCGATCGCGGCGGCCGGTGCGATCGCATCAGCGATCCCGTGTAACCGGGCGCTCTCGGTCACCAGAAAGGCCCGCAGCCCCTTGCCCCCGCGCACGGCATACAGCATCGCCTCGGCCACCGGCAGTTCGACACCGACCAAGGCCGACTCGATTCGTGCCTCGGCCGCCTCACGGGCGCGCTCCACCGCCGCTTTCAATGTCACGGGATCAGCCCGCGTCCAGCGGCTCGGTTCCAGTCGGTGTGCCGTCGCCATCCAGCGTCAGTTTGGCGACCTTTTCTTCGGCTTCCTGCAACTTCGCCTCGCAGCGCTTCCGCAGTTCCGCGCCACGTTCATAGAGCGCGATGCTCTCGTCCAGCGGCACCTCGCCGCGCTCCAGCTTGCCCACGACCTCTTCCAGCTCGCGCAGGGCGTCTTCGAAACTCATCTCGGCGACGGGACGGTCACTCATCGGGCTCTCTCCATCAAGACATTCACATGGGCCGCCACACAGAGGCCCAGCGCCTCCAGATCATAACCGCCCTCAAGCGCCGACACCACACGGCCGCCGCAACTCTCGTCAGCGATGTCACAGAGCGCCCCGGTCAGCCAGACGAAATCCTCTACCTCCCAGTTCAGCTGGGCCAGCGGATCAGCGTGATGCGCGTCGAACCCCGCCGAGATCAGCAGCAACTCGGGCGCGAACTCGTGCAGGCGCGGGAAGACCTCGGCCTCGTAGACCCGCCGCATATGGGCGCCATCACTCTCTGGCGGCAAGGCCAGGTTCAGCACGTTGTCATGGGCGCCGGTCTCGTCGGGCCGCCCCGTGCCGGGCCAAAGCGGCATCTGGTGCGACGAGACGAACAGGGTCCGCGCCTCGTCCCACAGAAGGTCTTGCGTGCCGTTGCCGTGATGCACGTCGAAATCCACAACGGCGACGCGGGACAGGCCGTGATGGTCAAGGGCATACTTCGCGGCGGCGGCCACGTTGCCGAAAAGGCAGAACCCCATCGGTGTTTCGGTTTCGGCATGGTGCCCGGGCGGGCGCACGGCGGCAAAGGCATTGCCCACCTCGCCTGACAGCACCATGTCCACGCCCCGCAACACAGCACCGGCCCCGCGCCAGGCCGCGGCCAGCGATCCGGGCGACACATGGGTGTCGGCATCCAGCGCCCGAATACCCTTTTCCGGGATCGCGTCGGCGATGCGGTCAAGATAGGCCTTGGGATGAACCCGCAGCAGGTCCGCCTCGGCGGCCAGCGGGGCGACCACGCGGGTCAGGTCCAGGTCCTCCAGGGCGCCATAAACGGAATCCAGCCGCGCCACCTGTTCGGGGTGGCCCGGCGGCGTGACATGATCGAAAAAATCGTGATGGGTGATCAGGGCAGTGCTCATGGCGTCAGGAAAACCGCATATTCCAGGTCCGCACAAGGGCTCTGTTCATTTTGAACGCGGAACAACAGGGGTCAGTCCGGTGCAAGCATGTAGCCCGCGCCGCGCACCGTTTGCAGGTATCGCGGCTGTTTGGGGTCTTCCTCCAGCTTGCGGCGCAAACGGGTGATCTGTACATCCACCGCCCGTTCCTGGGCTTGCCCACCGCTGCGCCCCAGCTTCTCAACCAGGTCAGCACGGCTGACAGGCTCTCCCGGCTGGCCCGAGAAGATCTGCAAGAGCTGGTTCTCCGTCGCTGTCAGACGCACGAGGTCTTCGCCCCGCCACATCTCGCCGCGCTCGATATCATAGCGCAACGGACCGAGATGCAGCACCTTGGGCAAGGCCACGCCGGTATCGGTCGCGGGCATCCGCCGCAGGATCGAATTGATCCGCAACAGCAGTTCCTTGGGCTCGAACGGTTTGGGCAGGTAGTCATCGGCCCCCGCTTCCAGCCCGGCGATCCGGTCGCTGGTTTCGGCCTTGGCGGTCAACAGCAGGATCGGCGTGTCGCGCTGCCGGCGCAATTCGCCGCACAGGGTGACGCCATCGTCGCCCGGCATCATCACGTCCAGGACGATCAGGTCGAAATCCAGCCCCGACAGGATGCGCCGGGCATGGTCCGCATCCCGCGCCGAGGTCACGAGAAACCCGCTCCGCACCAGGAATTTCTGCAACAGGACGCGGATGCGTTCGTCGTCATCGACCACCAGCAAATGCGGATTGTCACTCATCATGTCACACCTTCGCGTCCTTCATCGCCCTGTAATGGCGGTGCAGGTCCTCATCCATCATCGCCTCGAGCACCTGCCGGAACCCGGCGACCGCTTCGGGTCCCGCGGCGCGATAGGCTGCGCGCATCCGGTCCCTCTGGGCGTCCGAGAGACGCTGTTCCAGCGCCCGACCTTGCTCGGTCAGGTAGAGGTTCCTCTCCCTCTTGTCGGTCTTGCCGACCTCGCTGATCACAAGGCCATCTTCGATCAGCGTGCGCAACACACGGTTCAGAGATTGCTTTGTAACACCCAAGATCGACAGCAGGTTGTTGACGGTCGTGCCGGGGCTGCGCCCGATGAAATGGATGGCCCGGTGATGGGCCCGCCCATAGGCGAGGTCGGCCAGAATACGGTCGGGATCGGCGGTGAAGCCGCGATAGGCGAAGAACATCGCCTCGATGCCCTTGCGCAGCTGGTCATCCGTCAGGAACAACAGCGCCTGTCCGCCTTCAGGTCCGTCGGCCATGGCCCGCCTCCTCATCACGCTTGCGGTAATAATACGTCAGTGTTGTTGACATTCCAAGGCGCGATCAGTATCGAATCAAGGATTTTGCGAAATTTTGTGTCCGGAGCGGACCTAAATGACGCAACAAATGCAAAGCTGATGGAGGATGCTATGGCAGGGGCCTATGATGATCGCGACGGGAAAATCTGGTTGGACGGCCAGTTGGTCGATTGGCGCGATGCGAATGTGCATATCCTGACCCATGCGCTGCACTACGCCTCGTCGGTGTTCGAGGGCGAACGCGCCTATGGCGGAAAGATCTTCAAGAGCCGCGAGCATTCGGAGCGGTTGCATTTCTCGGCCGGGGAGCTGGATTTCGAGATCCCCTACACCATCGACGAGATCGAGGCCGCCAAGCAGCAGGTCCTCGCCGCCAACGGTCTGTCCGATGCCTATGTCCGCGCGGTTGCCTGGCGCGGTGCGGGCGAAGACATGGGCGTCGCCTCGGCGCGCAACCCGGTCCGGGTGGCCATCGCTGCCTGGGAATGGGGTGCATATTACGGTGATGCCAAGTTCAAGGGCGCCAAGCTGGACATCGCCCAATGGAAGCGCCCCAGCCCCGAAACGATCCCGGTGCATGCGAAGGCTGCGGGTCTCTACATGATTTGCACGATCTCCAAGCACGCGGCCGAGGCCAAGGGATGCTCCGACGCGTTGTTCATGGATTATCGCGGCTACGTGGCCGAATGCACCGGTGCCAACATATTCTTCGTCAAGGACGGAGAGGTGCATACCCCCAAGGCCGATGTCTTCCTGAACGGTCTGACCCGCCAAACCGTTATCGGGATGCTCAAGGAAAAGCAGGTTCCGGTGCATGAACGTGTCATCATGCCCGAGGAGCTTGAAGGCTTCCAACAGTGCTGGCTGACCGGGACCGCGGCAGAGGTCACGCCGGTGGGCCAAATCGGGGATTACAATTTCGAGGTGGGTTCGCTGGCCAAGGACATGGTCGAAAGCTACGAGAAACTGGTGCGCAGTTGATCGCGCCACATGGCAAGGCCAAGCCCCCGGAACACCTGTTCCGGGGGCTTTTCGTTTCAGATCAGGCCTCTTGGCCCTTCTCGATCCGCAAGAACTGCCGCAGCCGCCCTGCCCCCTGCTTGCGTGGTTCGCGCTGCAGGCGGCGGGTCGCATCGCTGGGCCGCTCTTCCCGTTCGATCTTCAGGAATGCCTTTGCCCGGGACGCTTGGCCCTGGGGTTTCCGATGGTCGATGATATGGCGTGTCATGAGCACCTCCTCTCTCATGAATGGGGTCTCCTCATACCATGTGGGGGCGCGAAATGCACCCTTTCAACCCCCCGGGGCCTATTGCAGCCCCTTGGCGCTGACCTTGCGGCGGGCGGTTGCGTTGCTGCCCAATTGGCGTTCGCGCAGCACGATGACCACCCCGGCGAGGATCACCAGCGCGGCGCCGAACAGCATCGGCAGGGTCGGGATCTCGTCGAACCAGATATAGCCGATCACGACGGACCAGAGCATCGAGACATAGGTGAAGGGCGCCAGAACCCCCGCATCGGCCAGCCGGTAGGACGAGGTCAGCAGGATCTGCCCCATGCCACCGACAAGGCCGGCACCGACCAGGAATGCCGCCTCACCGGGGTCCGGCCAGACCCAGCCGAACGGCACCGTCAGCAGCGAGGCCAGCGTCGAGGTCAGCGAGAACCAGAAGACGATGGCCGCCGTTGTCTCTGACCCGCTCATGCCCTTGACGAAGACCTGTGCCAGAGCGGCAAGACAGGCCGACCCCAGCACCATGATCGCGCCCAGCGCCTCGGTATTGTCCAGACCGAAGCTGAGCCTCGGCCAGATGATGATCAAGACACCCACGAGGCCCGTCGCCACGGCGCTGATCCGGATCAGGCGCAACCGTTCCCCCAGCATCAGCGCCGCAAGAATGACCATCACCACGGGCGTCGCGAACCGGATCGCCGTAACTTCCGGCAGCGGCAGGTATTTCAGCCCGGCAAAGCCCAGACCCATCGCCGCCGACCCGACCAATCCACGCACCGCGTGATTGCGCACGCTATTGGTGCGGATGCCCCCCGGCCATTCCCCCTGCCAGATCAACCAGATCAGGATGATCGGCATCGCCATGATCGACCGAAAGAACATGGCCTCGCCCGCAGGCACATTCGGCACGGCCTTGATGAAGGCGGACATGACCGTGAACACCGTCACGGCGGAAATCATCAGGAAGATACCCCGAACGGGGCTGGTTGCGGGTGTCGCGGCGAACATGCGCTCTGCTTACGCCCCGATCCGGCGAATGGCCAGTCAGCCCGCCGGACGCACCCGCATGATACCCCCATCAGGCGAGTCGATCAGCAACAGGACGGTGCCGTCGCCAAGCACCTCGACATCGCGGACCCGGCCGATATCGCGCAGCAGGCGCTCTTCACCCGCCACGCGGCCCTCGGCAAAGCGCAAGCGGACCAGCCCGCCGGGATTGAGCGACCCGATCAACAGATCGCCATTCCAGTCGAACCCGCCGCGCCCGTTATGGAACATCATGCCGCCCGGGGCGATGACCGGATCCCAATAATAAACGGGTTGCTCCATCCCCTCGCGCACAGCCTCACCGGACCCGACGCTGCTCCGGTTGTAATTCACACCATAGGAAATCACCGGCCAGCCATAGTTGCGGCCCGGAAGGGGCCGGTTCAGCTCATCGCCCCCGGCCGGACCATGTTCTATCGTCCAGAGCCGGCCCTGCGGCCCGATCACCGCGCCCTGCATGTTCCGGTGCCCATAGGACCAGATCGTATCCAGCCCGTCCTCGCCCACAAAGGGNTTGTCCGGTGGCACGTCACCCATCGGCGTGACGCGCACNACCTTGCCATAGGTGGTGTCGAGATCCTGCGCCAGCTGCCGCTCGGACCGGCTGAAATGCTCGCCCGTGGTGATGAAGGCCATGCCGTCCNGGCCAAAGACGATGCGGCTGCCGTAGTGCATCGGGTTCGGTGATGGCGGCTCCTGCACGAAGATGTCCTGCACGTCCTGCATCCGGGTGCCGTCTTCGCTAAGCCTGCCGGTCGCCGCTGCCGTCACCGTGCCCCCGTCAACACGCTTGGCATAGGTCCACCAGACCTGGCGGGTTCGGTCGAAATCCGGCCGAACCGCGACGTCCAGAAGTCCCCCCTGCCGCCGGGCATCGACCTCGGGCAGGCCGTTGATCGGCGCCGAAACACCCTCGGGCCCGATCAGCCGCAGACGGCCAGGGCGCTCGCTGACCAGCATCCGGCCATCGGGCAGCACGGCAATTCCCCAGGGATTGGACAGGCCGCGCACCAACCAGTCCGCCTGCACGGCGGTCTCCTCTAGCGCGGGCGCGCGCGTCTGAGCCGGGAAAGCCGGCTCGAACTCCGCATTGGGTGGGCCTTGCTCCACCTGTGCTGCCAGCGGCGTCGCCAGCAGCGCCCAGATCATCACAAGTCGTCTCATTCGAACCTCCGTTCGGTCAAGCGCCCGACCGCCCATTGCGCCGCATCGGCGACGGTATCGTCCGGGTCCGTGCACAGCGCCCGAACAGCCTCCAGTAGTGTCGGGTCACCGGAATTGCCGATCGCGTAGGCGACGTTCCGCACAAAGCGATCTCGTCCGATCCGTTTGATAGGGCTCCCTGAAAACATGGTGCGAAATCCCGCGTCGTCCAGTTTCGCCAACTCGGCCAGCTTGGGGCCGCGCAGATCCTCGCGCCCGACATAGCGCATCTCGGTGGCCTGCTGTGCGAACTTGTTCCACGGGCAGATCGCCAGGCAATCGTCGCAGCCATAGATGCGATTGCCCATCAAAGGGCGCAGTTCCTCGTCCACCGGCCCCTTGTGTTCGATGGTCAGGTAGGAAATGCAGCGCCGCGCATCCAGCTGGAACGGCGCGGGGAAGGCATCCGTGGGGCAGATATCGAGACAGGCGGTGCAGGATCCGCAATTTTCCTGTCCCGGATCATCCGGCGCCAGTGCGACGGTGGTGAAGATCGCGCCCAGAAAGAACCAGTTGCCCAGATCGCGGCTCAGCAGGTTCGTGTGCTTGCCCTGCCAACCAAGACCGGCGGCCTGCGCCAGCGGCTTCTCCATCACCGGGGCGGTATCCACGAAGACCTTGATCTCGCACCCCTCTTCCTCGACCAGCCAGCGCCCGACCCGCTTGAGGCGCTTCTTGACGATATCGTGGTAATCCCGGTTCTGCGCATAGACCGAGATCGCCGCCCGGTCGCGCTGCGTCAGAACCTCCAGGGGGTCGTGATCGGGCGTATAGGGTTCGGCCAACATGATGACGGACCGGGCCTCGGGCCAGAGCGCCGAGGGATCGCCGCGCCAGCCCATGCGCTCGGCCATCCACCCCATCTGGCCATGCCGCCCCTCAGCCACGAAACGGTCCAGCCGCGCGGCCATCTCGGGCACTGCATCGGGTCGGCACACGCCGACCTTGGCGAACCCTTCGGCCCGCGCCCGTTCGATCAGCCGGGCCTTAAGATCCGCCAAACCGTCCCCGCTTCTTTGGGGCGAAAATACCGTGGGGAGCGCGAGGGGCAAAGCCCCTCGCCCGGGTCGGCGCCGAAGGCGGCGAAACCGGATCAGAAATCCAGGTCGGCATAATGCGCAGGTTGCGGAAAGCCCGGCACCTGGTCGGCCAAGATCGACCGGAAGGCGGGCCGCGACTTGATCTTGGCATACCAGTCCTTGACCACCTCGGACCGGTTCCAGTCCACGTCCGAGATATAGTCCAGGCAGCTCAGATGCGCGGCGGCGGCGAAATCGGCAAGGCTCATCTGGTCGCCGGCCAGCCAGCGCCGCTGGTCCAGCAACCAGGTCATGTAGTCGATGTGATACTTGATCGCCTTGGCGCCGGCCTTGACGTTGGTGCTGTCGGGATAGCCGGTGCCCATGACCTTGCGGAACACCCGTTCACCCATCAGCTTGGTCGTCACCTCGGCATTGAACTTGTCATCGAACCAGGCCACCAGCCGACGCATCTCGTAACGGCCCTCGGGCGTTGCAGGCAGTAGAGCCGGAGTGGGATGGGCATCTTCCAGATACTCGCAGATGGCGGTGCTGTCGGCCATGGTGCGGTTGCCCATCTTCAGCACCGGCACCTTGCCGGCCGGATTGCGGCGCAGGAAATCCGGGTCCTTTTCCCAGTAGCGTTCCTCGACCAGCTCCACCTCGATCTTCTTCTCGGCCAGGCTCAGGCGCACTTTGCGGCAGAAGGGCGAGAGTGGATAATGGTAAAGGCGGTTCATGAACGGGTCTCTGCAAGGGGTGCTCCCCCTTGAATGCCCGAAGGGCCGCACTTGTTCAATCCCGGCTCAGTCCTCGAAACACTCTGCGCGGCCATCCACGCGGATCGTCGCCGCCCCGTCGAGGATGCTGGCCGCCCGAGATCGCACGAAGGCTGACGGCTGCGCCGCCGACCGCGCCTTGGGGTCGGGCAGCACCGCAGCAAGACGCGCCGCCTGGGTCGGGGTCAGATCCCGCGCTTGGACCCCGAAATAGTGAACCGCCGCCGCCTCGACACCGAATACACCCTCATCGAACTCCGCCACGTTCAGGTAGACTTCGAGAATCCGCCGCTTCGTCCAGACGGCCTCGACCACAGGGGTAAGCAATGCCTCAAGGGATTTGCGGAACCAGCTGCGCCCCTGCCAGAGATAAACGTTCTTGACCGTCTGCTGGCTGATCGTTGACCCCCCGCGCCCGGTCCCGTCATTCATGGCGGCGCGGATCGCGGACAGGTCCAAACCCCAGTGCAGGCAGTAATCGGCATCCTCGGCGGCGACGGCGGCGCGGGCCATGACCGGCGCGATTTCTTCCATGGGGACCCAGGTATGGTCCACCCCATCCAGACGGCTGCTTTCCGAGAACATGTATGGCGTGGTCGGCGGGTTCACCACCGTGAAAAGCCCGACCACCAGAACCGTAGCCCCAAGCACGATCAGCCCTCCCCTCAGAAGCCAGCGGCGCAGGAACAAGCGCAGCCTGCGCAGGCGCGGCTCCTTGCTTGTGTCTTGCTTGCGGGATGCAGTCTTCCTGGCCATGAGGCCCATTCACACCGTTCCAACGGTCCGGTCAAGCAGCGGCTCTGATCGGCTGCGAAAACTGTCTCGAACAAAGCACTTCGGCCTCTGGCCGCTTGAGAACATAGCGCGCGGTCTGCCATTGTTGTGTCGGTGTGCCGACCAGTTCCGGAAACAACGCCGCGATTTCGTCGTGCATTTCCGGGTGTTCCGACCGGATGAAATCGCCGGGATACAGGCTTTCCGACGCCTGCCCATCGGCGAAAACAACTTCATGCCGGTCGAACATCAGGTGGTGATATGTCACCGACCGGCTCGGGACCCGGTTGATCGTGTCCCCATTGACCAGGTGCTTGGCCGCAACCAGCACCTCGTCCTGTCCGAAAAGAAGTTCAGCGCGCCAACCCGTGACCAGAACCCTGTGATTGGGCGAAAGAAGCATGGCCCTGTGATTGTTCATCGCGCCCGGCGCAAATCGGATCGGCGCGAAATCCGTCAATCCGGATACCGTCCGGGCACCCCGCCAGCGCACCGGCTGCAACCCACTGTCCAGCGTCTGAACAAGGTCACCTTCGGTGATCCGTTCGACCGCCACCGCGCCCCTGTCGGTTTCGATCATCGTGCCGGATGCGAAACAGGGCGGTCCAAGTTCAGAGGCGAGCAAAGGCCCCTCGCCCGACACCCAGTCGTGCTGACAAGAGTCCCGTTCTGCAGCACCTGACCGTCATTGGGGGTGAAGACCCGCGAACCGTCCGCCAGGTAAAAGGTGACGCCTGTATAGGTCACGTTGCCGACGCCCGGCACGTTCAACGTTACCGAGTCCCCCGCGTAAGAGGCCGTTATGTCGATTCCGTTGATATTGTCGTTATCGAACCGGTCGAAATCCGAGTCGTCGTTCTGGTCCGTGAGTGTCCGAACGGAGTAGGTCATCGCCGTACCCGACGGCGGCGGCGCGTAGGGATCGATGGTCAGGAACTGGTCTGTGTAACTCGTCGGCATGATTGAACTCGCAGGGTTAATGCTTGTTCAACCATGACCTTCGATTTGGTCGGATTTCGGGAAGAATTGCGGAGCAAAAAAGAATTCACCCCGCGCGGCAATCAAGAAGATCCTGCCGTTTTTTCAATTACAATCAGCGCCTTGCAACGGCCTGCCGCGCAAAAAGATTGTTCCAGCATGTGAAACGACCCGCCGATTGGCGGGTCGATTGTGTCATATATGTGGTCATTCCGCAGGAACGGCGCTGTCTTCCAGCGAGAGCGGTGCCGACAGGTGCGGCAGCATTTCCTTCGGGCAGACCTGCAGGAAATTCGGCTTTTCGACATCCCAATGCTGCAGGATATCGGCGGCCTTGCGGCTACCGGTTTCGGCGGCGTGGCGTTCGATCAGGCCTTTCAGCTCTGCCTCCCAATGGTCAACCGTGACCGGGCAGGTCACCAGCGTTTCCATGTTCATCAGGGCCTGGGATTTGCCCTCGGGATCGTAGAGATAGGCCATCCCGCCGGTCATGCCGGCCCCGAAATTCGCGCCGATTCCACCAAGGATCACCGCGACGCCGCCGGTCATGTATTCACACCCGTTGGAGCCGCAGCCCTCGATCACGACATGAGCACCGGAGTTGCGCACGGCGAACCGTTCACCGGCACGACCGGCCGCGAACAGGTAGCCCGCCGTCGCCCCGTAAAGCACCGTGTTGCCGATGATCGTATTTTCCGACGCCACCAGCGGCGATTGCATCGGCGGGCGCACCACGATCGTGCCACCCGAAAGGCCCTTGCCGACGTAATCGTTGGCGTCGCCCGACACTTCCAGCTTCAGACCCGGCGCAAGGAACGCACCCAGCGACTGACCCGCGCTGCCCTTCAGCTTGACGGTCAGGTGGTCCGGCTGAAGATCGTTGCGCATGCCGAAATTGCGCACGATGTGGCTGGACGTGCGCGTGCCGATGGTCCGCAGCGTGTTCTGCACCGCATATTCCAGTTGCATCTTCTCGCCGTCTTCGAGGAAACGCGCGGCGTCCTTGACGATCTGCGCATCCAAAGTGTCCAGCACCTCGTTGCGCGGCTTGTTCCGGTCATAGACGATGTCCTTCGCCCCATCGACCGTGATCAGCAGGGGGTTCAGGTCGAGGTCGTCCAGATGCGCGGACCCGCGGCTGACCTGGGCCAGAAGATCGGCCCGGCCAATCACCTCATCAAGGCTGCGCGCCCCGATTTCGGCGAGGATTTCGCGCACCTCGGATGCGTAGAAGGTGATCAGGTTGACCACCTTGTCGGCATTGCCGGTGAACTTCTCGCGCAGGCGTTCGTCCTGCGTGCAGACCCCGACCGGGCAGGTGTTCGACTGGCACTGACGCACCATGATGCAGCCCATCGCGATCAGCGCGGCGGTGCCGATGCCGTATTCCTCGGCCCCCATCATCGCCGCCATGACGATGTCGCGGCCCGTGCGCAGCCCGCCATCGGTCCGCAATGTGATGCGGTCGCGCAGATTGTTCATCGACAGGACCTGATGCGCCTCGGTCAGGCCCATTTCCCAGGGAAGGCCCGCATACTTGATGCTGGTCGCCGGGCTGGCGCCCGTGCCACCGTTATGGCCCGAGATCAGGATCACGTCGGCCTTGGCCTTGGCGACGCCTGCAGCGATCGTACCGACACCGGACGAGGCCACCAGCTTGACCGTCACCTTGCAGCGCGGGTTGATCTGCTTGAGGTCGTAGATCAGCTGCGCGAGGTCCTCGATCGAATAGATGTCGTGGTGCGGCGGGGG
>PR_CR_10_Liq_1_inCRDRAFT_1000433_pt1 | contig 26415 bp, 21 predicted proteins | sample PRCRCaboRojoPR_3_FD_10241 | JGI IMG/M metagenome (IMG submission 10241)
CAGATCGTCTTCGATGTCGTCAGAGTTCGTAACGCTTTCGCTCATATGCAGTTGCCTGTCGTGCGCTGATAATTCGAAACTCAGTGTCGTGTTCGGTGTGTGCCACCACCAATAGCCGACCCGAGGACGAGCGTCCTACTGTAATAAATCGCTGTTCGCCGACAGAATGATCCTGATCGGCGAACGTGCCAGCCAAGGGATCACCGAACACAGTGGCAGCCTCGTCGAAGGCTACGCCATGCTTGCTAAAATTGGCCTCAGCTTTCTTTGCGTTCCAGGCGAACTTCACAGTGTTCCGGTGCTCTCCTGAGGGTGCAGTGGATTTCCACCCGCCCAACAGTTATTGGACGACCCAATGTTCCTGCTAAGCCGTCCCCCAGGACGAACGACACCATAAAAATTCGCTGGCGTCCAGGGACTTGGCGCGCGGCCGCGTCATCCTTGCTTTGGGGCTTATGCGGCGAATTAGCCGCATATGCGCCGCACAAAGGTCGATTCGCAGAACATGCCCGCGCGGCATCCGGCCTTCGAAGGTTAAAAAGAGCTTTGGAAGCAGGTGCTTAGCGGGCCTTTCGACGATCGTTGCTAGGTTGCTTATGCGGTGGGCGTCAGGCCAGCCTGCTTCCGGCCCGTCCGCTACTGGCCGTCTGCAGCCGAACGAACCCTACCCGGAAGCGTCTGCTACGTGTCCCTTTGCTAACGCAGGCTCGGACCGCCGCCGGCGGCAGGAACCGACCCACAGCCGAAATTCGACTCTGATCAGCGCATTGCGTGGTAGCCGCCGGCGCTCGCAGGAGACGGTTCAGCCTCTCTCGTCCCCCGGCGCCACGCTGGAAGGTTCCGGGGTCAAAGGTTCCGGGTTCAGGTCTCACATTGCATACCTGGGCTCGCGGCAGTCTGTTTCGCGGCGGGAAGGCGTTCTGGAGGTCGGCAAATTGCGAGACCGCTGCGGCTGGAGTTTGCCGGCGCGCTGCCGCCGTGTCCGGCTACCGGCGCTTCGTTGCCGCGGGCATCGGCGCCGCCCGCCCATGGCAGGGGCTCAAGAGCCAGATCTACCTAGGCTCCGATCAGTTCGTTGAGCGCATGCAGGGGGTGAATCGACCCAAAGCGCTCGCTGCGGGAGGTGCCGAAACGCCAGCGTCGTGCCCCGGCCAAGCCGCTGGCCGAGTATGCCGCCTGCTGCTTAGACCACGACCGCGCGATGGCAGAGGCGTACCGTAGCGGTGCCTACAGCATGCAGACCATCGCCGGTTACCTCGGCGTCAGCCGGATGACGGTGAGCCGCGCGGTCAAGCGCGACGAGAAGGCTGCCGTTACATGTGAGACCTGACACCTGACCCCTTTGACCCCTGACCCCTTCTTCGGCAGCATCAGCAGTCGCCCGTACACGCGGGCATCATCGTCTGCAACTTCAATTCGGATTTCCGCGCCCAAGCCGAGCGCATCCACCACGCGACAGCAGCCGAAGGCGACTTGACGGGCAAGCTCCTCCGCGTTAATCGGTCTCGGTAACGCCAGGGACAGGCTCGACGAATCCGGTGCGTGCAACCTTCGCCCGGATGGGCGAGGACGCGGCGCTCGGAATCGACCTGCGAAATTCGCCGCTTAAGGGGTTCAACTGCTCTTTACCAGGGTCAATGGTAACCCCACCCCCGTGACCCGCCCCAGTGACCCCACGCCTGACCCCGAGTTTCGAGGAGGTTTCTGTGTCTACCAGATCAATTGTCAGGCTGCTGTGCCTGATCGTGGCCGGTGTCTTGGTGGCCCTCTCCGCCGCCCCGGCGCTCGCGAAGGACTGGTTCCTGCATCCCTATGGCGAGCTGCGCGCTTATCACGGCGACTGGCTGGCTGTCTGCGAAGAGGGCGGGGAAGGCGCCTGCCGTGCCGTGCAGATCCTGCTTGAGCCGGGGGAAACCCGCGTCGGCCCTGCGCGGCTGGCGCTGGAGCGCAAGGACGCGGGGCATTTCGATGTGGTGTTCCACCACCAGGCCTTGTTCGCCGGCGTGCGCGGTCCCCTCGTGCTCGACATCGACGGTGAGGCGCTGACGCTGTCGCCCGGACAATGGGCGCCGGGAGAGCCGGGGAGGCCGAACGTGATCGCGGCGTTCCACATCGCCGATGTGGAGCTGGCCAAGGATCTCGTGGCGCGTATGAAGGCAGGCGCGCGCCTTACGCTGCGCCACGATGCGGGCGAGGCGCAATTCTCGCTGCGCGGCGTGACCGCAGCGCTTGCCGCGATCGAAGCCCAGGCGGCGAGCCGCAATTGATACGACATGACCTGCGGTATTCAGCGCCTGTCCGAGAGACCACTGTCAAAAACCTGACAGTCGCGGCAGAGAGGGGATAGAGGGTCAGGCGGGGAAACCACGGGTCAAAAACCACGGGGTCAAGTCTCACATGTAACATCAAAGAAACCCCAGGGTTAGGTCTCACCTGTAACCTCATTAAGCGCCGCGGCCTCCCACTCGGCGCTTGAGCGCCCGACTGACCTTCGTGCGGCTGACGCCGAAGTGCTCGGCGATGGCCCGCATGCTGGTGGGTGCCCGTGCGATAGGCCTGGGGCGCGCGCGTTCGCGGTCGGCGTCGCCCAAAAAGATCCTGCGCCGTTCGTTTCTAAGCTTCGCCACGTGATACGGCGCACCGGCAGATCCCAGCCGCAGCGGTCTTGCCGTCGTGGGCCTCTCCACATCGGCGCCGCCTCAGCGCTCCGCGCGATACAGCGGAGCGGGGCACTGGCGCGCCGGAGGTCGAGCACGAAGCGGCTGGAGGCCGCAGCGATGGAGCGGCATCAGGGTGCCCCTGCACTNTGGCGCGCTGTGCGGCGGCGATGTTGACGAGTGCATCGAGGAAGAAGCGGGAGATGCGTCCGAACGGCGCATGCCCAGTCTGNGGCGGAACCAGGACCGGCCCTCAAGTACCTGANGGCGCTCAGACCCGCAGGCNNAGGCAGCGCATCCGGTCAGGCCGCGGCCCGATGCGGCTGCTCGTTGAAGCGGGCTACGGTGGCGTCGTTGAGCATGCGCTGTGCGCACTCGGCGCAGCGGCCGCAGCAGGTGGCCACCTTGAGCTTGCTCTGGAGGCATTCCAAAGAGTAGGCCCCTTCGTCACAGGCGGTGCGGATCTGGCCGTCCGTTACCTTGTTGCAGACACAAACGTACATGGCGGTTTGACCGATGTTTGGTTGACGACACTCACAACATAAGCGGAAAGAGAATGATTCGCAATACCGTTCTGCTGATCTCGATCAACGGACGGAGAAACAGTGGCTTGCAGCGAGGCGCATCGATCACTGTCCCCCAGGCCCGGTGGCGCCGTCTGCCAGAGTCTTGTTTAGCCGCGTTGCCCTTGATTTGCTGCGTTGCCCTTGATTTGCTGCGTTGCCCTTGATTTGCTGCGTTGCAGCAGCATGTCCCGTGCCAAGGGGGTGTCAGCCATCGGGACCTGTCCGGTGGCTGCCGGCTGAAACTCCCCAACCTCCCGCCAACGACCACCCCACCGGAGAACCGCGCTGTGCAAGGCGACAATCCGATCCTGCAAGCACTGAACGGCTGTCTCAAAGATCAGCTGACGGCCATCAACCAGCTCTTTCTGCATGCGCGAATGTCCAAGAACTGGGGCCTGCACGCACTCGACGACTACGAATACCAGCGCTCGATCAAGGCCATGAAGCTGGCCGACGAGCTGATCGAGCGCATCCTGTTCCTGGAAGGCCTGCCGAACCTCCAGGATCTGGGCAAGCTCCTGATCGGCGAGGACGTGCCGGAGCTGCTGGGTGGCGACCTCACCATGCTCACCACCATGCGCGGCAATCTCCAGGACGCCGTCAAGCTCTGTGAGGAGCACAAGGACTACGTGAGCCGTGATGAGCTCACCGAGATCCTCGAAGAGGTCGAGGAGCACATCGACTGGATCGAGTCCCAGCAGTGGCTCATCGACAACGCCGGACTGGAGAACTACCTCCAGTCCATGATGGAGGCATGATCATGCAAGGCAGTTCAGAAGTCCTCGCGCACCTTCAGAGCCTGCTCAACTGCGAGCTCGCCGCCCGCGACCAGTACATGGGCCACGCCCGCAAGTTCCGCGACTGGGGGCTGTTCAAGCTTGCCGAGCACCTGGAGCATGAGCAACAGGAAGAGGCGGAGCATGCCGACAAGCTCATCGAGCGCATGCTGTTCCTGGAGGCGGAGCCGGACTACAACCAGCAGGATAAGGTCAACATCGGCAACGACGTCGAGGGGATGCTGAAGCTGGACCTCGACGTGGAGTACCGCGTCGCCGCCGCGCTGAAGGACGCCATTGCCACCTGTGAGTCGGTGCAGGACTACGACACCCGCGACATCCTGATCCAGCTGCTCGACGACACCGAGATGGATCACGCCTGGTGGCTGGAGCAGCAGCTGCGCCGCATCCAGCTTATGGGCATCCAGAATTACATCCAGGCGCAGATGGGTGAAGATAGGCAGGGGGCTGCAGCGGCCTAGCTGAGCGTCTCGCTGATCATGTCAGCGTTGGCGCCCAGGGTGACCCTGAAGCCATTGGAGTTTTGAAGCTACGAAACACACGAAAGACGCGACAAGAGCCGATTTTGCGGCCCGCTCTGGCGTTTTCGCGTTTTTTGCGTGGTTCGTAGTGTCTCTTCCAGAGGCTCCCGGGCTACGTGCCCGTCTGACACAACTGTCGCGACGTTGCGTAAGGAGCTTTGGCCGTGGCGCCGCCTGCAGCCACAGGGCCACTCAGACCTTGCGCAGCAGATCCAGCCGGTGCGGCTTCACGAAGTGCGCACCGGTGGGTGTCATATGCGCCTCGAAGGCGGTGCGGATCTCCGCCCGGCGTGTCGCATCCAGATTCAGCTCGGTATGGGTAACATCAAGGAAGCGACCGGCGAAGCTGGCCCAGTCCGGATAGGTGCCCGGCACCTCGATGAAGACTTCGGCCTCGCTGCGGAAGCGCCCGGCGTCCACGGCGCGCCGGAGTGCCTCGAAGGCCGCCTGGCGCACGCTCTGCTCGTCGTGGATCAGCGACATCAGCGTGTTGAACGCGCCCCAATAGACGGGCTCGGAGAACAGCGCCGCGCCACCGGCCTTGAGCACCCGATGGATTTCCGCCAGGGCCCGGTCCATCGTGTCCACCGGCACGTGGTGCAGGGACTTGAACATGCACACGGCGTCGAAGCTCGCGTCCGTTGCTGCGATGGCCTCTGCGCCGCCGAGCACGAAGCGCACCTGGGGCAGGTCCGTGATGGCCAGGTTCTTGTCGTGCTGGATCCGGTCCACCTCGGTGGCGACCACCTCGGCGGCGCCCAGGCGCTCCACGAGCGCGCGCGTCGTGTGGGCCGCACCACAGCCGAGCTCCAGCACCCGGGCGCCGCGCAGGTCCAGCAGCTCCGCGACGGCGTCGATCTCGGTGGCGGTGCGGTAGCGATGCGGCGCGTTCAGCTGCATGGTGATCAGGGCTGGCTTGCTCGGGATGGGGCGTCTTGCGTCTCGCGCCAGCGACCCTGGCGCGTGTCGGCAGCGGGCGGTCGGCCGGTGTCTTGGGCCGCTCAGCGCTGCACGGTGCCGATCCGCCCCTCCACCGATTCGATCTTGCCCGTCATCCGCCCCGCCTTGCCACTGCGGATGTCGAGCTTGATGGCCGAGTAGACCCGCCGGCAGCCCAGGCCGTCCAGCACCGCCGCCGCCCGCTCCACCAGGGCCATTGCCTCTGCCACCGTGTCGGTCTCGACGACGGTGCCCATGGGGGTCAGCCGATACTCGACCCCCGACTCCCGCACCATGCGGATCACCTCGCTGACCTGGGCGCTGACGCTCTCACCCTGGTCGGTGGGGAAGATGCTGAATTCCATCAGAACAGACATTGGGCAGCCTCGACGCGGTGGTGTTGCGCTGACCCCCCCCCGGTGGCGCGGCCGGGAGCGGCGCACTTGCGGCGCCTGCTCAGAGCGGCAGCAGACTCATCAGAAACAACAGGATCAGCGCCCCGATGCCGACCCAGTCGAACAGGCGCCGCCAGCGCTGGTGCTTGTGGTGCAGGCGCTCGGTGGCGTCGGCCAGGGCCGGGCTTGCCGCCAGGGCGGGGGCGAGATAGGTGCGGTGGTGCTGGAGCTCGATGGCGTCCAGCGCCGCCGCCGCCTCCACCATGTCCGCGCGATAGGCACGTCGGTTCAGGTCCAGGAGGCGGGTTCGCAGATCGGCATGGAAGTGCATCATCGCCGCATCCAGGTCCCAGAAGAAGGCGACGATGCCGGCGTTGTCCGGTGCGCCTGGGGCGACGGCGGCCTCGCGCAGGCAGATGGCGTCGGGTGTGTCGCCGCAGGGTGTGATGTAGAGGTAGCCGGCGCGCATGCGCGTGCGCCACGCCAGTGGGCGGGCTTGCCGATTGGACATCCCCGCATGATGGCGTGTCGAGGCCGCCGGATCAACGCGTTGCGGAGTCAAGCTCGGCAGACGCCGGCTTTGCTCGGTGAGGACTGGGTGCGACGCACCCAGTCCGGATCGGCTTCTTCGGGCTGCGGCCCTGACTCAGGCCGCCGTCCTGGCCTCGCATTCCCAGTTGGCGATGCGGATCAGCTCCATCACGCCACGTGCCAGCGGCAGTGGCTCTTTGGGGGCGTAGCCCTTGCCCCTGGACCAGGCCGCTTCGGCCTCCTCCGCGACATTGTGGAAGCCCTGACGGCAGAGCTCCCAAACGGCTTTGTCTTGATATGTCGTCATGATACGGCCCCTGATCGTTGATGCCTGCCGGGTGTGCGGTGTTGCACAAGTGAGACACGTGGAGCACCCCGGGGGCACTACTGGAAAACCGTTAGACGGACCCTCAACTATCGCCAATCAGGCCCTTGCTGATGCGATTTCCTGGTGCGGAGCTGCTTTGTTTTCAACGCCCTGCGGGCGCTGAAGCCGCCAGGTTCTCGCTCAGTTCGTGCCCGGGGCCCAGGCCCAGCACCCTTTGATGCTGTGCCGCGGCCTTGGCGATGCGTCGCGTGCAGGCCACGCCCTTCGCTCTTAACCACAGCATAGTTCACCGAGGTGAGTGCACAATTGGCGAATACCATGTGCAGCCTTGGCGCTGACCCCGCAGAAGGCCGCAATTCCGCCACCCGGGGCCGATTCCCGCTGCCCCCTCATGCCACAAGCTGTCCAGTGGACGTTGAATCTCGCGACCGGAAACAATAACTTCCGCGCACCATGGTTATCGGAGCAGCAACCCAAGTGAATTCCTCAGCCGTTCCGCCGGGGCTCGTGCCCTGGGGCGTCGTCCTCGTCGGCGCCGCCTTCGCATTCGCATCGTCCATCGTGCCGCACTTCGAGTCCGCGCACCGGCTGCTGGCGCTGCCCTTCGGCGTCAGTGTGGCCCTGTACGGCCTTTATGGCGTGGTGGCGGCCCTGGTGCCGCAGTCCCTCGCTGACCGGCTGGGGCTGCGCATCCTTGGGCTGCACGTCGTCATGGGTGTGCTGCTGCGGGCCTCCGTGGACCCGCGGCTGGTGGAGGGCTGGCTGGCGCTGGTGCCGGCCCTGTTGATCGCCTACATGCTGGCGGACGTGTACCTGCGGCGCGGGCAGGAGCCGACATCGGCCGCACGCGGCGGCGGGCCGTCCTGAGGGCGCGGCGCCGTTGCCAAGCCGGAGTCGGCGGCGCGCACCTGTCGCCGGCCAAGCACAGCAGCAGTCAAAAGGGGGCGATGTGGAGCTTCTTCAGGGCAGTCGGCAGCAGTGTCCGTCGTGCGGTGAGCCCATCGAGCTTACGGTGGACCTGAGCTGCGGCGACCAGGCCTACGTGGAGGACTGCGCCGTCTGCTGCGCGCCCATGCAGGTGCGGGTACGGTTCACGCCGGACCCCGATGCACCGCCCGCGGTGGAGGTATGCCGCGAGAACGAGTAGCGGCGAGCTGGACGGTTATTGCGTTGTCGGCAGGGGTGTCCCGCCTCAGAAGCCACCGCCGGTCCGGAAGCCGCCGCCACCGCCACCAAAGCCACCGCCGGTCCGGATGCCGCCGCCGCCGAAGCTGCCCCCCGAGCCACCCCCAAGGCCGCCCGATCGGGAACTGCCACCCCAACCCCCGCCCCAGGGGCTGCCGCGGCCGAAGCCGCCGGAGCCGAAGGTCGGATCGGTGCGCGGCGGGCGATAGCGGTACTGCTCCTCCAGCACCCGCATCAGGGCTTCGCGGTCCAGCGCGCCTTTGAGGAAGTTGGCCAGCATCAGGGCCACCAGGGCACCATCGCCGAAGCTGGCACCGGGGCGGTCCATGCGCTCGCGCTGCATGTCGCGCCGCAGCCGGGCCAGGTCTTCGAGCTTCTGCTGCTGCCGGGCGCGGCTCTGCTTGAGGTTCTCCATCAGAAACCGGGCCTTGCGCTGCTCGCGCTCCAGCTCCATCAGCGTCGCGACGATGCGGTCGTCTTCCGGGAAGGGGGTGCGGGCGGCGTCGCGCTCCAGGGTCGCGAGCTCTTCGCGCTCCAGCGCCGCGGCCAGCTGCTCCACCGCCCGCTGCGTGTACTCATCGTCGCCATTGGAGAAGGCGGCACGATGCTGCGTCTTGGCGGTGATGTCGGCGTCCGCCGCCTCGATGCGCGCCTCCACATCGTCGACTGCCTGCTGAGCGGCGTCGCGCTCGGCCTCCAGGCGCGGGATGCCGTCGGCTTCCCGCGCCGCCTCGTCAAGTGCCCGCAGCGCCGTCAGCTCGGCGTCCGCGTCGCTCCGGCGGGCGCTGGCATGCTCGCGCAGCCGCGTCGGGATCTCCGCCAGGCGCTGGTAGTTGAGCCGGGCGTCGGCATAGCCGATGAGCCGCGCCACCTTGCCGTCCAGCCAGCGAAAGAGCCCGCCGCCGCGGTACGCCGCGGTGCCGAAGCCGCGCTCCCAGAGGTACATGAACAGCGGGTCCTCGCGGTAAGCGGCGCCCTTGGACAGGGCCTCCTGCTCGCTCTCGGTGGCCTTGGCCTCGGCATGCTGGGCGATGCGATCCGCTTCCGTGGCCTGCTCGCGCTGGGCGCGATAGGCCGCATCCGCGTCGAGCTTGGCCTGGACGGCGGCCTCGGCGTTGTCCAGGTACTCGGCGGCGGTCTCCAGCTCCCTACGCAGGCGCTCGCGCTCCGCCTCCAGGGAGGCCTTGTGGGTGCTGGCCTGCTCAAGCTCGCGCACCACGGCGGCCGCTGCGGCGTCGCGCTGCCCCAGGATGTCCGCCGCGCGTCGCTCGGCGGCGTCCAGCTCGCCGGCGAGCTCGCCCCTGTCCAGCACGTCCACGTGCACCCGTGCCAGGGCCTTCAGCTGCTCGCCGCGGCGGCGCAGCAGCTCCTGGATCTGCTGCTGGAGCGCCTCCGCCTGGGCATCCAGGTCGGCAAGGGTGTCCTGCTGCGTGCGCGAGATCTGGGCCACCTGGGCCATGGCCTGCATACCGCTCATCATGGTCGGTGTGCCTCCCTACCAGTCCGTGATGGCGGCGCCTGTGGTGCGCAGCCGATAGTCCGGCGTCAGTCGGCCCGCGGGCTTGCGACCCACCAGGTCCGCCTGGATGATGCCGTCGTCGCGCTTGTCTGCGGCCACCGAGTCGAAGGTGGAGCGGTCCACGCGCAGGCCCCAGCTGTCCGTCAGCTCGGTGTCGCCCGTCTCCTCGCTGGTGATGGGCACGCGCAGGACCTCGCCGCGGGGGCCGATGGCCTCGACGATGAGATAGTAGTTGCGGCCGTCTGGGTTTGCCTCCGGCACGCGCCAGACGCCGCTGCGCTCCCCGGGGCGGTTCACCACGCGGATGCTGTAGTCCGCTTCCACCTGCCCGCGCAGGTCGGTGAGCGCCGTCAGGGCATCTTGGGCGGCGGCGGTGTCGCCATCGCGCAGGGCCTGCTCGCCGGCGGCCAGCAGCCGGTCGGCACGCTCATCCGCGGCGGGCTCTTCTGCCGCTTCCAGCACCGCCGCGTGCATGGCTTCCAAACGCTCGGGCAGGGCCGCCCGCGGCGCCACCACCAGCATCTGCCAGGCCACCAGCAGTAATGCCACGCCTGCCAGCGCACCCAGCACCCACTTGCCCCAGTCGCCGCGGCTCACGTACAGGTGCGCGAGCCGCGTGGCGAATGACTTGGGCGGTGGCTGGTAGACGAAGCGGTCTTCCTCGAGCGCACGCACGCCTGCATCCAGCACGGCGTCGCTCACCTCGATGCCCTGGGCTGCGTAGATGCGGCGCAGGCGCTCCTTGAGTGCCTGCTCGCGCGCACCGCTGTCGAGCTCGCGCTCCACCAGTCGCTCGCGGCGGCGCAGGGTGTCGACAACGTCCATGGCGAGCATGACGTCGTCCAGCGGCGGCTTGCCGGCATCCCCGGCCCCGGCGGACTCGGCGGCGGCGGTGCTCATGCGCCGGCGGCCAGCCCCTTGCCCTGCTCGGCGAGGCGGGCCATGCGCTGCTTGCCGTCCTCCACGGCGTCGCGGATCTCCTCGGCGTTGCGGGTGGAGGCCTTGCGCATCTGTTCGATGATCTCGCGGGAGTGGGTCTGGTAGCTCACCACGGAGTCCACCAGCTTCTTCACGGAATCGGCACGAATGGTGGGGCCGTAGCCCGCCTTGACGGCGGCCTCCTGCACCTTGCCGCCGATGTCGGCCAGCACCTCCAGGGACTGGCTCACGCCGTCCTTCATGGCATTCACCGTCGCCGTGGACTCGCCAAGGCCGAACATGCCGGTGAAGGACGCCGTCAGCGCGGTGAGCACCGTCTCGTTGGTGCTGAAGAAGCTCACCGCCTGCTGGTAGAGGCGCTCCTTGGCATTGGTGGTCTGGTGCAGGCGTGCCATCACCACCTCCGAGGTGTTGTAGGAGACGGTGATGTTGTCCGACAGGTCCTTGGCGATCTGGTAGCGCTTCTCCACGTCCTGGAGCTCGCGCACGCGCTCGTCACGGGTCATCTCCAGGCGGGCGCGCTCGGCGGCATCGTCGCCGGAGAAGCCCTCCACCGCCTGCATGGCACGGTTCACCTCGGCCTTGGCGGCATCGAGCTGGCCCTCGGCCTTTTTCAGCACTTCCAGCGCCAGCACCTCCGACTGCTTCATGGCGCCGCGGAAGTCCTGGTAGGCGTCCAGAATGCGCTGCTCGCGCTGCACCTGGTCGTTGGTGTCGGACGTGACGTCCAGGTAGGTGTCTTTGATCTTGTCGAAACGCGCGGCGATATCGCCGCGGGTCACCTTCATCCAGACGTTGGACAGCCGCTCGAAGGTGTCGAGCTTGCCGTCCTCCAGCTGGTCGACCATCTTCTTTGCATCGTCACGGATGCTGTTGAAGGCCTCGGTGATCTCCTCGTAACGGCTGCCGATCTGCATGGCCTGGACCTGCTCGCGCACCACCTCGTTGAAGGTGGATGACTGCGCCAGGGTGCGGGCGATGGCGGTGACACGGCTTGCGTCGAAGCCCGAGATCCGGTCCAGCAGGGCAATCATGGGATCATCGGCGCTGGACTGCTCCGTGGGCGCAAGGCCCAGGTCGTGGAGCGTGTTCATGGCCTTGTCGAGGTACTGCATCGGGCTCGCGGTGTCAGACATGCTTCAGTGTCCTCCTGGTGGGGTCCGTAATGCGGTCGATTGCGGCTGGGCGGCTGGGCGGCTGGGCGGCTGGGCGGCTGGGCGGCTGGGCGGCTGGGCGGCTGGGCGGCTGGGCCGGCGCTCGCCGGTGCCATGCGCCGCGCAGCCGGCCGCGGGCGGTGGCTTCCCGCGCGATTTATACGCTGTGCCGATGACGAACGGACCACAGGGCAGCCGAAAATCGCAACGGCAAGGGCGCATGTCGGGTCCGCACCGACACGACGGCCGGCGCACCGGCCGCGTTGGGGGGGCTTCAGTCGCCGTAGAAGGCCTCTTCGACCTCGGCGGCGGGCACCTCCTGGTCCGTGTCCTGCTCGATGCGCACCAGCCGGGCAACCGGGCGCCCGTGCATGCTCAGGGTGATGGACTCCCCCTGCACCACGCGCTCGATGAGCTCTTCCAGGTGCGCGGCGGCATAGTCGGTGGTTACGGTCTGCATACTGTCTTCTCGTTGTCGTGCGCGTCTGCGTGACGCATTTCAGCCAGCGGGCCGCGCGCTGGTCGTCAACCGGCCCGTCCATGACTAAATGGGGCCGGGGTGGCACTTGAAACAGCCGCAGGGCGCGGCTGGTGGGCCTTTCGCCGGGGCGTGCGCAGTCGGTCGGTGGGTTTCTGCACAACCTCTCAGCGGCCCGCCGCGCGCTGCGCCAGCAGCCCGCGCAGGAGCGCCCGCGGCAGCCCCGGGCCACCATAGACCAGCCCGGTGTAGACCTGGATCAGGTCCGCCCCCGCGGCGAGCTTGGCGGCGGCGCTCGCGGCGTCCATCACCCCGCCGACGCCGATCAGCACCGGGTCGTCGCCCAGCGCCTGCCGCAGCGCGTGCAGCATGGCGTTGCTGCGGGCGAGCAGGGGCGCCCCCGACAGACCGCCGCTCATGCCCGTCGTGTCCATGCGCGCGGCGCTGAAGTCCACGGTGGTATTGCTGATGACGAGCCCGGCGCAGCCGCCCTCCAGTGCCGCGCGTGCGCAGGCCAGGGCGTCGGCGTCGCCCAGGTCCGGGGCCAGCTTCACCAGCAGCGGTCGCGGCCGGGTCAGGGCTTGGTTGGGGGTCTGGATGGCATCGACGAGGCCGCGGAGGTGATCCACCGTCTGCAGATCACGCAAACCGGGTGTGTTCGGACTGGAGACGTTCACCACCACGAAGTCCGCGAGCTCGCCCAGCCGCTCGAAGCTGCGGCGATAGTCGGCAGCCGCGTCCGCTGCGCCCGCGTCCCTGGATTTGCCGATATTGATGCCGAGCGGCACCTGCAGCGCGTCCTCCTGGCGCAGGCGCTCGATGCGCGTGGCCACCACGTCGGCACCGGCATTGGGAAAGCCCATGCGGTTGATGAGCGCGCCGTCCCCGGGCAGCCGGAAGACCCGCGGGCGCGGGTTGCCGGGCTGGCGCAGCGCGGTCACCGTGCCCACTTCCACGAAGCCGAAGCCGAGTGCCTGCCAGAAGGTGACGGCCTGGGCGTCCTTGTCGACGCCGGCGGCCACCCCCAGCGGGTTCGGGAAGTCGAGCCCCATGACCCGGGTGGCCAACGCCGGAGCGCGGGCCACGTCCGCGGTCGCTCCGCCCTGCCCGATCCGCTCCACCAGGCTGGGCGGCGACAGGGTCGCCACGAGCAGCCCGAGCTGATGGGCGCGCTCGGCGTCCAGCCGGAACAGCAGGGGCCGCAGCAGGCGCCAAAGCCCGACGGCGGGGGGCGGCGCGCTGAGGCGTGCGGCGCGGGGTGAAGGGTCCGGAGACGGGTTCAGAGCGCGGGACCGATGACAGGTGGAGGTATTTCCGGAAACTGTCGCACAGGGCGGCATGGCAGGTCCACCGGCTGACCCCGCCGGCGCAGGCCGGGCGCTGCGGCTCGGTGTGGCGGATGCCCGTCACTGGACAATCGGGGCTGGCGCCGGCGTCGATGCGGCCGGCTGGCGTTGGTGGCGGGCGTGGATCGGCCTCGGCTGGCGCAGACTGAGAGGGCTGTGCGCTGACCGCCGCACAGGACCTGCGCTGTACTGAGGCGGTTACGGCACAAGAGACACGGGTTCTTCAGCTCCGGCTCAAAGCCGCAGGCGCGTCACACCGCCGCTGGCGTCGAGCCAGTGCTCCAGCCGGCGGCGCAGCCGGCGCACCGGCGCCGGCAGGGGCTCCTGCGCCGGCAGCATGTCGCGCAGGGCTTCGAGCTCGCGGCGCGGCAGCTGGCGCAGCTCATCCAGGTCCAGCTCCAAGTCCACCACCAGCCCGGCAGCGACGGCGTTGTGCGGTGCTTTTGTCACGGCGGCCTCCCGGCGTGTCAAACGGCTGTTTCATGCCTTGGCTGAAGTATAGGATCTGCGTTGCCGAAGCGTGTGCGTCAGTTCGCACAAGCGTGTGGGAAATCGCGACGCTCCGGGTCGTCGCTGATGGACGGCGTGGCGCGCAAGCATTGCTTCAGGTCTGTGTCAGGCGCGGGCGGACGTGGCAGACTAGCCGGATCGGCATCGGCCGCGAGAGCGGCGGATGCCGGCCACTGCGGAGGTCACCACAAACCATGAGCGACAGCGTCAAGTTCCTGCTCGACGAAGAGCACCTGCCCACCCATTGGTACAACATCAACGCGGACCTGCCGGAGCCCATGGCGCCGGTGCTGCATCCCGGCACCAAGCAGCCGGTGACGCCGGACGACCTGGCGCCGATCTTTCCGCGCGCGGTCATCGAGCAGGAAATGTCCACCGAGCGCGAGGTGGAGATCCCCGGGCCAGTGCGTGACGTCTACCGCCAATGGCGTCCGTCGCCGCTGTTCCGGGCGCGCCGGCTGGAGCAGGCGCTGCAGACCCCCGCGCGGATCTACTACAAGTACGAGGGCGTCAGCCCCGCCGGCAGCCATAAGCCCAACACCGCCATCGCGCAGGCCTTCTACAACAAGGCCGAGGGCGTGAAGCGCATCACCACCGAGACCGGCGCCGGCCAATGGGGCTCGTCGCTGGCGCTGGCCGGCACCTTCTTCGACCTGGAGATCATCGTCTTCATGGTCCGCGTCAGCTTCGACGGCAAGCCTTACCGCCGTGCCTACATGGAGACCCTGGGTGCCCAGTGCATCGCGAGCCCGAGCGACCAGACCGCCTCCGGCCGCGCCATCCTCGCCGAGCATCCGGACAGCACCGGCAGCCTCGGCATCGCCATCAGTGAGGCGGTGGAAATGGCCGTGCAGCGCGACGACACCCGCTACGCGCTCGGCTCGGTGCTGAACCATGTGCTGCTGCACCAGACCGTCACCGGGCTGGAGTCGCTGGAGCAGCTCGCCATGGCGGACGACTATCCGGACCTGGTCATCGGCTGCACCGGCGGCGGCAGCAACTTCGCAGGCCTCGCCTTCCCGTTCCTGCGCGAGAAGTGGCAGCGCGGGCTGGACACCGAATTCATCGCCGTGGAGCCGTCCGCCTGCCCCACGCTCACCAAGGGCGCCTTCGCTTACGACTACGGCGACACGGCCCATCTGACGCCGCTGGTGAAGATGTACACCCTGGGCTCAGGCTTCGTGCCGCCGGGCTTCCACGCCGGGGGCCTGCGCTATCACGGCATGGCGCCGCAGATCAGCCACCTCGCCAAGCTCGGCCACATCGCCCCGCGCAGCTACAACCAGCTGGAATGCTTCGCGGCGGGTATCCAGTTCGCCAAGGCGGAAGGCATCCTGCCGGCGCCGGAAGCGAACCATGCCGTGAAGGCCGCCATCCACGAGGCCGAGAAGTGCCGCGAGTCCGGCGAGTCCAAGGCCATCCTGTTCAACCTCTGCGGTCACGGCCACTTCGACATGCAGGCTTATATCGACTACAACGCCGGTAAGCTCGAGGATCTGGTCTACGACGACAGCGAAGTCGCCATGGCCCTTGCCGGCCTGCCGTCCGGCTGCTGACGACGTCGCCCGCGGCGGCGCCCGCGGACGTGCGGCGCACCACCGACCGGAGGATGCACACATGATGGCTCTCCCCGCCTGCTCGACAGCACGGAGCCGCCGGCGGCAGACCCGCATGGCTGCGGCTGCCCACCCCGTCGCCCACGCCGTCATCGGCGTCGGCGCGACCCTGTTGATCGTCTGGCTGCTGCTCATGGCACTGCCGGTGGCAGCCCAGGACGGGTCCAGCGCTGACGGCGATGCCGGCAGCGCAGGCGCCGGGCGCGCCGCAACGGCAGAGCGCGAGCCCGCAGCAAAGGCGCGCATCGCCGAGCTGCAAGCGGAGCTCACGCAGGCCCGGCAGGCCCAGGCGCAGGCAGAGGCCCGGGTCGCGGAGCTTGAGACGACCCTGGCGCAGCAGGACGAGCGCCGGCAGGGCATCGCCCGCGAGCACACCGCCCAGCTCAGTGCCGCGGAGCTGCGGGCGCGCGAGCACAAGGAGCGGCTGCTGGACGCGGAGGCGCGCATCAAGGCGCTCGAAGGTCAGCTCGCCGAGCGCACTGCGCGCCTGGACGCGCTCGAAGACATGGCCGCCGCGCGGGAGGCGCTGAGCCAGCGCCTGGAGGCACTGCGCGCGCGCCTGCCCGCGCCTGAGGGCGGCAGCCTCACCGCCGCGCAGGCGCGGCACCGGGCCGAGGCCGACGCCCGCCGGCTGGCGGACCTGGTGGCGGACGCCCGCGGCATCGACAACCCCAGGCTCTGGGGCGAGGTGCGCAGCGCCGAGAACGCCCTGCACCACAGCCAGTTCCTGCTCGCCCGGGCGGACAATGCCCGCACCGTCTACCGCGTGCGCCCGGGCGACAGCCTGCGCCAGATCAGCCTGCTCTTCTACGGCACCGCCGAGCGCTGGAGCGACCTGTTCGAAGCCAACCGCCACGTGCTGGCGGACCCGACCCAGCTGCCGCCTGGTATGACCCTGGTGGTGCCCTGAGTGCCGCAACGACGCGGGCGAGCGAGACTCTCAGCACGCCCCGGAGCGGCGAGCGCGCGCCGGCAGAGGAGGGCACAGCCTTCGACCACGCGGTTCGGACAGCGCTGATCGGCGCTGTGTCAGAACAGGGTGTAGATGAAAGGGGCCACCGCCGAGCCCTGCGCCAGCACGATCAACGCGCCCAGCAAAAGGAGCACCACCAGAATGGGTGCGAGCCAGAACTTCTTGCGCTCACGCATGAAGCCCCAGAGATCCTTGAGCAAGTCCAGCACGGCTTCAGCCTCGTCTGGTCAGTAGGGTTTTTCCAGGGAGTCGGGGGGCAGCGGCCGGCTCGGCACGCGGAAGCTCCGGGCGCCCGGGTCCAGCCTGCGGCGCATGGGGTCGTGTCGGGCGAGGCGCATGACAAGGCCCATGGGCAGGAAGAGCACAAAGAACACGACCCCCAGCACCAACGGCGTCATGATGCGGCTCGCAAGCAGGCCGAAGCGCATCCAGCCGCGGTAGACGGGGCGCAGGCCGGCCGGCTTCACCAGCCCCCAAAGCGCGAGAACCGCGGCGATGATCCAGGGCCACAGGGGCCAGCCGAAGCCACCGAGCGCGGGCAGCAGCACCCCGAACAGGGCGGCGACGATGGCCGCGGTGGTGAGGGCGAAGTGGCGCAGGCCCCTGGCGTCCAGCTCGGGAATCTCGTGCATGGTCATGGGTGTCAGTCCAGCTCGAATGTCTGCTGCCAGGCGTCGTCCCGCGGCACTGCGGGCTGCTCGGACTTGAGCAGCAGGCAGTTCTCCAGCACCAGTGCGTCCATCTGCGTACGCATGAAGCAGCGGTAGGCATCCGCCGGCGTGGCGACGATGGGCTCGCCGCGCACGTTGAAGGAGGTGTTGACGACCATCGGGCAGCCGGTGCGCTCGGCGAAGGCCTCGATGAGCCGATGGAATCTGGGGTTCGTGTCCCGGTGGACGGTCTGCAGCCTGGCGGAGTAGTCCACGTGGGTGATGGCCGGCACCGTCGAGCGCGGCACCTTGAGCTTGTCGATGCCGAACAGCGCCTGCTGCGCGTCGCTCATATGCAGCCGGTGGGGTGCCGCCACCGGGGCCACCATGAGCATGTAGGGGCTCGGGCCCTGGTGCTCGAACCAATCGGATACCTGCTCGGCGAGGATCGCCGGTGCGAAGGGCCGAAAGGATTCCCGGTACTTGATCTTGAGGTTCATCACCGACTGCATCTCGGTGTTGCGCGGGTCACCGAGGATGGAGCGCCCGCCGAGCGCCCGCGGGCCGAATTCCATCGGCCCCTGGAGCCAGCCGATGACCTGCCCCTTGTCCAGCAGCTCGGCGAGCGCCGGCATCAGGGCGTCATCGTCCAGGCGACGGTAGGGGGCGCCCTGCTCGGTGAGAAAGGCTTCGATCTCGGCGTTGTCGTGGGACTGGCCCAGGTAGGCGCCGCGCATGCGGTCGCTTTGCGCCCCGGCGCCCTGGCGTGGCTGGTCCAGGTATTCGTGCCACACCGACAGCGCCGCGCCCAGCGCCCCGCCGGCGTCGCCCGCCGCCGGCTGCACCCAGATGCCCTTGAACGGCCCCTCGCGCTGGAGCCGCCCGTTGGCGACGCAGTTGAGCGCTACGCCGCCCGCAAGGCAGAGATGGTCCGCGTTGAGCTCGCGGTGCACCGTGCGCCCCAGCCGCAGCACCACCTCTTCGGTGACGGCCTGGATGGAGGCGGCCAGGTCCATCTCCCGCTGCGTGATTGGGGACTCGGGACTGCGCCGCGGGCCGCCGAACAGCTTGTCGAAGGCCCGGCTCGTCATGGTCAGGCCATTGGCGTAGTTGAAGTAGCGCATGTCCATGCGAAAGGTGCCGTCGTCCTTGAGCGCCAGCAGGTGCTNNANGATCAGNTCCCGGTACCTGGGCTCGCCGTAGGGAGCGAGGCCCATCAGCTTGTACTCGCCGGAATTGACCTTGAAGCCGGTGTAGTAGGTGAACGCGGAGTACAGGAGCCCGAGCGAGTGCGGGAACTGGATCTCCCACTGCGGTGTGAGCCGGTTGCCCTCGCCCAGCCAGACCGACGTGGTCGCCCACTCGCCCACGCCGTCCATGCACAGCACCGCGGCGCGCTCGTAGGGGCTCGGAAAAAAAGCTGACGCCGCGTGGGACTGATGATGGCTCGCGAACTTGAGCGGCGCCAGCGCCTCCTTGGCCGGCGCGCCTGGCAGTGCGGCCAGCTCCCGGCGCAGCAGGTCCTTGAGGAAGAGCTTCTCGCCGAGCCAGATGGGCATGGCCTTCAGGAACGACGGCAGTCCCCGCGGCGCATAGGCGAGATAGGTCTCCAGCAGGCGCTCGAACTTAACCAGCGGCTTGTCGTAGAAGACCACATGGTCCAGGTCGCCGACGCCGATGCCGCCGAGATCCAGGCAGGTGAGGATGGCATCGGCCGGGAAGCGCGCGTCGTGCTTCTTGCGCGAAAAGCGCTCCTGTTGCGCGGCGGCGACGATCTCCCCATCGCGCACCAGGCAGGCGGCACTGTCGTGATAGTAGGCGGAGAGGCCGAGGATATGCGTGGGCATGTCCGAGTGGGAAACCGGCGTTGGACATGTGTGCCGAACGGCCGAGCATGGTACCTGATCCGGCTGGGCGCCGGGTGGACGCACGCGGCGGCCTGCGGCGACCGCGGCGCTGCGTGCGGCACGCAGCCGGCGCTGGCCTGCGCCGCCCTATTGGTAGAGCCGTGCCACCCGCTTCGCCCGGGTGATGCCCACGTAGACCAGCTTGCGCAGGCTCTCGTCCAGCGCGCGATCGACCACGATGGCCACGGCGTCGAATTCCAGTCCCTTGGCGCGGTGCAGGGTCATGGCGAAGATCTGCGCGTCCTTACGGCTCAGGCGCTCGCGGTGCTTGACGGTGGCGACCTTGTGACCCGCTTCCTGGATCTGCTTGACCAATTGGTCACGGAGCTTTCCGGTGCTCGCCATGACGCCGATTCTGGCGTCCTGGTTGTCTGTCAGGCACTGTGCGATGAAGTCCCGGAGACCGTCGCGGATCGACTCCATCGAGGCGCCCTCGATGCGGGCGGGCTTCGGGCCGTGCAGCAGTGAGCGGTAGCGGGTCAGCTCGTCGCTGCCGCCGTCGAGGTCGTCGATCTCCATGTCTTCCAGCAGTGCGATGGCCTCGCGGCGGATTTCTTCAGTGGTGCGGTAGTTGAGGTAGAGCTTCCTGGCGCGACCGCGGATGTCGATGCCGCAGCTGCCCATGGTGGCCTTGTTCTTGGCGTAGATGCGCTGGTGGCCGTCGCCGACGAACATCAGGTCGTTGGGGCCAGGCGGCACCAGGGCGCGGATGAGCTTCAGTGCCTGTGGGCCGAAGTCCTGGGTCTCGTCGACGACGGCGTGTGCGTAGGGCGGGGTCTCTTTGGCGAGGAGGGCGCAGGCGTCGCGGTAGGCGTCGTCGGGCTCCTTCAGGCCCCTGGCGCTCAGTTGCAGCCGATACTCCTCGAAGATCGCCCAGAGGGCGTCGCGCTTCTTGCGCGAGAGCAGGACGCCGCGGCCGCGGCGCGGCGCCTCGCGGTAGGCGTCGCGGGCGGTGAGACCCTGGGCCAGCACCACCTGCTCGAGCTCCTCGCGGACGAATTCCCGGGAGACCCCCAGCGTCGGGTCGAAGTCCGCCATCGCGTCTTCCCAGACGGGTGCGCACTTCGCCTCGAAGTCGAAGGCGATCTCATGCTCGTAGCGGCGCGCCTTGAGCAGGCGGAACACCAGCGCGTCCAGGTTGATCACGTCGATGTGCTGCATCTGCTCCGGCGAGCAGACGGACTTGAGCCCGTCCTCGATGTCCAGCGCCAGGTTGGTTGTGAAGGTGGTGAACAAGAGCTTCTTGTCCGTGCCCAGCAGCGCGCTGGCCAGGTGCCTGGCGCGATGCATGGCGAGCACGGTCTTGCCGGTGCCGGCACCCCCCAGGATGCGGCTCGGCCCGTTGACGTTGCGCGTCGCCAGCCGCCGCTGGGTCGGATGCAGGAAGACGCGCCATTGCTCCAGCGGCGCGGCGAGGATCTCCTGAAGGTCGTTCTCGCCTTCCACGACGTAGAAGCGTGACCGGCTCTCGTCGCGGTCCGCCGCGCTGGCGAAGTCTTCCGTGTCGATCTCCCGGTCCACGCGGGTTTCCCGCTCGGCCAGGATGCTCGACACCGGGTCGCCGGCGAGCACCAGGAACAGTCCCTCGTAGGCCTCCACCGGGAGCTCAGGCTGCATGCTGTCCAAGTCGCCCTCGGACCGAATGGTCCGGGCCGCCGGGACCATCTCCTCCGGCACGCCCAGCGCCATCAGGTCCCGGTCCGAAAGCTCGGCGAAGGCGGGCTCCGGCGCCGCCGGCGACGCGGCTGCCTTGCGCTGAATGGTCTCCTCGACGAAATTGACGTTGGTGAGGGTGAGCGCGCCATTGACGGGGTTGATACTCATCTTCCGCCTCACCGCCCAGGCGTAGGCGTCATCGTGCTTGTCAACGTGCAGCCAGACGAACACGTTGTCCCTGGGTGCCTTGAAGATGATGCCGCGGTACTCCTGTCCGATGCGCACGGAGCGGAAATGCTTGTCCCTGGCGCCCTGGATGGTCTCGTAGTTGATGCCGGGGCTGGTCGGGTCGGTCTGGAACTTGAGCATGAACTCCAGGCCCTTGGTCTGCACCGCGGCGGGCAGCGTGGTCATGCGCTTGATCACGTCGTTGCTGACGATGACCTTGATGTCTTGTTTCATGGTGTCTGGCCTGTTGACTCAAAAGAGGTCATTGGGCGTGGCGCCAAGGCCAACATGAATGGCTGCGACTGTTTCTGATCCGGGCCATGTCTGATTCGGATACCGGATGCGGGTGAAACGACGAAAGGCGCGAAACACGCGAAAGGGGGAGGAATGGCAACGTGGTGCGGCATTTTCGCGTCTTTCGCGTGTTTCGTAGTTGCTTCTGACTCGTCCGCCGTGTCGGGTCGCCAATGCACGCGTTTCAGTTGTTCTTGAAGCCTTCCTGAAGGGCGTGCTCGACCGCAAGCCACCAGTTCTCGGTTTCCGCAACGACGGCGAAGCCCGTGCCTTGCCAGCTCGCCGCGCATTCCATCTGGGCGGCCGTCAGAAAGACGACCCGGGCCTGTTCCCACAGCGCCTCGGCAACCCGGTAGTCGTCGTCGGTCTCGAGCTCGGCGCCGATGGCATCCGGCGCCGGCACGCCGGCATTGCTCAGGTACACGAAGCCCTGCTCGAGCCGCTCCAGGAACTCCGCGTCGTCGAGAACCCGGTGCCAATCGGCGCTGGCGGCAACAGGGGCCTGCGTGCGTGGCTGTGGCACAGACAGCGTCTCGCCCGCATCGAGCATGGACCGGGTGAGCAGCGCAACACCGGGCGTGGCCTGGAGCAGATTGGCGATGCGCAGCCACTGTCGCCACTCGGCGCGGCCGTGCTTCTCATCGGCGGCAATGGCCGGGTCGTTCAGCACCAGGGCCCCGGCAAGCGGGTGGTCCGACGCGCTCTTGCCGGTGAGGAACTTCGGCTCGGCCTTGCCGACCCATTGCACCCAGCAGCCATTCGCCTGTTTGTCCGGTCCGTGCAGGTGCACGGTCTGGCCCGCCGCGACGGCCCAGTCCGGCAGCGCGCTCAGCACCGCGGCGGCGCGGGCCTTGATCGCCTCGGTGACGGCGTTGGGTCGTCGCACGCTGCGCATCAGCAGGTGCCGCCCGGTCGCTTCCAGGTGTTCCAGGGGATCGGCGCCGGCGGCGTTCGCCTGAGCCAGCAGGCGCAGCAGCAGCGCGATGGCGTTGGAGGTCAGATCCTGCGCCGGAACCTGCGGCAGCTGCCCCGCCGGGATCTGCTGCCCGGACTCGGTCATCAGCACGGCCAGCGGGCTCTCCAGGTCGGTGCCGATGTACTGCTTGGTCGCCGCCTCGATGTCCTCGAAGGTCACGGACCAGACCCGGTGGTCGCCGCGCAGCATCAGCGTGGCGCGCTTGCGGGCATCGTCCGCCAGGGAATGTTTGTGATACTCCCAGCCGTCCACGAACACGGCGATGGGCCGCATCGGGCTCGCCGCCTTGGTGGCCGAGATCACAAAGTCCGGCCGGCACAGCTCCTGCCCCGACACGCCGTCCTCGATGGGCACCTGGGTGTCCACCCAATACTTGTTCGGGCCTGCCGTCAGCAGATAGGCCGTCTTGCCCGCCTTGATGTCCTGGGTGACCTGCACCGGCGGAAACCTGGACCCATCCGCGTCGAGCTCGCCGCCCAGCGCCTTCAGCGCCGGCAGGAAACGCCGCTCCAGCTCCGAGCCGAAGTCCGGGTTGATGTAGAGCTCGGAGAGGCTGTTGACCCGGCTGCGCTCGAAGTCGCCGTCCACCAGCGCTTTCAGCAGCTCCAGCGCCGTGGCGCGGGAGATATGCTTGCGGTTGCGGCCCTGGCGGTAGTGGAAGACACACTGATAACAGCCGTCCACGTCCTCCTCGAACTGGCAGGCACAGTCGCGGATCACCGCATGGGCCGCCGCCAGCACCTCCGTCAGGGCGTCGGCCTGGTCGGCCAACAGGTTGTGCAGGTAACCGGTGCCGCCGGGCACCGAGTCGTAGATCAGGATGTAGGTCTTGCCGGCGCCGTCCCCGCTGCCGGCCTCCGCCATGGTCTCGAAGCGCAGGTGGTCCACCTTGCCGCCGAAGCGCTTGCGCAGGCCCAGTTGCAGCGCGGACATGAAGGAGTAGGTGGTCCGCTCCCCGGCGCCGAAGCCCCGGGGCACCATGATGCGCAGGCACTCGGACTCGAACCGGCGATACAGGAAGAGCCGGTCCACCAGGTGCTCGCCGCCCGTGGCATGCCGATGCGGGCAATCGGGCGTGTGCACCTGGGGCCGCTCCTCGTCGTGGTTGCCGGCGGCCGCGGGCTGGACCATGCCGCAGCCCCGGCACAGCGAGAACCCCGCCTTCGGGCTGTCGTCGCCGGCGATGAGCGTCGTGTTGTCCATCGCCGCCACCGGCGTCGGCTGCCCCAGGTTGAAGTCGTGGAAGGTCGCCCTGGCGATGAGCTCGAAGCCATAGATCGCGTCGGTGGACGTAAGCGACCAGGCGATGCGGACATCGCCGCCGCTGTCGAAGTTCATCAACAACCGGCGGTCGTAGTAGAGCGGGTTGCGCGCCTCGTCCGTCTCGGTGATCTGGGTCTTGTTCACCTTGCGGATATTCGCCACCGCACGCTTCAGGCGCAGCACAGGCCGCACCTGGCTGCCGTCCGCCCAGTGGGTGTCGCCGCAGTGCGGGCAGGCTTGTGCCTGGCCCACCGGCTCGGTCAGCGGCGTGACGAAGTGGCAGGTGGGGCAGAAGCGGTGCGCCACGGGCGGCTCGACGCCCAGGTCGATCTGGTCGATCTGCACCTTGCTCTTGTGCGCGAAGAAGGTGTTGCGGGGCGCGAACTCGGCCAGCGCCGCGTGCGCCGGGCGGCTGTAGCGGTGCACCGGTACCGCGTATTCCTCGCCGGTCCTGCGGCTGCCGTGGATGATGGTGGTGAGCGCGACGCCCTCCTCCGGGAAGGCGTAGTTGGGCAGCAGCCCGGCGTTGGTCAGGGCCTCCAGCAGATATTCGTTGTTGAGCTGGCGGATGCGCTCGGTGAGTCCCGCGCGCTCCTTCTCCAGCAGGTCGATCTCGGCGAGCGTCTGCTCGTCCTCCGGGCGCCTGCGCAGCCGGCCGAGCTCGGCGTTGATGGCCTTGCGGCGCGCCTTCCAGGACTCGCGCTCGGCGTGGGTCTCCTCGAAGAAGGCCAGGAAGCCGGCACGCAGGCTCTTCTGCTGCTCCGTGCCGGTGATGAAGGCCTCGAGCTTGGTCCGCGTCTCGTCTTCCAGCGCATCGCCGAGCAGCCGGCAGAAGGCGTCGAACAGTGCGGGCTCGTGGCGGTTGAAGAAGTCCAGGAAGTCGAACGGGAAGCGCGTGCTGTCGCCGTCCCCCTTCGCCACCTGATCCAGCGGCTCGCTCAGCTTGTCCGGCAGGGTCGGGCCCTCCTCGGCGACCCAGTGGTCGAAGAAGAAGGCGTAGATCTGCCGGCGCAGCACCTCCGCCGCGTTCAGATAGACCGCCGGCGGCTCCACCTCGCCGTGCAGCATCTCCAGCGGATTCGCGAAGTGGTACTGGTCGTGCCCGTCCGGCGAGGCGTCGGCGATGGCGAAGACGGCCGCGTTGCCGTCCCGGCGCCCGGCGCGGCCGACGCGCTGGATGTAGTTGGCCTGGCTCGGCGGCACGCCGCCCAGCATGACGCTGGACAGCGCGCCGATGTCGATGCCCATCTCCAGCGTCGGGGTCGCGGAGAGCAGGTTCTCGTACCAGGGCTCGCAGGCGGCCTCCGGCGCCATGAAGCGGTCCTGCAGCGCCACGCGCTCGTCGCGCTCCAGCAGGCCGGTGTGCTCGTGGGCGATGACCCGATGGATGTCGCCCCGCTGCATCCGTGCATGCCACCAGCTGGTGGACTGCCCGGGCTCCGGGCGCAGGGTCTCCGCCGGGCTGTTCCAGGCCGGCAGCCCGGACAGGGCATCTGCCGCCTCCGCGGGCACCCACAGCGCCTGCGCGCCGGACGGCGTCACCAGCCGGCGCAGGTTCCGGTGGAGCTGCAACCGGCCGGGCTCCAGGCCGAACACCTGCGCCCGCCGCCCCTTGTGCTCCAGCAGCACGAAGCGCCCGAGCCCCACCTGCTCCAGGGCCTTCAGCAGCGCCTCGTAGGCCAGGGTGATGATGCCGGGCGAATGCAGCCGCAGCCCCAGGGCGAGCTGGGCCCAGCCCAGCAGCGGATTGCCGTCACGCTCCTCGAGGTGCAGAAAGCGTTGGCTGCCGGCATCGCGGGCGATGAAGCGTGGCTCGTCAGAGCGCGGGCGGTGCGGCAGCCAATGCTTGCGCTGGGGCGCGAACTGGAAGGCGTTGAAGTCCCCGGTCTCGGCGTAGCGCTCCAGCTCCAGGTGAAAGATGGCGCCGGCCCGGATCAGCGCCAGCAGGGTGCCGAGCGCCCAGAACAGCACCTGCTCCTCGCCCAGGTCTTCCAGCCCGCCACCGGCCTCGCGCAGCTCGGGCGTCAGGCTGTGCGACAGCGCCTGAAGGTCCGCGAGGTCGGGGAAGAGCGCGGCGATGCCGACCTTCGTGAGAGTCCGACCCCGATCAGAGCGGTGCGAAAACTCCTCCACCGCCCGCCACTGCATGCGTAGGCTCAGCATCTGCGGCAGGCGCGAGCCCGGCGGCAGCGCGCCGGTGTCCCGGAGCGTCCGCCAGTCCCTGAGCCATTCCATGCCGGGCGGGATGAACCGGGCGACGAAGTCCCGCGGCGACAGCGCGAGCGGGCTCGCCGGGTCCAGCCAGCAGCGGCCCAGCGCCTCCAGGGCCTCGTCCCACGGCAGCGCTGCCCCGTCCGCCGGCGGCAGCAGTGCCAGCGCCCGGGCGATGCCGGCGCGCATCAGGTGGGTCTCGGTCTTGGACTCGATGTAGCCGGCGCGGTGGGCGGCGTCCTGCACCGAGTCCGAGAACAGGATCAGCTTCTTGTGGTCGTTGAGCCGCGCCGACCAGAGCCGCTCCACGGTGTGGGCGGCGATGCTGGTGGTCTGGGCGCCGACGATCAGCTGGCCGCCGGTGGCCCCGCAGACCGGGCAGGTGTCGTCGTGAACGGTGACCTGCCGTCGGCTGCGCTGCGCGTTATCGTCCCCGCGCAGCTGGAGCGAGCGGGTTGCCGAGACCAGGTACACGGGCAGCACGTCCTGGCTCCGGCAGTGCGGGCACTGTTCGACATGCTCGCTGCCCAGATGCCCGCATTGACCGCAGAGCACCTGCCGCAGCATGGGCAACATGGGGCGTCCATCGATGTGCCCCTCGGCCTCCCGCCGCGGATAGATCCGGGCGATGAACGGGTCCGTCTGCCGCGCGAAGAAGGCTGGGTAGATCTTGTCCGGGCTGCTCACCACACGACTCTGCTGCGGCGGCTTCAGGGTCAGCCAGCCGGTGGCGTGGCAGTGGCGGCACTGCACCACCGGCAGCCGCAGCCGCTCGC
>PR_CR_10_Liq_1_inCRDRAFT_1000434_pt1 | contig 26389 bp, 30 predicted proteins | sample PRCRCaboRojoPR_3_FD_10241 | JGI IMG/M metagenome (IMG submission 10241)
ACCGAGGACGGGTAGGCTGCCTTGCCACCGGGCACATAGAGCCCGACGCGGTCCAGCGGTGTCACCTTTTGCCCGAGCAGGGTGCCGTCTGGCTCGTGATAGCTCCAATCCTGCAGTTTCTGGTGCGCGGCATAGGTGCGGATGCGCTCGGCGGCGGCCGCCAGCGCGTCGCGCTGCGCCAGGGGAATGGTCTCTGCGGCCTGTGCCAAACGGGCGCCGGGGATGGCCAGTGCCGCCGCGCTCGCGGGCTGCCAGCGGTCGAAGCGGGCGGTGAGCTCGATGAGTGCGGCATCGCCGCGGCTGCGCACGGCGTCGATGATGTCGTCGACGGTGCGCTGCACACTGCGGTCGGAGACCGACTCCCAGGCCAGCAGGGCGTCGAGCCGTGCGGCGAAATCGGCGTCGGCGGTGCTGAGACGGGCGATGTTGGGCATGGCGATGCTCCGGTGTCTGTGCGATGACGGCGGGGCGCTTGGTCTGTTGCCGATCCCTGGCACCCTCCGACGGCAGTGTGTGTGGGCTCGGCGGTGATGGTGTCTCGGGGTGATCAGGCGGCCTGTTGGGTCACCGCGCCGCGCAGCGCTTCCAGCAGGGCCATGACCCGCGCGTGCTTCATTTTCCACGATGCCTTGTTCACCACCAGCCGCGAGCTGATGTCGCAGATATGCTCCAGGGGCACCAGCCCATTGGCCTTGAGCGTATTGCCGCTCTCCACCAGGTCCACGATGAGATCCGCCAGGCCCACCAGGGGTGCCAGTTCCATGGAGCCGTACAGCTTGATGATTTCCACCTGTTGGCCCTTGGCGGCGAAATGCCGCTCTGCGCAGCGCACGTATTTGGTGGCGATGCGTTGGCGTCGGCAGTCCGTGCGGCCGTCGAGGCGCGCATCCGGCTTACCTGCGACCATCAGGCGGCAGCGCGCAATGCCCAGATCCAGCGGCTCGTAGAGCCCCCCGCCGCCGTGCTCCAGCAGCACGTCCTTGCCGGCGATGCCGAGGTCCGCGGCGCCGTATTCCACATACGTGGGGACGTCGCTGGCACGGATGATGACCAGCTTTACCCGCGGGTCGTTGGTGTCCAGGATCAGCTTGCGGCTCGTCTCCGGGTCTTCGATGGCGCGGATGCCGCCCGCCGCCAGCAGCGGCATGGCCTGCTCGAAAATCCGACCCTTCGAGAGGGCGATGGTGAGGGTGTCAGCCATGGTGTCTTGCGAAGTCACGCGTGTCGAAGGACGGGTGTCGAGTGATGTTGCGATGCTGCCCCGAGCCTCGCGCCTCGAAACTCGGCCTGCTCGTCAGGCATGCACGCGTCGGATGACGGCGCCGAGGGCGGAGAGCTTCTCTTCGATGTGATCATAGCCGCGGTCGATGTGGTAAATGCGGTCCACGAGGGTGTCGCCCGCCGCCACCAGACCAGACAGTACCAGGCTCGCCGATGCACGCAAGTCGGTGGCCATCACCGGGGCCGCCGTGAGTTGCTCCACGCCGCGGCAGATGGCCGTATTGCCCTCGATGCGGATGTCTGCGCCCAGGCGCTGCAGCTCCAGCACGTGCATGAAACGATTCTCGAATACGGTTTCCGTCACGATGCCCGTGCCCTCGGCGATACTGTTCAATGCGCAGAACTGGGCCTGCATATCCGTCGGGAAGGCCGGGTGGGGCGCCGTGTGGATGTCCACCGCCCGCGGTCGGCGCCCGGCCATGTCCACTTCGATCCAGTGCTCACCGGTGGTGACGCTCGCCCCGCACTCACGCAGCTTGCCGAGCACCGCCTCGAGCAGGTCAGCGCGGGTCTCGCGCACGCGGACCCGGCCACCGGTCATGGCCGCCGCCACCAGGTAGGTGCCGGTTTCGATGCGATCCGGCAGCACGCTGTACGCGCAGCCCGTCAGCCCGTCGACGCCGTCGATGACAATGGTGTCGGTGCCCGCACCCTGGATGCGCGCACCCATTGTATTGAGAAACCGCGCCAGGTCCTCGACCTCGGGCTCGCGGGCGGCGTTTTCGAGGACCGTGCGTCCCTCGGCCAGCACCGCCGCCATCATCAGGTTCTCGGTACCCGTGACCGTGACGATGTCCATGCAATAACGCGCGCCCCGGAGCCGCTCGGCGCGGGCCCGCACGTAGCCGTTCTCGACGGCGATGTCCGCACCCATGGCCCGCATGCCGTCGATATGCAGGTTCACGGGCCTGGCGCCAATGGCGCAGCCGCCGGGCAGTGACACTTGTGCCTCGCCGAAGCGGGCAAGCAGCGGCCCCAGCACCAGGATGGACGCCCGCATGGTCTTCACCAGGTCATAGGGCGCCTCGAGACGCGTGACATCCCTGGCATCGACGTGGATGCGCATCCCTTCACCCACGGTCAGATGCGCACCCATGCGTCCGAGCAGCTCCATGGTGGTGGTGATGTCGCGCAGGTGCGGCACGTTGCTCAGCAGGCACTCGCCCTCGGCGGCGAGCAGGGTCGCGGCCAAAATGGGGAGTGCCGCATTCTTGGCGCCGGATGCGCGCACCTCGCCATCAAGACGGTTACCGCCGGTGATCAGGAGCTTGTCCATGTGGCGTTGAGCCTGTCGGGTCAGGGTGATGGCGGCGTTGCGGTGGCGGCCGGCCGGCGTGCGGGGGTGAACTCTGGCGCAACGTTCGGATGCGTGCTGTGGTCACCCGAACTGCCGGTCTGGCGCCTGAACGTGTGCTGTCGCTTCGCGTCGGCGGGTGGGTCGACCATCGCGATCCCGGCGCACTGGAGACGGCGTCGGTTGCGCGTGACCCGCTTCACGCCCGGACGCCGACGTCCGCCGCCCCCGCGGCGGGGTCGGGCTGCTCGCCGAGACCGAGCAAGGCATCGACGTTGGCGAGCGCTGCCAGTCGCTGCATGGCCAGTGGCACGTTGTGCAGCACCAGCGTCGCACCATCGGCTCGCAACTGCGCTTGCCACTCCAACAGCAGCGCGACACCGGCGCTGCTGGGCTTGCCTACGCCGGCGAGGTCGAGCATGACTTGTTGCTGCTCACCTGGCTCGAGGCGCTTGGTGGCGAGTGCACTGACGGCGCTGAGGGTCAGATCGCCCGCCAGCCGCCACCGACCATCACCCAGTGCCATGAGCTGCGCCGCGTGCGCGTGCTGTCTGCGGCCCATGCTAAGTGCCTGCGGCCTTGGCCTCCAGCTCTTGGATCAGACCATCGACGCCGGAGCGCCCGATGATGGCTCGGAACTGGCCGCGGTAACTGGAGATCATGCTGACGTTCTCGATGACCAGATCGTACACTTTCCAGCTGCCGTGTGCGTCGTGCATGCGATAGTCGATGGGGATGGGCGGACCGCCGCCGCCGGTCACCTCCGTGGGCACGACCACGGTGCCATCGCGGGTACCGGCACGCGCGGGCTGATAGATGACGTCTTCGCCGGAGTACCTGGCCAGGGACCTGGCATAGGTGCTGATGAGCAGCGCCCGAAATGCCGATACCAGCTGGCGACGCTGTGCGGGGCTCGCTCGCGCCCAGTCGCGACCGACGGCGGAGCGGGTGATGAGCTCGAAATCGAAGTGCGGCGCCAGCTTGTCGCCGACCAGGTCGTAAATGGCCGCGGGGTTACCGTCGAGCTGGTCGCGGCGGTTCTCGAGGGTGCGCAGTGTCTCCTCGGCCGTGCGCCGCACCAGTTGCTCGGCGTCGGTGTCTGCGGCGGCCGGAGCCGGCAGCCCCATCGCGAGCATCGTGAAGGCTGCCGTCAGCCACGCCGCCAGCATGGTCGGTATGATGCCGTGTCGTCTGCGCACGGGGCCGCCATCCCCGCCGCCCGTCGCAGCGCAGCACACGGGCTTGGGCGTGACGCGGCCTGTCGGTCGTTGCGCGAGTGTCATTGGGCGCCCTCCTGGGCTTGGTTGAAGAGGAACTGGCCGATCATGCGTTCCAGCACGAGTGCCGACTGCGTGTGCTCGATCTGATCGCCGTTGGTGAGATAGTCCGGACTGCCACCCGGGTCGAGAGCCACGTATTGCTCGCCCAGCAGCCCCGCCGTATAGATATTGGCGAAGGTATCGGTGGGAATCTGGTCGTAGGCGGGCTCGATACGCAGCGTCACCACCGCCTGATAGGTCTGTGCGTCGAAGCCGATGGACTCCACCCGCCCCAGGCGCACACCGGCCATGCTCACCGGCGCGCGTACCTTGAGGCTGCCGACATTGTCGAAGCGTGCGATCAGCGCGTAGCCGTCGCCGGCGCCGGCGGCGCTGAGGTTGCTGACACGCATGGCCAGGAAGAACAGGGCGACGAAGCCCAGCGCCATGAACGCCCCCACCAGAATCTCCATCGTGCGCGTCGTGCCCATGCCTCAGTCTCCGAACATCAAAGCCGTCAGGATAAAATCCAGCCCCAGCACCGCCAGCGCCGCGTGCACCACCGAGCGTGTCGTGGCCCGACTGACGCCGGCGGCGGTCGGCGTGGCGTCATAGCCCTGAAAGAGCGCGATCCAGGTGACGACGACACCGAATACCAGGCTCTTGATGACGCCGTTGACCACGTCCCCGCGGAAGTCGAGCTTGGCCTGCATCTGACTCCAGAAGGCGCCGTCATCGACGCCGAGCAGACCGACCCCAACGAACCAGCCGCCGAGCACGCCGAGTGCGCTGAACATGGCCGCCAGCAGGGGCATCGCAAGACAGCCGCCGAAAAAGCGGGGTGTGAGCACCCGACGCACCGGGTTCACGGCCATCATCTCCAGCGCCGAGAGCTGCTCCGTCGCTTTCATCAGACCGATCTCGGCGGTCAGTGCCGAGCCGGCGCGGCCCGCCACCAGCAGCGCCGTGACCACGGGCCCGAGCTCGCGCACCAGGGAAGCGGCCACCATGACCCCCAGGCTTTCGGCCGCACCGAACTGATTCAGCACGTAGTAGCCCTGCAGGCCGAGCACCATGCCAACGAACAGGCCCGAGACGGCGATGATCAACACCGACAGCACGCCGATGTTGTAGATCTGTGCCAACAGCAGCCGCGGGCGCGGTAGCAGCTCGGGCAGTCCGGCGATGGCGGCGGCGAGCAGCATGTGCGCCCGGCCGACGCCGGCGAGTGCCGCCAGCCCGGAGCGCCCGAGTCGTGCGAGTGCCTCCATCACCATCGGCGCCGTCTCCCGACGGCGAGCAGTTCTTCGGCGAGGGGCGCCGCCGGGTAATGGAAGTGCACCGGGCCGTCCGGGGCGCCGTCGAGGAACTGGCGAACCCGGGGATCTGCGTGCGTCGATACTGCCGCGGGCGGGCCGCTGCACAGGATGCGGCCGCTGGCGATCACGTAGACATGGTCGGCGATGCCCAAAGTCTCCGGGACGTCGTGGGACACGATGATGCTGCTCAAGCCGCCGGCGTCATTGAGCTGGTGGACCAGGCTGACCAACACCCCCATGGAGATGGGATCCTGGCCGGTGAAGGGCTCGTCATACATGACCATCATCGGATCCAAGGCGATGGCGCGGGCCAGCGCCGCACGCCGGGCCATGCCGCCGGAGAGCTGCGCCGGCAGCAAGTCCGCGGCGCCGCGCAGGCCGACGGCCTGGAGCTTCATGAGCACCAGCCGCCGCAGCAGCGATGGCGGCAGCCGCCCGTGCTCGCGCAACGGAAAAGCGACGTTCTCGAACACCGTCAGATCATCGAGCAGCGCACCGCTCTGAAACAGCATACCCATGCGCGTGCGCAGCCGATACAGGTCTTGCAGACCGAGCCGATGCACATCCAGGCCGTCCACCTCGATGCTGCCCGCCTGTGGCCGGAGCTGGCCGCTGATCAGCTTCAGCAGCGTCGTCTTGCCGGTGCCGGAGGGGCCCATGATGGCGGTGACGGCGCCTCGCGGAATGTCCATGTCCACGCCGTCGAACACCACGGTGTCGCCGCGGCTGAAGTGCAAGCCGCGAACGCGCACCAGTGGCTCGGCACCGCCGGCGGTGGCTGCTGCTGGTGGCTCGGGACTGGAAGCGGTCGTGGCCGGGTGGTCGGGGACGCCATTCCCCATACGGTGACCCCCTAGGGCGGGTGGCGGAAACAGCCCGGCATTGTCTGGAGCGCACCGGTGGGCGTCAAGCCCATCGGCCTGTGCCCGACGCAAAAAGTGGGACTGCTAGCGCTCCGCAAGCCCGAGCAGTTGCTGCATCTGGCGCCAATTCGCCAATTGTGTGCTGGTGGGGCGGGTCAAAATGACCAGAGTGAACGCCGCCGCCGCTTGCGCACGCAGCCAGCGTGCGCCGGCGCGCAGATCCGGCACAAGCGCCTGCGGGCAGGCCACGGCACGCCCCGCAGGTGCGCTGGTAGCCGCGTCTGGTCGCAGCAGCGTGCCGATCCCCTCGGCGTGCCAGCGCACCCAGCCGCCGAGCCGCTGGCCGAGCGCTGCGGCCATGGCCGGCGGCGTCATCCCCGCCGACGTCATCCCCGCCGGCGCATCGGCCTGCGGCTGCTCCAGGAAGAAGCGGAAGGCCTCGTTGACGTCCCCGGCCCATTGCCCGATGGTCTCGATGCGCTGATTGCCCCAGGCGCATGCCGGCAGATAGACCGCGGCATAGTCATTGGCGAAGTAGCCGAGACGCCAGTCCTCGGGGAGGTCATCCGGGTAGTAGGTATCGGCGTCGGTGAGCGCCCACCAGCCTGCGGCTGCGATGGTCACCACCGGGGCTGCGGGACCTGACTGACCTGTGCTTGGCACGATGCTGCGGGTGGCTCCGGGCTGTCTGTGGCTGGCCGTCGTCGGTGCCTATGGTACGCTTTCCTCCTGACACTGTGCGACCTGACCCATTGCGGGTGCCACCGATATGCAGGATCTTCTTGAACGCGCAAGCCGCATTCGGCTCGTCATCTTCGACGTCGACGGTGTGCTCACCGACGGCAGCCTCTACCTCGGCGACGACGGGCAGGAGTACAAGGCCTTCAATTCCCGCGACGGCCACGGCATGGCCATGTTGCGCGACAGCGGCGTGACCCTCGCAGTGATCACCGGACGCCGCTCCGAGGTGGTGCGGATTCGCATGCAAAGCCTTGGCATCGAGCACGTCCACCAGGGATGCAAGGACAAGCTGCCGACATTTCTGGCCCTCGCCGAGCAGCTCGGCGTGGAGCCCCCGGCGTGCGCCTACATGGGCGACGACCTGATGGATTTGCCGGTGATGCGCCAGGTCGGCTTCGCCGCAACCGTGGCGGATGCACATCCGCTGGTGCGCGAGCACGCCCACTGGTGTGCACCGAGCCCCGGCGGACGCGGTGCAGCCCGGGATCTGTGCGAGCTCATCCTGCGCGCGCAGGGTAAGCTGGCGGCCTTGGTCGATGCCTACCTCGACGCCCCTGTTGATCTGCGATGATGCTCTCCAGCCGCGAGCTTGTCGTCGCCGTCGCGCTCGCCGCCGCCGGGCTCGTCGCCTGGTGGTATCGCGCAGGCGGGCCGCCGGAGGTGGTGCCATCGGTGCCGCAGCAAGGACGCCCGGATTATCTGGTGGAGCAGGTGGCGGCTGTGACCATGTCCGCCGACGGCGAGCCGCTGCGACGGCTGCGCGCACCGCAGCTGCGCCACTATGCGCAGGACGGTGGCAGTGAGCTCGATGCGCCGGTGCTGCGCCTGTTGGAGCCGGGCCAGCCGGAGTGGGTGATCCGCGCCGAGCAGGCTTGGGTCTCGGCCACGGGTGAAGAGGTTCTGCTGGAGGGCCGGGTCATCGCCGAGCGAGCCGCGAGCATCGAGCAGCCGTCCATGCGCATACTGACCAGCGAGCTGTTGCTGCTGGAGGCGACTGGCTACGCCGAGACGGACCGCTTCGTCGAGCTGGAGCGCGGCGACGATTGGCTCACCGCGGCGAATGGCATGCAGCTTTGGCTCGAGACGCCCGCACGCAGTCGTTTCTTCGGTCGGGTGCGACAGCATCTGGCGTTCGCCGAAGCGTCCGCACAGGGCAGCTCGCAGGCGTTTGGCGCGCCATGAGCGGACCTGGCGGGCGGCGTGCCGGGAGCGCGGGGCAGGCGGGCTTGGCGACGGGGCTGCTGGCGATCGCCATCGGCGTGCTCATGACGCCACCACTGCTCGCCCTCGACGCCGACAGCGAGCAGCCCATGCTGATCGAAGCGGACGCGGCAGAATTCGACGAGAAGCAAGCCATCAGCCTCTACCTTGGTAATGTCGAGGTGCAGCAGGGCAGCATGCGCATCCGCGCCGATGAGGTCCTGGTGCACCACAAACCGAATCGCCAGCCACGCAAGATCATCGCCATCGGCAACCCTGTCCGTTACCGTCAGCTGCTGGAGGATGATCCCGACGCGGTGCGGGCGCGGGCGCAGCGCATGGAGTACGAGGCCGAGCGCGAGGAGATTACGCTGATCGACGACGCCGAGCTGATCCAGGGCGAGGATCGCTTCCGGAGCGACCGGATCATCTACAACCGCATCACCGAGCGGCTGACGGCGGGCACGAGCGCCCGCGGACGCGAGCGCGTGAAAATCCGCATCGAGCCGCAGCCGCAGCCGCAGACCGATGCTGCCACGGCAGGCGAGGGCGGCGGCTGATGAGCATGCTGCGCGCGCAAGGTTTGGCGAAGCGCTACCGGCGCCGCCGTGTGGTCAATGATGTGAGTCTGGAGCTGGAGGCCGGCGGTGTCGTGGGGCTGCTCGGCCCAAACGGCGCCGGCAAGACCACCAGCTTCTATATGCTGGTGGGCTTGGTGCCGGTGGATGCCGGGCGTATCATGCTCGATGGCGAGGATATCACCCTGCGACCCATGCATGCCCGTGCCCGTCGTGGCCTCAGTTACCTCGCGCAGGAGCCATCGGTCTTTCGAAAGCTCACCGCCCGCGACAACCTGCTCGCCGTACTGGAGATTCGTGGCGACCTCGGTCGCGATGCCCGGCGCGCGCGCTGCGACCAGCTGCTCGACGAGCTCGGTATCGCCCACGTCGCCGACGCCCTCGCCATCAGCCTTTCCGGTGGTGAGCGCCGGCGCCTGGAGATCGCCCGCGCCTTGGCCGTCGAGCCGAAGGTCATGCTGCTCGACGAGCCCTTCGCCGGCGTCGATCCCATCGCCGTCGGCGATATCAAGGCCATCATCACCCATCTGCGCCGGCGCAACATCGGCGTGCTGATCACCGACCACAATGTGCGCGAGACCCTGGACATTTGCGATCGTGCGTACATCATCAGTGAAGGAACGGTCATCGCCGATGGCACCCCTGACGAGCTGTTGCAGAACGACCGCGTCCGCGCCGTCTATCTGGGCGAAGATTTCCGGCTGTGAGCACAGTCGGGGCCGTGAGTGTGCGACACGAGCCGACGGATGGCGCCCCTTTGCGCGCAAGGGCTGATAGGCGTCATTGGAGCGGTGCCTTGGTGCTGGACGCTGTGGCGGCCTTGGGCCAAGATCGATGGCCGCCGGTTCGGCTAGACGCAAAACGACAGTCACTTCCCGTACCACCCCATTTTCGGGTGCGATGAAACAGACCATTCAACTCCGCCTGGGGCAGCAGCTGACGATGACGCCGCAGCTGCAACAGGCGATCAAGCTGCTGCAACTGTCCACCCTCGATCTGCAGCGTGAGATTCAGGAGGCCCTGGAATCCAACCTCATGCTCGAGGCCGCCGACGAAGCGGACGCCGAAGTCGAGGCCACCGGGCTGGAGACTGAGCGTCGCAGTCAGGATGCGCAGCTGGAGCGCGAAGTGCGTCCCGAGCAGTCCTCCATGCCGGAGGACTTGCCCGTGGACAGTTCCTGGAGCGATACCTACGACGGCTACATGGCGGCCGGCGCCGGCGGCACGGGCGGCGGGTCGGGCGCCGACGGCGGCGCCGAGCTCGACCCCTTCGCCCAACATTCGCGCCCGCAGACCCTGCACGATCATCTGCAGTGGCAGCTGAACCTCTCGCGTCTCGAGCCCCGGGACCGCGTCATCGCCGACGCGTTGCTGGATGCGATCGATGCGAACGGCTACCTGCGTGCAAACATCGACGACGTGGTCGACGCCATCGCCGATCCCGAGGACATCGGCGATGAGGCGGTGGAGGCGGACGAGGTGGAAGCGGTCCTGCACCGCATCCAAGCCTTGGATCCCCCCGGTGTCGGCGCACGCTCCCTGCGTGAGTGCCTGCTGCTGCAGCTGCACTACCTGCCGCCCGAGCAGCCCTATCGCGGCGAGGCCATCGTCATCTGTGACGCTCACTTCAATGCCTTGTCGCGCAACGACTTGGACGAGCTGCGCCGGCATACCAAGCTCACGTTAGAGACGTTGCGCGAGGCGCTGGCGCTGATCCGGTCCCTGCATCCGCGCCCCGGCTCGCTGGTGGCGGATGTGCGGCCGGAGTATGTGATTCCGGATGTGATGGTGCAAAAGCGCAACGGCAGCTGGACGGTCGAGCTGAATCCGGAAACAACGCCTAGACTAAGGGTGAACCCGGGCTACCTGAAACTGATCCGCCGGGCGGACGACGGTCCGGACAACAGCTGCCTGAAGACGCACCTCCAGGAGGCCCGATGGTTCATCAAAAGCTTGGCGAGCCGTAACGACACGGTCTTGCGGGTAGCGACGAAAATCGTGGAATTACAGCAAAACTTCTTCGACTATGGGGAAGAGGCCATGAAACCGCTGGTGTTGCGGGATGTGGCAGATTCTCTGGAGCTGCACGAATCCACGGTGTCGCGGGTGACGACGCAAAAGTACATGCATACCCCGCGCGGGACTTTCGAGTTCAAGTACTTTTTTTCGAGCCACGTCAACACGGCCTCGGGCGGCGAGTGCTCGTCGACGGCCATCCGCGCCTTCATCCGTAAGCTCGTCGCCGCCGAGACGCCGAGCAAGCCGCTCAGCGACAACAAGATCGCCGGCATTCTCACCGAGCAGGGCATCAATGTCGCACGGCGGACCGTTGCCAAGTATCGAGAGGCGATGGGTATCCCACCGTCCAACGAGCGCAAGCGCCTGGCATGAGCGCCCGGCTGCATATCCGGCGTGAGCATCCGGGGTGGTGATATGGCACGGTACTCGCCGCTGCGATTCGCCGGCGACCCCAGGCTTACGGTGCCTCGTGCGCAGTGTTGGTTGCCGCCGATGACGGCGCAGCACAGCCCGCCGGGAATATGCCGAGGTGTCGCCCATCCGGCTCGGGCATGGGACGGATACCGGCAGAACCGGCGCCGGACCCAGCCGCTTGCAACCGCTGACGCCACACAGCAGGGTGGGTCTTCTTGGCCCGCACAGACAACGCCGATGACGCTGCGCATCCCCTCAGGTCAGGGAACGCGCTCATGACCCTCCTGAGAGTGGCGCATGTAACACTGGAGTGACGCTATGCAAATCAACCTGACTGGCCATCATGTCGACATCACCGAGCCCCTCAAAGACTATGTCGACACCAAGTTCGACCGTCTGGCCCGGCATTTCGACGACGTGATCAATGTCCATGTCATCCTCAGTGTCGAGAAGCTGCGGCAGAAGGCGGAAGCGACCATCCATGTCAACGGCGGCAATGTCTTCGCCGACGCCGTACACGAAGACATGTATGCAGCCATCGATGGGCTGATCGACAAGCTCGACCGGCAGGTGATCAAATATAAAGAGAAGCGACAGAATCATCGGGGCAACAACACAAAGTCTGCGCCGGCGGCGGAGCCGCCGGCGGATGAGCAGCCAAGCTGATCGTCGCGCCGCCAACCATCCCGTCGCAGGGTCGAATGCACCGGAGCCAGGCGTTGCCTGCTCCGGTTTTTTGCCGCGACAATGGCGGGCTGCTGCGGCGACGCCATGCAAGGGTCTGCGAAGTCGCAGCGTTGCGATGGTGACCATAAACAATCAGACAACGATCACGCGCGGGGTTTCGGGGCCATGGCGCCTGCCGATCTGATCACCGAGTCGAGGGTACTCAGCCACTGCGAGGTCACGAGCAAGAAACGCCTGCTCGAGACCCTCGCGGCACTGCTTGCGCACGGCGACAGTCTCCTGTCGGGCACGCAGGTGTTCGATCGGCTGCTGGAGCGCGAGCGTCTCGGCAGCACTGGCCTGGGCCAGGGCATCGCGCTGCCGCATGCGCGCATGCACGGCATCCAGGCGCCCATCGGTGCTTTCGTGCAACTGCGCGACAGCGTCGCTTTCGATGCCATCGACGACCGGCCAGTGGATCTCGCTTTCGGCTTGCTCGTGCCGGACGCCACCGACGAGCAGCACCTGCAGCTGCTGGCCTCGCTGGCCTCCGCGTTCAACGACGCCGCCGTGCGCGCAGCGCTTCGCACCGCCGAAGGCCGTGGCGAGGTGCTCGCCGTGTTTCGCGAGCGCGTCTTCGCGCCCTGACCGATGGCAGCCTCTCAGCGCGGCGGTCGGTGCGATGACTCCTGTACTCTCCCTGCAAGGATTGGTCGAGCAGATCGGCCCACGCCTCAAGCTGCGGTGGCTGACACCGCCGCCGGCCCAGCCGCACCCGCTGCTGAGCGAGCCGGGCGAGCAGAGCGCCCAGCGTCTGGTGGGCTCGCTCAACTGCATCCACCCCAATCGTCTGCAAGTGCTCGGCGGGGCGGAAATCGCCCACTTGGCGGATCTCAGCACGCCCGCCTACGAGGAAACCATCGAGCGGCTCTTTTCGGCACGACCGGCGGCGGTGATCTTCGCCGCGGACATCGCGCCGGAGCCTGTGTATTTTCAATATGCCGAGCACACCGGCACCCCGCTATTGGGCGCTGCGGCCTGTGATGCGGAAATCGTCGACCGGTTGCAGTACTTTCTGACCCATGCCCTCGCCGAGCGCGTCACGGTGCACGGGGTATTGCTGGAGGTGCTCGGTCTCGGTGTCCTGCTCACCGGTGACGCCGGCATCGGCAAGAGCGAGCTGGCATTGGAGATGATCGCACGCGGTCATCGACTCATCGCCGACGACGCACCGGAGCTGGCGCGGATTGCGCCTGAGGTGCTCGAAGGCAGCTGCCCGGCGCTGCTGCGGGACTTTCTGGAGGTACGGGGGCTCGGCGTGCTGAACGTGCGAGCCATGTTCGGCGAGGGTGCCGTACGTCAGCACGAGACACTGAACCTCGTCGTGCAGATGCTGTCTTTCGATAATCAAGGGTTGGCGAGCATCGACCGCCTACGGGGTAGCCTCTCAACGCGGACCATTCTCGGTGTTGCGGTGCCTGAGATCACCCTGCCGGTGGCGCCTGGACGTAACCTCGCCGTGCTGTTGGAGACCGCGGTGCGCAATCAGATTCTGCGCCTCCGTGGCTACGATGCGGGCGTCGATCTTGAAGACCGCCAGGCGCGAGCCCTCGCCGGTAGCCGGTGAGTGCGGCCATTCGATGTTGGCGGCCCGTCACTTGTCACTACGAGCACCCTGTGCGCAATCATGGATCTACTGATCGTCAGTGGCCTGTCGGGTGCCGGCAAGACCGTCGCCCTACGCACGCTGGAAGACATCGGCTACTACTGTATCGACAACCTGCCGCTGTTTTTGCTGCGTGAGCTGGCGTTAGGGCTGCGGCGGACCCACCTCAACGCAGGCACAGAGACGCGCCAGGGCGCGGCCGTCGGCATCGATGCCCGCAACCAGCCCGATGTCCTGGCGGATCTGCCCAGACTCAGTGACGAGCTGCGTGAGCAGGGGATCGCTTGCCGCATCATCTTTCTCCACGCGGATACCCATACACTCATCAGGCGTTTCAGCGAGACCCGGCGTAAGCATCCACTCACCGGGGGCGGGCTGTCGCTGGCCGAAGCCATCGAGCGCGAATGTGAGCTGCTCGAGCCACTGGGCCGCATCGCCGAAATCCGCATCGACACCACTCACACCAACGTGCACGAGCTGCGCGATCTCGTGCGCGAGCGCCTGGGCGGTGCGGTGCAGGCCGCGGTGCTGCTGCAGTCGTTCGGCTTCAAGAACGGCGTGCCGGAAGGGGTCGACTTCGTCTTCGATGTGCGCTGCCTGCCGAATCCCCATTGGCAGGAAGACCTGCGTCGCCTGAGCGGACGCGATACACCGGTGATCGCGTTTTTGGAGCGCAGCCCCGAGGTCGGTGAGATGTGCGCGGATATGCAAGGGTTTCTGGACCGCTGGATCCCGCGCTTCGAAACCGACGGGCGCAGCTATCTCACCATCGCCGTGGGCTGCACCGGTGGCCAGCATCGCTCGGTCTATGTGGTCGAGTCCCTGAGCCGGCATTTGCAGGCCCAGGGTCACCGCGTGCTGGTGCGCCACCGGGAGCTGCCGTGAGCGTCGGCCTGCTGATCATCACCCACGACGGTATCGGGGCAGAACTGCTCGCCGCCGCCACGCGCATGCTCGGCTGCTGTCCGCTGCGGGCCGAGGCTTTGGCCATTGGCAACGGCGATGACCCCGAGCGTATGGGCGCACAGGCCCGTCGTTGGGCCAAGGCGTTGGATGTCGGTGACGGCGTACTGGTGCTGACGGATCTGTTCGGCTCAACGCCCGCGAATATCGCAACGGGCTTGTGCGATCAGGGTCGTACGCGGATCCTGAGCGGGGTGAATCTGCCGATGCTGGTGCGCGTGCTGAACTACTCCGAGCTCTCACTCGATGCCATGGTCGCCAAAGCCCTGAGTGGCGCCCGTGACGGCGTCTTGGAGTGCCCCGCCGCAGGCTGCATGGCACCATTGCAGCGCGCGGCGGATGGGCGTGATGCCCCCGGCCACACCTGAGGCACTATGGTCAGCAAAGAGCTCAACATCATCAACCGCCTGGGTCTGCACGCGCGGGCAGCGGCGAAGTTCGTCAAATGCGCGGGGGCTTTCGAGAGCGAGATTGCGGTCGAGCGCAACGGCCGCCGGGTCAACGGCAAGAGCATCATGGGTATCATGACCCTGGCGGCCGCCTGCGGCACCAGTATTCGCCTGGAGGCGGACGGCGCCGACGAAGCGGCTGCGCTGGCAGCCTTGACGCAGCTGATAGCCGAGCGCTTCGGAGAGGCGGAATGACGCTCTCGCTGCACGGTGTCGGCATCGATGGATCGCGGCAGGTGGCCATTGGCGATGCCTTCCTGCTCAGTCGCGAGCCGTCCCTGCCGCCGGCGGCGATTCCGGCTCACGAAGTATCCAACGAGCTGGAGCGCTTGGATGCGGCGCTGGCCTGCGCGCGTCGCCACATGGAAGAGATCCGAGGGCAGATCCCGGCGGACACGCCCAAGCACATCGCCGAGCTCGTCGATGCGCATCTGCTCATGATGACCGACTCGGCGCTGGTGGACGCCACCCGAGACCTCATCAAGGAGCGCTCCGTGAATGCCAGCTGGGCGCTGCAGTCACAGCGCGATACGCTGGTGGCGATTTTCGACCGGATGGAGGACGCCTATCTGCGCACGCGTCGGGACGACGTCGATCACGTGGTGCGTCAGATCCAGGTGTTCCTGGGGGCTGAGGCCGATACGGATGTCCTCGCGGATGCCGACATCGCCGGGCGCATTATCGTCGCCGAGGATCTCACCCCCGCCGATACCATCCTGCTGCGCCACCGGGATGTGGCAGCCTTCATCGTCGAGCATGGTGGCCCGATGTCTCATACGGCCATACTCGCGCGTAGTCTCGACATTCCGGCCGTGATGGGCGTGCACCATGCGGTGCAGCGCCTTCGCCACGGCGAGCTCCTGGTGGTGGACGCCGAAACCGGCACCGTGCTGATGGAGGTGGAACGTGCGCTGCTGGAGCACTACCGCGGCCGGCTTGCGCGCTTCGATGCCCATCGCCGTGAGCTGCGCCGGCTGGTGCGCAAGCCCTCCGCGAGCCGGGATGGTGTACCGGTGGTGCTGCTGGCGAACCTGGAGCTGCCGGAAGATGTCAGCGTCGCCCGTGACAACGGCGCCGCCGGTGTCGGTCTGTACCGCACCGAATTCCTGTACATGAACCGCGAAGCGCTGCCGGACGAGGAGGAGCATCTCGACACCTATCTCGGCATCATCCGAGGCCTGGGCGGCATTCCACTCACCATACGCACCCTGGATCTGGGCGCGGACAAGCAGATCCCGGATACGAGCTTTCATCCCGCGCGCAGTAACCCCGCGCTCGGATTACGGGCCATCCGCTTGTGCCTGCAGGAGCCGGCGCTCTTCCTGCCGCAGTTGCGGGCCATTCTGCGGGCTTCCGCGCACGGCCCGGTGCGGCTCATGATCCCCATGATCTCGGGCATGGGGGAGGTCAACGCCGTGCTTGGGCTGGTCAACGAAGCCCGCCGCCAGATGCGCCAGGACGGTCTCGCCTACGATCCCCTGATGCCCGTGGGCGGCATGATCGAGGTGCCGGCGGCGGCGCTCATGGCGGGCGCGCTGGCACGGCGTCTCGACTTCCTGTCCATTGGCACCAACGATCTCATCCAGTACACCCTGGCCATCGACCGTGTCGACGATACCGTCAGCTACCTCTACGACCCTTTGCATCCTGCGGTGGTCCGGCTCATCAAGCACATCATCGACGCCGCGGCCAGTACCAGGACCCAGGTCAGCATGTGCGGCGAGATGGCCGGCGATCCCCGTTTCACGCCGTTGCTGCTGGGGCTCGGGCTGCGCGAGCTCAGCATGCAGCCGGGATCGCTGCTGGAGGTCAAAGACCGCGTGCGCCGTTGTGACGTCGGTGCGCTGACGCAAGTGGTGGACGGCCTGCTGGATCAGCTCGATGAAATGCCCGCTCAGATCCTGCTGGAGCAGTTGGAGGCCTGCATTCAGCCATAACCCACCATAGGGCTTCGACGTCGGCGTCCGGACATCCACGACAGCCCGTGGCAGCGACAGCCCGGCTGCTACACTGTCCGGCTCGGCTGCGGGCGCAACCGCAGCACCCATCGCCGCCCTCGTCGGAGCCACCATGAACGCGCAAGCCATGCCCGTCCAAGAGGCGGATCGCCTCGATGCCCTGCATGCGGTGCTGGAGTCCGGCTCTGTGGTCAAGGCCACGCGCATGCTGAATGCCCTGCACCCGTCGGAAATGGCGCATGTGCTGCAATCGCTGCCGCCGCAGCAACGCAAGGTGGTCTGGGGCATGGTAGAGGCCGAGGTGGAGGGTGAGGTGCTGCTCCACCTCAATGACGACCTGCGCGACGAGCTGCTGCGCGATATGGCCCCGAGCCGGATCCTCGCCGCACTCGAGGGCCTGGAGACGGATGACCTCGCCGATCTGGTGCAGGATCTGCCCGCCACCATCACCCGCGAGGTGCTGAATTCACTGGACGAGCAGCGCCGCGAGCGCTTGGAAACGGCGCTGGCCTTCCCGGAAGACACCGCCGGCGGCTTGATGAACACCGATATGGTCACCGTCCGCCCGGAGGTGACCCTGGATGTGGTGATGCGCTACCTGCGCCGGCTGAAGGGTGGCCTGCCCGATCTCACCGACAATCTCATCGTCGTCAATCGCCAAGGCCGCTACCTCGGCGTGCTGTACCTGGCGGATCTGCTCACCAATGACCCGGACGATTCGGTCGCCGAAGTGATGACGTTGCAGGTGCAACCCATGACGGCAACACTCGATGCGCGCGATGTGGCGAGTCGCTTCGAGCATCTGGATCTGGTCTCGGCACCGGTGGTGGACGAAGACGGCCAGGTGCTCGGACGCGTGACCGTGGATGACGTCATGGACCTCATTCGTGAGGAGGCCGAGCATCAGTTCATGGGCCAGGCGGGCCTGAGCGAGACCGAAGATATGTTCGCGCCCGTGCTCCTGAGCGCCCGTCGCCGCGCGCTTTGGCTCGGCGTCAATCTGCTGACGGCCTTTCTCGCAGCCTGGGTGATCGGCCGCTTCGAGGCGACCATTCAGCAGGTGGTCGCGCTGGCGGTGCTGATGCCGGTGGTGGCGAGCATGGGCGGCATCGCTGGCACGCAGACGTTGACGCTCGCCATTCGCGGCATCGCCCTCGGGCATCTCAGCGGCAAGAACATGCGTTGGCTCTTGGGCAAGGAGGTCGCAGTCTCCCTCATCAATAGCGCCGTGTGGGCCTTGGTGGTGGCCGCCATCGCGTGGCTGTGGTTCGGTAGCACCGATATCGCCTTGATCATCGCCGTCGCCATCAGCATCAACCTGTTGGCTGCCACCGTCTCCGGCGCCTTGCTGCCACTGCTATTGCACCGCCTGGGCATCGATCCGGCGTTGGCGGGCGGCGTCATCCTGACGACGGTCACGGATGTCGTCGGCTTCCTGGCCTTTCTCGGACTGGCGACGCTGTTTCTGATCTAAGGCTCAAGCCGCGCGCGTGCGCCACCGCGCGGCACCGATGGGTGCGCTCGCAAACCCTGTACGAACGCCTCGCTGGAACGTGTCGTAGGTCGCGTATAGCCAATCGTATCGCAGTGAGTGAGCGCGCGCACTGTGCCGGGTCACGCCTAATCTGCGCGCTTGCTATTGACTTTTTTATACCTTGCTATAAAGTCAGGGCGAGTGAGCGATGTGCCGGGTGCCTACTCATGCCGGGATCGCAGTGGACTGTACCAACGCCGACGCTGTGTCGGCCTGGCTGCGTCCGGTAGGTCTAACCGGCACATCTAACCGTCGTGCTAACCGTCATGCCCATCAGCCCCAGCCCCAGCGACACCCACAGCCCCAGCCAATGGCAGCATCGCCCGCCCGCCATCGGTCGGTACCGATTGCAGCCGATCGTTTTCGTCCGTTCCTGTCTGCTTGGATGTGCGAGCAGGGATGTGCGAGCAGGGACGGGCGAGCAGGGGCGGGCGTCGAGCAAGTGCCGCAGTGGCCCGTCGGCGCCGATGGCGCAGCGGACGGTGTGCGGTGATGTGATCGATCGGGCTACGTACCAAGGCTTGGCATTGCACCCGCCGAAGGCGTGCGACGCATTGAGCCCATCCAGGCCTCGTTCGAGGCCTTCATTGTTGAAGTCGGAGGTTAATTTTGGACTATCACGATCTGAGTCTCGATGAGCTGAAGGCACAGTTGCAGCAGCTCGAGCAGAGCAAAGCGGACTTGGAGAAGACCTTGTATCAGCGCTGGCACGAGGCCAAAACCGAGCTCGCGCACGAGATCCGGGAAATGATCGACAGCCGCGGCTACGATCCCGAGGAAATTCTGGAGCTCGTGGCGCCCAAGCGCCGGCGCGCTAGCACAGGCGCCAAGAAAGGCAATCGCAGCTATACGCGATATGCAGACCCCGAGAACCCGAACAATGTCTACATCCGCGGCGTTCTGCCAAAATGGATGAAAGAGAAGATGACCGCACAGGGGTACGATCCGTCCTTGAGAGAGGATCGGGAAGCGTTCAAGGCCAACTATCTGCAGCCCACGATGGACTAATCGGCTAAGGCCGCGCCGGCCGCGCCGGCGCGGCTCACGGCCGCGGTCACGCCCCCGAGGCGCCACTGGCGGCTCCGGGGGGCTGCCCAAGCGTCCGCATACGCCTTTCTCGCCACCCGGGCATCTGCCCCGCGTGCCAACGCGACCTTGATCGAATCACGGCCCGCACCCAACGGGTGAGCCGGCGACGACTGCGAACGCCCAACTGGCACGACGGGTCATCGTCGGACAGAGGGACCGTACGATCGTTGCGAGCGCCACGCGTGTCGGCGATGTCTGACAAGTTGCCCCCCGCACTCGGTTGGAGCATCGCCGGTGTTGCCCCATGTTGAGGCTCTGACGGTGACGGCGTGCGCCGCACTGCCCAAACGACAACGCGAGATCGATTCGATGGAGCCAGAAGCAGTTGCAGACCTTATCCGAGCCGGCCTGCCGGGCGCGGAGGTCACGGTCACCGGTGACGGTGCCCATTTCGAAGCCGTCGTGGTCAGTACGGCCTTCGACGGTTTGACCCCCATCAAGAAGCAGCGCATGGTGATGGACACCGTGAAGCCGCAGATCGCCAGTGGCGAACTGCATGCGCTCTCCATCAAGACCCTGTCGCCCACCCAAGCCACTGATTGATGCCACACACACAGGGCCGGCGGTGATCGCCCTGCGCCGGCGGTTACCGCTGCTTTGTTGTGGCCCGGTGATCCCGGCGGGCGTCACTGTGGCGGCAGTGGCGATGCCTGTCGTGCTCGACTCTGGCGTGACAGCCCGCTCGCGCGCGGGAATCGGCAGGTGAAGGTCGCGCCGCACCCGGGCGCGCTGGCGACGCTGAGCACCGCATCGTGGTGGCTCAGGACATGCTTGACAATGGCGAGGCCGAGTCCGGTGCCCCCGGAGGCTCGCGAGCGGGCCTTGTCGACGCGGTAGAACCGCTCGGTAATGCGCGGAATGTGCTCAGGGGCAATACCTGGCCCATCATCGCTGACCTGGAGCACGGGGCCACCTGGGTCGCTCTGCCAGACGAGCCGCACCCGGCTGCCCGGTGGCGTGTGCTTGACGGCGTTGAATACCAGGTTCGATATGGCGCTGCGCAGCTCGGATTGGTTGCCGATCAGCAGCAGGTCGCGGTCGAGCTCGAGTACGATCCGATGGTCGCCCGCGCTCAAGGCGCGCGCATCCGCGACGACTTGATCGATCTCCTGCGGCATGTTCACCGGGGTCAGGTTGTGCGCCGTATCCTCGAGTTCCAGTCGCGAGAGCGTCAGCAGGTCTTCGATGATGCTGCGCATGCGGTTGGTCTGATGCTCCATGAGCGACAACGGGCGCTTATGCGAGTCCGGCGTCGACGCGGATCTCGAGAGATTCTCGACGAAGCCGGCGATCACCGTTAACGGTGTTCGCAGCTCATGGGAGGCATTGGCCACGAAATCACGCCGAATCATGTTGAGGTGGTAGATCTTGGTGATGTCTCTGCCCACCACCAAACGCTGTCGCTTGCGCTCACCGAAGGGGGCTACCCGCACGGACAGCATGATGGATTGATCATGCTCGGCGGCAACCTCGAGCGGGCGCGCATAGTCGCCGGCATCCAGATAGTCGCCAAGACCGCTTTGCGCACAGACCTCGCTGAGGCACCGGCCCTCGTGGGCGGGCCAATGGACGCCCAACAGGCCTGCAGCGGCGGGGTTCGCCCACTCGACACGCTGGCTCTTGCTCAGCACGACGAGGGCGTCCGGCACTGAATTGGCCGCCTCGCGGAAGCGGCGCTGAAAGCGCAGCTGACGCTTCCGGCTCTTGCGCGAGCGTTGTTGGTAGCGGCCCACGGTGCGGTAGAGCTCGCCCCAAAGCCCGAACGGGAATGGCGGCACGAGTCGGTGCTGGCGTTGGATCAGGCGTGCGAGTCGCCATAGCAGGTAAAGATGGCGCAGCAGATAGGTCGCCAGCACGAGCAGCAGGGCTTGCGCCAGTGGTAACCCCGTCAGGTGGAGCAGCCCGGCGAGCGCGCCGCCGGCGCAGAGCACGGCGAGCTCGAAGCCCACGGCGTCAGAGCGCGTGGTCACAGCGGTCCCCGCAGCCTGCCCGCGCTCTGGATGGCTGAGCGTCTGACGCCGCCAGCAGCTGACAGCGCGCCGTCGTCACTTGCCAGAGAACCGGTAGCCGACGCCGCGCACCGTTTGCAGCAGATGCTCATGTCCGCTCTGCTCCAACGCCTTGCGCAGCCGTCGCACATGGACGTCTACCGTGCGCTCCTCCACATACACTCGGTCGCCCCAAACCTGGTCCAGCAACTGCGAGCGGCTGAAGGCGCGATCGGTATGGGTCATAAAGAAGTGCAGCAAGCGATACTCCGTGGGGGCGATGTCGATGGGCTTACCGTGGGCGCTGACGCGGTGGCTGACGTTGTCGATGGTCAGGCCGGCGATCTCGATCTCGTCGGCGATTTCGCCGGGCTTGGCGCGTCGCAGCACGGCATTGACCCGAGCGACCATCTCCCGCGGTGAAAAGGGCTTGGTGATATAGTCATCGGCCCCGGTATCCAGGCCTTTGACACGATCTTCTTCCTCGCCGCGGGCGGAGACCATGATGATGGGCATGCTGCGTGTCTTCGGGCTCTGCTTGAGCTGTTCGGCCAGTTCCAGCCCGGAGCGCCCCGGCAGCATCCAGTCCAGCAGCACCAGATCCGGCTGCTCGACGAGCAGCTTGCGCGCCTCGTCGGCATGCCCGGCCTCGAGCACGCGAAAGCCGCTCTCTTCCAGCGCGAACCGGATGACTTCCCGGATATCGGGCTCGTCATCGACAATGAGTACCGTAGCCATATCACTCCCGCCCAGCTGATACCATACCGACTGCAGATTTTATTGCCGGGCGGTTACGGATAGGTTACTGGCCACGGCCAGCGAGACCTGCTGCCTCAATGGGGGTCGGGATAATCGATGTCCCGCTCGGCGAGCCAGTGGCGAAAGCGCTCGATCTTCGTCTGCAGCGAGCATGTGGGTGGCAGACGGTCCAGGTAGTGGCCGAAGGCGATGCGCAGTCGCGTTTGCTCGTCCTCGCTGAGGCCGTGCCAGGCGCGCTGGCTTGTGTGACTGTCGGACACGGTATCGGCTCCTGGCGCAGGGTTCGGTGTGATGAGAGAGCCGCGATGCGGTTCCGGACGATGACGGGCGCGAACCGATGGTGCCATCCTGTGCCACGGTAATACGCCTGGCGTCGATCGATATCCGGCAGCAACGCTCGGGCCCGCAAACGCCGCAAACGCCGCAAACCCGGATGCGACGGGCAGATGCTGGCGGCAGCGCCATGATGAGCGCTACCGGTGTGCCGTGTCGAGAACGATCTGCGGCAGATCAATCGTGCGGCGCCAACTGGCGTGGGGCATGCCAGCGCATCGGCGGCCGTCCGCAGCCCGAGGCATCTGCCTGTCGAACGGACAGTCACGTGCGCCCTGGTGATCTCGGCGCTGGGCATCGGTTAAAGCACGGTAGTCGCCCCCACCTCTGCTGGATGCATGGCAATGTCCTGGTGCCGGCGGCGGTGTCCCGCGACCGCCGGCAGGCACCCGCGAGCCTGCTACGGCGTTTGCCCGGCGTTCCCCGGCGGGCGCCAATGATCCGCGACAACCGAAAATGCATCGGCGACAGGTGTCTCCGCATCCGGGCACCGCTGCCGGCGCCCGCGCCCTGCGCCCCGCCGGGGGCGAGGCGCCACCGATGCGGACAACCGCGGCCCGCGCCGCAAGCAGTTTGAATCCATGATGGAGCTCGCACTACGTTTTCTCGGTGTGGGTAATGCCCGCGCCCTCTCCCTCGGCTCTTCCGCCGCTGTGCTGGAAACGGACGGCGCGCCGGTGCTGCTCATCGACTGCGGCCCGGCGACGCTCGACGCCTTCGTTGCGGCCTACCCGCAGCTGCCGCCTGCGGTGTTCATCACCCATGCGCACCTCGATCACATCGGTGGTCTCGAAGGTCTTTACTACAAGCTCGCCACCGGACCTGCGGCTGTGCCGGTCAAGCTGTACGTGCCGGTGGCGCTGATCCCGACGCTGCAGCGCCGCCTGGCGGACTATCCGAACTTGCTCGCCGAAGGGGGCAGCAACTTTTGGGACGTGTTCCAGCTGGTGCCGGTCTCGGAGTGTTTCTGGCACCGTCAGCTGCAGCTCACGGTGTTCCCGGTGCGCCACCACCAGCACCTGTCGGCATTCGGGCTCGCGTTGGAGGGACGCTTTCTTTACAGTGGCGATACCCGCCCCATTCCCGAGATCCTGAACCGCCACGCCGCCCGCGGGGAATGGATCTTTCATGACTGTGCCTTGCACGGCAACCCGTCCCACACCGGGCTCGATGATCTGCGACGCGAGTATAAGCCAGAGCAAATCGCCCGTATGGTGCTCTATCATTACGAGTCACCGGACGCTGGTCATCAGCTCGCCGGCCAGGGCCTGCGCGTCGCCCGACCCGGCGAGCGCTTCGCATTGGACCATCGTCCCCAGTGCGTGGGCGCAGTCATCGACGACCCACCCGAGACCACGCCGGCGCCACCCCAACCGCGCCTTTGCCAGACGCCGTAGGCTGGTAGCATGGCGCACCGACTCGCACGCGTCTTCCACGGCACGCAGGAGATGCCCATGGCGCCCATCGATACACCAGTCACCGCCGATCTCGCCGCAGACGATGAGCGCCGTACGGTGTTCCAGGGCAAAATCGTGGATGTCGGCTTGGAGCGGGTGCGCCTGCCCACCGGCCGCGATGTCGAGCTGGAAGTCATCCGCCATCCCGGCGGTGCGGCGGCCGTGGCCATCGATGACCGCAATCGGGTCTGCCTACTGCGCCAGTACCGGCACGTGGCCGGTGGCTGGTTGTGGGAATTACCGGCGGGCAAGATCGATGTGGGCGAGCCGCCGGCGGCCACCGCCGAGCGCGAGCTGGCGGAAGAGGCTGGACTGGTGGCGGCGAGCTGGACGGGGCTCGGGCGCATGCACTCCTCGCCCGGTGTCTTCGCCGAGGTCATTCATCTGTTCCTGGCCCGCGGCCTCAGCGAGGTGGACTTGGGCCATGAGGCGGACGAGGTGATCGAGGTGCACTGGCTGCCGCTCAGCGATGCGCTGGCCCGCTGCGGCGATGGCACCATCACCGACGCCAAGACGCTGGTCGGCCTGTACCGTGCTGATGCCCTGCTGCGCTCGCGGGCACCGGAGGCCGCAGAGCCGGGCTGAGGTGATTCGCCGCGCGGTCCATCACCCGCAGTCGCCGCGGTGTCTTCGACAAAGCCGGCCCGCAAGGCGGTGCTAAGCCGTGCCCCAAAGCTCCGTGAAGCCGGCGTAAAAGTCGGGATCAGCAATGGTGGCGCCGCGGCGGGCGACGATGGCGGATGCGAAATGCTGGGCGCGCTCCAGGGTCTCGCCCAAGGCCCAGCCCCGCAGCAGCCCCAGGATGAGCACGGCCGCGAAGCCATCACCGGCACCCACCGCGTCCACCACCTCGATGCCGGCCCTGGGGCTGACCCGCTCCAGGAGACCCCCGGCGGTGAGCGCAAAGGCACCGGCCGCCCCCAGGGTGCCGTAGACTCGCGCGAGGTCGTGCCGCTCCATCAGCGCTTCGGCATGGGATTCCGGACTGTCGCCCGCGGGTGCGAGCAACGCCAGCTCATCGGCGTTCAGCTTCACCCAGCGCGCGCCGTCCAGCAAGTCCCGTACCTGCTCAGCGGACCACCAGGGCGGGCGCAGATTGACATCTAGGAACACCGCATCGGTGTGGGCGCGCAAGCCCGCCAGCGCCGCCGCGGAGTCGGTGCTCCGCAGCGCCAGGGTACCGTGGTAGAGCAGCCCGCCGGGCGGCGGCGGCGGCAGCGCGTCGGCATCGATGAAGTCGTAGGCGCTGCCGGCGACGATGTCGTAGCTGGGCTCGCCGCCCTCGAGCTTGACCTGAACGGTCCCCGTGGCGTGCGCGGCATCGCGCTGCAGACCGACGGTGGTCATGCCGAGCTGCCGCATGGCCGTCTCGATACGGGCGCCGAAGGCGTCTGCGCCCACACGGCTGACGAAGACCGGCGCCGCACCGAAGGCGCGCAAGTGCCAGGCGACATTGAACGGTGCGCCGCCGAGCACCTCGCTGCCGTCGGGGAAACAATCGAACAGCGCCTCGCCGAAGACGACGGGTGCCTGGGTCGGGTCGAAGGGCATGGGGCTACCTCGGGTGGCGGGTCAGCGGCGCATGCTAGAGACGCCGCCCGGGTGCTGCAAGGGGCCGGCGATACCGCCGCGGGCTTGCAGTCTCCGCAGCGGCGCCGGGCGACTGTACTCGCAGCTCAGACTCACCAGGTGAGGGTGCGCGTATCGGGTGCGAAGAGTGCGCCGCCGGTGAGCTTGGGATTGCCCACGGCCAGCCCGTCCAGCAGATCCGCCTCGGCGACGCCGTAATGCTGCATGCACATGGGGCAGACAATCACCTTGGCGCCGGCGGTGAGCAGCTCGGCGATGATCTCCTGGTGCAGCCCGAAACGCTCGGCGCCCTGCTTGGCCGCGATGAGCACGCCACGGTCATTCAGGAATACCGTCAGCGGATGCCCGAGCGCCAGCTGCTTTTGGCCGAAGCTCAGGGCCATGTGCGCCCGATGCGGATCATCGGTGATCAGGTTGATGAACAGTGGTGCGGCGTCGGCTTCCGCGTCGGCGGCGCCGACGGTGGCGGAGGCGAGCATCAAGGCTGCGGCCAGCAGAAGCAGTAGGCCGCGGATGCGCAAGGTCTGTGAGGTCATGGTCTGGCGATCTCCGTTGTCACGGTTGGCTCAAGGGGCGGGTGTCTCGCGCCGTGGGCGCGGGCCGCCGGGTTGGGCGGCGACACCTGCGGCGGCGGCCAACAATACCGCCACGAGCACCGGCGAGAAGGGTTGATCCAGCACCAGCGCGGCCCCGAAAGCGACGACATAGCCGAGCGCGCCGACCACCGCGCACCACATCAGGCTCCAGCGCCAGCTCGCCGCGACGCGAAAGCTGATCCAGGCGGGCACCAGCACCAGCGCGAAGGCACCCATGAGCCCCATGCTGGCGGTGCCCGCCGCCATGCCCGCGGCCGCCAGCAGATCGAAGCCCAGGTGCCAGCGCCGGGCCGGCAAGCGATTGGCCGTGTCGTGCTGCGGCAGCAGGCGGGCGCGCAATAGGCGCGGGATCAGCCAGGGCAGTGCGACGGCC
>PR_CR_10_Liq_1_inCRDRAFT_1000435_pt1 | contig 26351 bp, 24 predicted proteins | sample PRCRCaboRojoPR_3_FD_10241 | JGI IMG/M metagenome (IMG submission 10241)
CAAGCACAACAAGTCTCCTTTGCAGTAATTAGTTTCGTTGGGTTTTTGGAAAATTTCTCCTTGTTTGGTTCTTCCTTCAATCACTACCCAAACTTTCCAGTACTCAGGAATGGGCTCTGTGCCTTGTTTGATCAGCTTCTTAACTAGGTTTCTTTCCTGCGAAAGCACTTCTTCAGACTGGGAGTCGTACAGCTCAGGAATAGGGGGGAGACCTGCCATATATTATTATACTTATGTCAGAGGGATTCAAAGTTTTAAAAAGCTCAGAAAACACTCTTAACTTCATACCAGCTTTCAACCAAAAAGGAATTCTGGGTTTCCGGAAAAACAACTCCAAAGTCCTTAGGCCTTTTTTTCCAAACACTTGGGAACTAAAGGATACAGATTTCCAAGTTCTAATAGCAGACAAAGAAGCTAATTACATGCCTAACCCACAGTACTTCGAAACTTATCAAACTTATTTCAAGCCTTCAATGAGGTGTGTGCTTTTGGACTGGGTATTTGAATTGTCTTCAGAGTTTAATTTCAAAAAGCAAACAGTTTACTTAGCCATCAGCATAGTAGACAGACTCTGTTCAGTGTGTCCTAACGTACTTAAAAACGAAATCCAGTTACTGGGACTCACAGCTTTATATATTTCAAGTAAGTTGGAAGAAGTTTTCCCGCCAAGTACTTTTACCTTTGCAAAAGCAGCAAAGCACGCTTACTCTGAAAAGCTCATCAAGCAGTCAGAAAAAGCAATACTCAAACACCTGAACTGGAGAGTCTTAAGCGTTACTCCTTACGAAATACTTAACTGGCTGATGGACCAGTGGGACAACTTTATTTGCTTCCATTTTTTTGAGTTGAAGGAAAATTCTCTTTTGAGTGTTGACCCTAACTGCAGCTTACTGCTGACCTTTAAAAAGCCCAACAAGCAGTCTTACAAACGCTACACAGAAACCATGCAGGTACTTGACACCACTGTCTTAGATCACAGAGTGCTTAGGTTCTTGCCCAAACACCTAGTTTCTGCTGTACTTTACCTCCAAGTGAACAAGTACTTCCAGCAAAGTGCCTTGGCCTCAGTTAAAAGCTGTGAGGAAAACAACTGGGTCATAGAAGAGATATTCAGTGAGTTCATAAGTAAAGTGCTGGGCGTAAGTCTGATTCACTTACACCAGGAAATACTGTTTGCTAGTCAGTTTCTAAACGTTGAAAAAACTTTAGAAGTTCCTAAAGTTTGCAAAGTGCTTCCTAAAGAACGCATAGAAGAGCACTACGAAGAGTTCCAAGCCTACCAAGTTTACAACAAGCAAGCTGTAAGTCATTGCAAAAAGCTGTAAATTTAATTACACTAAAAATCTTTGCAGTCTCCTTCGTCAGACTCCACTAAGGTTGAAGACTGGATAGGCGTAATTTTAAGGTCGCAGGAGGGACGCTCTAAGTAGTTTATAGATGGAGGTTTGCACCTAGAAATGTCTTTAGACAAGTACTTGATTTGGCCTTCTAACTGTTCGAGTTTTTTCCAAACGTCAAAAAGACTTAGTTCCTTTTTTCCTGGCAAGTTGTTGAATTGCATATTCATGAGTTCTTCTCTTTTTCTTCTTTTAAGTCGTTTTTCAACCTTGAGCTTAACGGACTCGGAGTCTATTTTCATGTTGTGCATTTTCAAGAACTCGATTTCTTCGATTTCAAGCACTATTCTTTCGTAGGACTCGTACCTTTCCTTAGCAACGCTTTTCATTTCAGTGTATATTTTAGGAAAGTCTATTTCTATTTGGTTAATGATTTCTTTAGTCAAAATCATCAACTCGAGGTCACTCAGTGCGTAAGAGTAGTACTTCCTAGGGATTCCCAGCATAACTTCTATGTCCCCGAAGTAGTTGCCTTGGTGTATTACTTGGAAAGAACACTCGCTTTCGAACTTCTTGAGCTCGACATTTCCCTTCACAATGAAGTAGATTTCGTCTGCGTACTCCTGTTTCTTGTAAACAAGGTCTTTAAACTTAACAAACATGGGCTGCAGAAAGGGCACTATTGAAGCTATAACTACTGCTTCTTTGTTTGCAAAAAAAGTTATTTTACGAATCGCTCCTGAGTACATTGCCATTGCCATCTGGTACCTCAGGTGCTTCGGCAACTCGTTAAATATGCTTTTTTTGTCAGCCCAAGAAATCCCTTTTTTCTCAGTGGAGTACCTTAAAGCTAGTCGGAGTCTGTGCTTGAGTTTCTTGTCTAAGTTGGCTTCTTTCGAAAACTCGTCGATCACTGCAAGTTTGTTAATTAGGGCGTTTTCTTTAGTGTCCATGTTTGCAAGCATAGAGGACAAACTGCCTATGGTGAACGAGAAAAAGTAAAGCCCAAAAAACATCCAAATCATCGAAAAGATTTTTTCAAGGTTAGTATGGGAGTTAATGTCCCCGTAGCCCACTGTAGAAAGGGTAGTGAAGGCCCAGTACATAGAAGTCACGTACAAAGACCCTATGCCTTCGTCTTGGTACCCTCCCCTAATGACCCAAGTGCCAGGGTGGAAGCCTTCTAGTCTTGCTAAGTAGTACCAGAAGCAAGAAACTATGTGCACTCCCAGTATTATTGTCAAAAAAGAATTAAACAGTCTCATTGCACTGTGCTTGAGGCTCAAAAAGTCCTGGATCTTTTCAAGGATTTCGCTGTGTTTATAGTGCTTGATCATCTTCAAAAGCCGAGTAATTCTAAAAAGTCTATAAAGTCTTGGAAGTCTTAAAAGTCTTAAAAAGTTGTTATACTCCCCTGAAGAAGAGTAAGTTGACTCCTCGTCATCGCGGATCAGAGAAAAGGGAAAGCAAGCAGCTAGGTCTATAAGCATCCAGGACCTAAGGTACTTGATGAATATTTTTTTCCTGTTAGTGACGAGTTTTCCCTCTTCATCAGTGTAACAACTGAAGATGTTCACTATAACGTCCAGGAAGAAGAGTGCATCTAATACTAAGTCAAAAGTATACAGTACGTCCCAGGGCTCTGACTCTACAAAAGCCATGCTGAAAGGCATCACAGTTGCCGTGTAAATCAAAAGAACAGCGACAATAACGTTCCAGACAATCTTAGGTTTTTTGCTGGGGTGGAAGAGACAGAAGGGAACTTCTTTTTGGGTTTCTTCTTCGTAAAAGTCTTGAATTTTGGGGTTTTTGTCAAAGTAGTCACTTGAAAATCTAGGAAGGTTTTCTATTTTGGAAGTAGGAGTTGAACCGTACAAGTGCAAGTTTTTAGCTAGTTCTTTCAGGGTTATGACTGTGTGCAGTTTGGCCTTGACTCTTTTCCAGACCTCCAAGTACTTGCTGTTGGTTACAGGGGTGTTAATAGTTATTTTCTTTCTTTCAGAACTGTCAATGTCTGAATCAGACCAGTTTTTAGAGGGAATTCTTAGAAATAAGTTTTTGGGTTTCCGTTTAGAAACAGAGCGGTTGGCTTCTTCTAGACTTTCTTTAGGAAACACTTTTTGGAAGGAGTGTTTGTTTTGGTGTTTTTGTTTAGCAGGTTTAAAGTCTTTCATAGTGAACTAATAAATGGAAGAAAGAAGTTTAGCCGCAAGATTCGACCAACAAAGTTCTTTCAGCGTGATGAACATGAACCCAGTTCCTTACATCTGTGGGTGGTGTGGAAGGGAAAACGAATTTAAGGCTAAAGAAGAATTAAGGTGCATGGAGTGTGGCTACAGAATGTTTTACAAGAAAAAGTTGCAAGAAGGCATGCAGTACGAAGCCCGCTAACAAATAATAACCCTGTAAAAAGTTATACTAAAATGGGTGAATACGTTGCCTTAAGAGACAAAGACCCCTTCGAAGTCGCAGGAGAACCCAACTGGTGGGTCAGGACCTTCAGACCACTAGGCCCTGGGTCTCTGAGAGCCTCCATTCTTAGTTTAAGCAGCAATGCCATCGGAGCAGGCTTGTTGTCAGTTGCCTACGCAGTTAAGTTGTCTGGAATACTGCTTGGAACGATCTTTTTGGTGCTTGGGGCAGTTATATTTGCTTTTTACTACAGAATCATGACCAAAGCCCATGACCAAGTTAGAGTTTACACCTACGTAGGAATGGTCAAAGCTATGTTTGGGGAAACTTGGCGCCGAGTACTGGAAATTTGTTTGACTGGGCTGTTGTTTGGGATTTTGTGTGCTTTCCAAGTAATATTTTCGCAGTACATTCTAGACATTGCGGGAATATTTTACGACTTGAATGGGAACTACGAGTTCTACCGGAGACTGATAATACTGGGGGTTTCGTTGGGAGTTCTGACGCCTTTAGTGATTCCTAAACAACTCACGTCTATCAGGTATGCTTCTTCGATATGTATAATAGCTATTCTTTACATAGCAGTGGTTCTGGTAGTTCAACTTCCTTTTTACCTTTCTCACGAAGTTCCTGAAGTTTACCTTTTTAAGGTCCAAGGAGGCACAGTTGACTCCCTGACACTTACTATTTTTGCCTACACAGCTATGACTGGAATGCCTATAGTGTACCAGGAACTCCAAAACAGGAGTTACAAAAGAATGACTAAAGTCATTGACAGGAGTATGGGCTTAAGTGCTATTTTGTACATCTGCATTGGAACTGTAGGTTACATAAGTTTAGGCGAAACAACACCTGAACTTATAACAGACAGGTTTTACGTGTTTGGGGGAGTTGACTGGTACATGATTGTGGCTAAGTTCTTGATAGCAGTTACTTTGATTGCAGGCGTTGCCATAAATATGAACCCTTTGAGAATTGGAGTCCAGCAGATGTTTTTGGGAGTCCAGTACGCACACAACGACTTCTATTTTTACTTGATCACTTACTTGGCTTTGTACACATCGACTGGAATAGCAATACTGATTCCTAGTGCTATAAAGTACTTCAAGTTCCTGGGAGGTCTGTTTGTGATACCTTCTTCGTTGTTGCTGCCAGGGATGATTTACTTCAAGTTAGAGACAAACCCCTTGAAAAGGTTTTTTATGGCTTTGCTGAGTTTGCTGTTGGGACTCATAGGTTTATACTCAGCCTTTTCAACCTTAGTCAGTTAGTAAATATTTAGTTTGCTTAAATACTTTTAAAATGGGATGCTGCCAATTAATTCCTCAAAGCGTGAACAAAATAGAAATCAAGATTAATGACGAATTTGCGGATCTAAGTTTATGTTCAGACGAAAACAAGGAAACGATTCCTAGGGACAATACTACACAAAGGTGTTCTTTCACTTCGGACCTGGACGAAATAGACAGTTGTTTTTTAGTTCCTAACTCACCCAATCTCAAAAGAAGCATAGCCAGCACTTTACAACAATCTTTAATTAGTCAGCAGTACTCTCCTCAAAAGTTCGACCAACTTGAAACAATCTTTAATTAACACTTAAGTTGCCCAATTTACATATCTATTTAAAAGGAAAATAACCCTTGGTGAGTCTTCCGCGAGAAAGTTGGTTGATTTTTTCCCTGATCTTTTGGTACTCAACCATTTCTACGAACTTTTCAAGTCCTGCAAACTTTTCGTCAGTGACGCTTTGATTTCTAGGACGCAAACTTCTGGACTTTTGGTAGAATGTTTTTAAGTTGGGGTGTTGGAGACCTTGGTTTTCTTTGTTTTGTTTGAAAGCAGAACTAGTTCTTGAAGGGTCCGCTTTGCCCAGTCTGAGCTCCTGCATTCTCTGTTTTCTTTTCAGTGGAGATACTTTGTTGTACTCTCTGTTAATTCTAGTGTGGAGTCTAGGCGGGATTTCAGCTAGGACCTTTGGAGTGGAACTTCTTTCACGGCTTGAGCTTGAAAACCCACTGTTCCTGCTGTAGGAAAGTTGGCTTATGAGTCTGTCCTTGATTCTTGAGGAGGGTCTACTTGACATTTGAATTTAAATTCAGTTATAATGGAGGATCTAGTGGGAACTTTAACAAAGTTAAGGCTAAATGCAGGAGACATAAGGGTACCTTTGAGTGTGTTGAAAAACCAGGTTAAAAACTTAACTCAGGAACAGTGGCTGGAAATTGCTCAAAGTCAAGACTTGAACTTTACAGAAACTGAAAACTTAGCTTTGTCTCTGTTTACTTGTGCTGAGTCTTCTCCTTTGAATATCCAGTTGAAAGGAGATTTGGAACTTGACGTACAGGTGTGTTATGCTTGTATGCAACAATTCATACCCCACCAAGTAACATACTTCAAAAAGACTCTAGAAGGGTTGTTTTTGCAAAAGACTGAACTAAAGATACTTTTGGAAACTAACATAGACTTGGCTTACAAGTATTGCTGTTTACTGTACGTGCACGATCAGCACTCTTTGGAAGAGTCTTTAAGTTCAGCTTTCAAAGAGATGTTTGACAGCATGCAGTTGAAGTCTGTTCTGGAATCCCTTGAAAAGTACTCTCAAGTGCTAGAAATCGAACCTAGTGGCAAGTACTACTATTTAGTTTACAGCAAAGTAAAAGAAGTCATTGAAGACAGAGAAGGCCTTAATGGAATAATTGAGTACATAAACAATCAAGTCAAAAACCAAACTAAGCCTAAGGGAGTAGCTGACTTGTTTATGCTTTTTGAAGACAAAGTCTTACTTGAAAAGTCCTACCACAAGTGCGCACTGCAAAGAGCCATTGAAGGAACTAACTTAAACATTGAAGCACAAGTGTGTGAAGAACTAAAAGACACCATAGGAAGTGAGTGCATTGAAAACACAGAAAGCTTAATCAAAGACATTCGTGAAACAATGCAGTTGGACCCTTGTTTTAACTGCTTAGTTATTTCTCAAAAGAGCTGGAGTCCTTTAGTTAACCCTTACCCAGAAGTTAAATCTGTGCTTGACTTCATTCCTAACGAACTCCCTAAAGACCTTGTTTCTTTGATCGACCAGTACCAAAAGGCTTACTTAGCTAGTTACCCCAATCGACAGCTGAAGTGGATATTTCTAGTGTCTACTGCAGAACTGCGTTACTTCCAAACCCTTATAAAGTGCAGTTTCTTGCAAGCTTTGATTCTGCTATTGTTCAATGCTTCCGACGAAGTACCTCGAGAAGAAGTCAAGTAAGTTACATCTAGACAAAAAGTGCAGACCTCTATACTTCCAGACTCAGTAATTGAAAAAGAATTGCAAGCTTTAAGTCCAGTACTTAGGTGCAAAAACAACAATTACTTTGTAGAAAAAGTTCAGGAAAGCTTTTTGAACTTAGTTCCTAACAACTCAACTCCAACCCAGGAAATAAGTAAGTCGCTTGATAAAGACCGAGCTCCTGTGTAAGCTTTACTTAGAGTGCAAGCTAAGATTGTACTTATGCTTAAGCAAACCAAACAACTGAGCTTTAAAGAGTTACTGAGCAAAACAACTAGTTCACTTGGGTTCCCAGTTACAGAGGACTTGTTTAGGGCCCAACTTAAAAACTTAGTTGAAAGAGAGTACATAACTGAACTCGAAGACAACTACTGGTATATTTAAGTATTTTTAGCAACTAGTTCTTTGTAAGTTCCAAACACCCTATTGTAAATTTGCTGTCTAACGTAGTTTTGGATGTTTTGGTTCTTGATAGAGTCGATGGAGGGAACTTCCAACCTTCCAATGGAGTAGATTTCTTCATAAAAGCCTTCAATGCACTTAGGAAGGTGTTCTTCCTTCAACTTGTGTTCCTCAATGACTCTGTGAACTTCTTTGTCAACTAAAGTTTTTTGGTAGTGATTAATTTCCTGGTCGAACTTCTGGAGTTCATTGATGCAAAACTCAAACTCAGAAAGTCCAAATTTGACGTGGTGTAGAACATTTAGCATGAGCACACAAAAACTCTGTGTGTGCAAAGTAGCTTCTGCTTCTTTTTGGTAGAACTGCAAGCACTCCTCAACAAAGTCTTTGTTCAAACACTCGTAGTACTCTAAGAGTTTTTCGTTTTCGTTGAGAATTCTCATGATTTCCAAGTACTCTTCAAAGTGCTCAGTAAAAGCTTTGGGCACTTGCAAGTCAGTGCTTATGCTGAAAAGTTTCACGTAGTTAACTGCAGAACTTACTTGGTTTGCAAGTTTCTTTTCAGAGTTAGTTATGGACTTGTAGAGACCAACTACTAGTTTGCTGGCAAAACTCAGCACCTCGTTAGTTAAGTTTTGGATGTAGAAGTCAATGACTCTTAGCACTTGGAAACTTTCAAGCATGCTGCAGTTCTTAATGGCTTTGCTTAGGTAGTCCTGGACTTCGTTTGCTACTCCGTCAGATACCAAGTCCAGCACGTAACTCTCCTGTAGGTTCTGTGCTTCCACTGCAATGCTTTCATTTTGGCCTATAAGTCCTACTATAAGGTCTTTTTCAGAAACTAAGTTTTCGTACACCCAAGCCAAGCACTCCCCTACAAAGAGTGGCCCGCTTTTTAAGTGGTTCTGCAGAGGAATTTCGCCTTCTGTGACAGTTTGTTTGAATTTCTTGAAGAAGTAGTTTTGCCTGGACCTGACTATTTCTTTTCGGCAGTGGTTGTAGTAAACTGGTCTTTGCCTTAGGTGAGAAATGGCTTCATGGAACCTTGGAAGCAGTTCGACTTTGTCTTGCTGCAGCACTTTGCACTGTTGCTGTACGAACCTGAACAGCTTTTCATAAGCCACTTCTTGGACTTGGCTCAAGTAGTCGTCTAAGCTAAGTTTTAAGAGTCTCGTTTCGTTAGTGTCTAGGAGTAAACTGGTCTGGTATATTGTTTGGAGTTTTTTAAGGGCTTCAAAGAACTCTGAGTCTAGTTCACAACTGTTCAGAGCTGATATTTCGGACTGAGTGAGTTTTAGGTTGTCCAGTACAGACTCAACTACTTGTTGTTTTTGGGACAAGAGTTCTTGGTCTTCACTGAGTTTTTTTCCTTCTTGGACAGCTTCAGAGCACTGCTCCACACAAAAGTTTATTTCTTTTGAGAGTTTTTGGAGTCTTTCCATGAGTTCAGAGTTGGCCTGGTGGAGTTCCTGGGCTTCCCCAACTAAGTTCCCTAAGTCGTTTACAAAGGCTTTGTATATGTGTAAGTTCCGCTTTTTCAAAAGAGACTTTAAGTCACTTGTAGGTGGGTAAGAGTCAGATATTGAAGGAAGTGACTTGAAAGCTTGGTTTATAGAAGGGTCTTCTGTGTCGAGTGAAAGGATGCTTTTAACTTGCTTTCCAAGAATGCCTTCCATTTAGAATTTATATTGGCAAGGAACTAAGACTTGATAAGTAACACCAGTGAGTCAGTCATTTTTCTAGAAGAATTTTTAACTAGGAGCTTCAGTTGCACTCCAGCAGCCCCTTAGTGACTAAGTAAAGGCTTTAAAACTTTAGAACGTTAAACCCCACCAAAGATCCACAGAACACTCTAGAATTCGCTAAATATGGTCCGTAAATAATAAAAATGTTCCGTCTAGCAGCTAACATTGGAAAGAGAACACTAGGAAGACAGTTTTCAAAAGCTATTGGAATTGACCTTGGCACAACCAACTCCTGTGTAGCAGTACTAGAAGGAGGACAGCCCAAAGTTATTGAGAATGCCGAAGGTATGAGGACCACTCCTTCATACGTAGCATTCAGTGAAGATGGCGAACGTCTCGTAGGTATTGCTGCTAAGCGCCAAGCTGTTACAAACCCCGAAAACACTCTTTACGCCACCAAACGTCTTATTGGCCGCAGGTTTGAGGACCCCGACACCAAAAAGGACATGAAAATTCTGTCTTACAAAATCGTTAAGGCCCAGAACGGCGACGCTTGGGTAGAGTCCAAAGGAAAGCATTACTCGCCTAGTCAAATTGGAGCTTTTGTGCTAGGCAAGATGAAGGAGACTGCAGAGGCTTACCTAGGAGGCCAGGTCCAGAAAGCCGTGGTGACAGTGCCTGCTTACTTCAACGACTCCCAAAGACAAGCTACTAAGGACGCAGGGCAGATCTCAGGACTCCAAGTGGAAAGAATCATTAACGAACCCACTGCTGCAGCCCTTGCTTATGGAGCTGACAAAAGCGAAGGAAAAGTAATTGCAGTTTACGACTTAGGTGGAGGGACCTTTGATATCTCCATTCTAGAAATTGCCCAAGGTGTGTTTGAAGTCAAAGCCACCAACGGAGACACTAGTTTGGGAGGCGAGGACTTCGACAACGCTCTCCAAAACTACATTTTGGACGAGTTCAAAAAGGAAACTGGAATTGACCTTAAATTCGACAAAACTGCTCTGCAAAGAGTTAGGGAAGCTGCCGAAAAAGCCAAAATTGAGTTGTCTTCAAGCACCCAGACACAAATTAACCAACCTTACATCACTGCTGACCAAACTGGCCCCAAGCATCTCAACATGAAACTCACCCGTGCTAAGTTCGAACAAATCACTGACAGCTTAGTCAACAAAACCAAGGGTCCTTGTGAACAGTGCGTGAAAGACGCTGGACTTGCACTCAAAGACATTGACGAAGTCCTTCTCGTAGGAGGCATGAGTCGCATGCCAAAAGTACAGGAGTTCGTCCAAAAACTCTACGGAAAGACTCCAAACAGGAGCGTTAACCCCGACGAAGCAGTAGCTATGGGAGCTGCAATCCAAGCCGGTGTGTTGCAAGGAGAAATGGGAGGCATTGTGCTACTTGACGTTACTCCCCTTTCCCTCGGAATTGAAACCTTAGGAGGTGTGTTCACTCGCATCATCAACAGAAACACTACTATTCCTACTCGCAAGTCCCAAGTTTTCTCTACAGCTGCAGACAACCAAACCACTGTGAGCATCAAAGTACTTCAGGGAGAAAGAGAAATGAGTTCTGACAACAAGCTGCTAGGGAACTTCGACCTCACTGGAATCCCTCCTTCCCCCAGAGGTATGCCCCAGATTGAAGTTACCTTTGACATTGACGCCAACGGTTTAGTGCACGTGAATGCCAAAGACAAGGCCACAGGAAAAGACCAAAGCATCACAGTGCAAAGTTCAGGTGGACTTAGCAAACAAGACATTGAAAAAATGGTTAAAGAAGCCGAAGAAATGAGAGCCCAGGACGAAAAACGCAGAGAATCCATTGACCTCAAGAACGAAGCTGACAACACTATTTACAATATTGAAAAGACCATCCACGAGCACAAAGACAAAGTGCCTGAAAACGTCAAGAACGACATCGAAACTGCTATTCAGGAACTCAAAGAAAAGATGAACGCTGAAGACTTAGAAGGAATGAGGTCTGGAATTGACAAAGTTAAGAACTTGTCCTTGGAAATCGGAAAAAGCATTTACCAAGGCCAACAAGGTCAAGAATCCACACAACAAGAACAAGAACAACAAGAAGAACCTGACACTGAGAAAACTGAGAAAAAAGAGTAATTTAACCTTATTTTTGAATCCTTTTAATATAAATGTCAATATACAGCGGGTTTGGAACTAGACTTCAAGAGAATAGTTACAACAAACTCACTCTGCAACTGATTTCGCTGCTTAACAAAAGAGTAACTGCCCACTCCAACAACGAACAAGTTGACGAAGAAGCTTTTAAAAACGAGTTATTGAAAACATACAACTGCATGACCAAACTAGAAATGCACAAGTACTTAGAACCCAAGTACACCCAAAAACTAAACCCCTTAGTTAAGTCTTTGTTCAAAGAAGAACTCAAGAACAAAAGGTTCTTCACTCCCAAAAGGTCCATTGAAAGAGAACACCACAGTGCCAGTCCTTCTAAGTTCAAACGCAAAAAAGCCAACTCGAGACTTGGAAAAACTCTTCTCCAGCCCATACTTCTGAAAACAAGAACTGTGTCACCCATCGAGGCCCGTTCCAAATCCCCCTTTGCAAAACTTAACTAGTTGTATTTAAAGTTAGTCATTAGCCTGAACAGCAGCTTTTCTTTTTTTGAGAAGTTTCGTCGACCTTGAGGTGGTTATAGTTAGGCCTTTCACAAAGTCCTCTGTCCATAACCATCTTGGCCAAGTCCACAAAGACTTCTTTTATGTTGGTGTTGCTTTTAGCACTAGTTTCGTAGTAAGGAATTCCCATTTCGGCAGCCAAAGACTTGCCCTCTTCGTAAGTAACTGCTCGGTTCTGCAAGTCGCACTTAGTAGCTATAAGTACCTTTGCTACATCTGTGCTGGCGTGCATGTTGATTTGTTCCAGCCAATCTTTTACGTGGGAAAAGGTGTCTCGGTTTGTGACGTCGAAACTCACAATCACCCCCATGGCGCCTTTGTAGTAGGTTTGGGTGATTGTTCGGAACCTTTCTTGGCCAGCTGTGTCCCAGATTTGTAACTTGACAGTCTTTCCGTCAATAGGCATTATTTTGTTTTTAAAATCTATCCCGATCGTTGCTATATGCGAAAAAGTAAAGTTGTCGTCTGCAAATCTTAAAAGAATGCAGGTCTTCCCCACAGCTTGGTCCCCAATTATCAGCATCTTGATCAAGTAGTCATATTTCGCGACTGTATATTCCATAATTAGACTATAAATGGAATTAAAGCTCCCCAAAAACATTGACCACTGCTTCAAGCAGAATTCTAGAATTGACTCACGCTTCCAGTTACGCAAAGTAAACATTCGGAACACTGATGCACAATATATCAAAAAGCAACTGCTTGGTCTGTGCAACCAAGTAACTGAACCCCTAGAAATTAAGTCTCACTTAAACCTTATAGGGAGCTTCATTCTTCAAAGTGAGTGTTTGGATTCTGTTAGTCAGCAAGCACTGCTAGACTTTCTCACCAACCNCATGAAAGCCACCCGATGTATTGCAGAAAAGCACCCACCTGAGAAAGAAAAGATCTTTTTTGCAATAAACACCTACTTGTTTTTAATCAGTGAAACTCTTAGGAAGTGCAAAGAAATCCAAAAAGTAAAGGAAACTTTGGAAGAAGTGAACAAAAGTTTGAATTCAGACTCTGATTGGCTGTGGAACAGGTCTAACGGAACAGAAGAACTCGCTGCAGAGATCATACTCTCTGCAATCGTTAGAGGAGAGAGCCAGCACATAAATGTTATCATGGGCTGGGTAATTAAGTCCAGCTACAACATAGTTAGAAAGTGGAACAGTAAACTAATTGAAGTTTTGTTTTCTGAAGACAAAAAAGTAGTAGAGCCTATTTTTGACTTGTACAAAGAAGAACCTGGCTCCTGTATACTATACTACCTTTTCATTGCTTTAGAAAAACAACTTAAAAACGCTTACAACCAAAAACAAGGAGTGTCCAACGCTACGAGTTTAATTGAAAAACTGGCAGAGAAGATTCCTGGAGTTGTTGAGAAATCTACTGCTACTCTGGTTAGTTTGTTTTCTTGTGACAATTACTTGGTTCGGAACACTGCCTTAGTAGCTTTGACTAAAGTAGCTAGGCACTTAGTTAAAGAAGAGAAACAAGAAGAAAACGAACCTAAAGAAGCTAAAGAATCCGAACCCAAACAGTCTGAGAAACTCATGGAACTCTTAATGCCAAGGGCTCTAGACAAAAGCATTTACTGCAGAAGCAAACTCTTAGAACTTTTATCTGAGATGAACAAAGATGAAGAACTTTCCAAGATTTGGTTCATTCCAGTGCTGAACTTAGCTGTGGAGAGACTCTACGACAAAGCAGTTCTAGTGCGCAGAAAAGCTTGCAACTTAATAGAGAGTCTGCTTTACAGAAACGACTTTTTGAAGCCTCTAGAAAAAATAGACAGAAGTGCTGAAGAAGAAGTAGAAAATATTCAAAGCAGAATTTCAGAACTAAACAGCGCTTTAAAAGGACAGCCTAAAGAGTACCTAGTTGGAGTTGACCAACAGCAACTCTACAACAGAAAGTCCAGAGAAGAGCTCAAAAAGTACTACCTGCAAAACTACTTAAGAATGGTAGAGCTCTTCAAAAGTGCTGCAGGAGTTATGCCTACTCTACTGAAAAGCCAAGCAGTGTCAGACGTGCAAGGGAGTCTCCAGGTTGTGTTGGCTTTGAGCTTGAGAGGAGTCATTAGTGTGTATGAAGCAACTGTAAGTGTATTGTCTATAGTTTCAAACACAAACGAAGCAGTCCAGAAAAACATAGTAGCAGTCATCAAAGACATGTTTTTGAACACCCAACTTCACAGAGAAGACCAGATTGAAAAGAACTTAGTAAAAGTAGTTGAAAACCTAAAGCCTGGTTGTATCTGTGCTCTTGAAGAAGTTTTTAAGGAACTAGGCCAACTACTTACTGCAAAGTTCAAAAGGAACATTTGGAAAATGTTTAAAAGCAAAGAGTCCTTTGGGGCAACTTGTGTGTTGAGGTTCATTTGCACTACTGACGCTAACATCATTGGAAAGAACTACGACAAGTTCCTTAAAAAGACCCTTGAAAAGTCCCACAACTGGAAGATTTTCAGCCAGTGCTTACTGATCATAGAAAGAATTCCTCGGGAAGGCACTGAATTCATTCAAAAGGCTTGGGAAAGCATTTTGTTTCTGGGCACTGAAGGGTGGTTTCCAGTGGCCCAGCAGTTTTTGAGAGTAGTTTACACAAACTCAGAAGCACCACTTTTTGTTTACAGAGAACTAGCTGTGAATGCTTTGAAGTTACTTCTGGACAAGTCAGTTACTGAAGAACAACTTGCCAAGGTTCTGTATTTTTTAACTGAAGTAGCTTTGAGGGTAGTTGTGCATGCAGACAACCTTGCAAAGGAGTACAAAAGACAAAAAGAAACCAAAGAACAAGACGAAGTCGACAACATTGGAGGGGGCGAAATAGCCCAGATAGAAAGCGACCTGAGCAGCATTAAAGCCTCAGAAGAAAAACTGTTCCACCAGGGTGTAATAGCCCAAATAAGGGACCTTCTGGTCCACTCAGCACAGAACCTGAACAAGCTGTCTTCGAACTTTCTGAAAAAAAGCGTAGTGGTGAGTTTTGGCAAAATGCTTTGCCTGAACGAAGAACTCTGCAAAAAGCACATTGCGGACTTACTGGAAATAGCTCAAGAAGCACCCCTTGAAGAACTGAGGTGTTCTTCAGTAGTTATTTTGGGAGACATCTTTGTAAGGCAACCCATTGTGATAGACCAGCACAAAGGAAGGTTTTTTGAAATGCTCAAAGACCCTTCTTTGAAGGTCTGCAAAAAGGCCTTGATAGTGATATCTCACTTAGTGCTTAACGACATGATAAAGCTAAGAGGTTTCTTGGGGCACGTGCTCAGATGCTACTTGCACGAAGAACTCAAAGGGATAGTTAGGGCCTTTTTGAAAGCCCAGTTCAGAAAAGAAAGACAAGACCTTGCCAACATGATTCCTGAAGCGTTGGAAAACCTAAGCAGACTGCAACACTCTTCCTTCAAAATAGTTGTAGAGGAACTTATGCAGTTCTTCAGCACTGAAAGAAGCAAACAAAACATCTTAACAATGCTTGCAAGCAAACTAGGGTCTAGCTCTGGATTTACTAACTACGCTTACTGGATCTCTTTGATAGAGATCAACGAGTTCGGGCTTGAAAAACTCATGAGTTATTCTAGCATTTGGGCGGCACCAGTGCTTAACGACGAAACTGCAAAGCAGTACTTTTTTGAAGTGCTGAGAAAAGCCACTAACAACTGTGGGAGCGTAATGGGGAAATTTTACTGTTCACAACTAAGAACGATCCTTTTAGGCGAAGAAGAAAGACTGCAGGGAACTAAGTCTGAATTAACTAATTAATAATGGCAGAGGTGGACTACCAGGAAAGAACACACAGAGAATCCACAGAAGCAGGGACTTTTGAAATCACTAGCACAATCAAGATTGAGAGAAAAGAAGTCCTGACCAACGATGAAATCGAACGCAGAAAAAACCTTCCTAAATTCGGCGACTGCAAAGACCTAGCTAAAGGCGAAATAGAAGGATTCATAACACTAGACGAAAAAGAACAGTTTTTGCAAGGACAACACCAAGCCAGAGGAGAAGAGTCAGTAGCCAAGTACATAATGCAACGAGGCCGCAAAGAAAAACTGGACGCTCTCAGCCGCAAGCAAAAAGCTATTTCAGGAGTTGAAGAAGAAAAGAGCAAGGCCAAAGAAATAATGCCTATGCGCGAAGAGTTCAGTCTTAAGGTTTCAAACATTCCTGGAGACATTGAAGAAAGGGACCTTTTGGAGTTGTTCAGTCAGGCTGGCAGAGTGAGGAGAGTCTTTATTCCTAAAAGCAGAGATACTGGCAACCAAAGGGACTTTGCCTTCGTCCACTTCGACACAAAAGAAGAAGCTATGAAAGGCATCAAAGTAGGCAATGGAATCACTATGGGACACCACATCTTAAGTTGCGAACTCGCTGAAAGGCGTGGACAGAGAAAACCCCCTTTTAGGGGCAGAGGCAAGTAATTATTCCATAAAGTTAAAAAACGAATATGAGAGCTTTGGTTTTAGAGTCCTTGGGCAAAGTAACACTTAGGGAAGTCCCAATTCCCAAACCTAAGGCAGGCGAAGTGCTTTTGAAAGTTAAGTCAGCCCCTGTGCACCCCTCAGACTTAGTGTTTATACAAGGACAGTACGGAATCAAAAGGGACTTACCCACTATTCCAGGGTTTGAAGGAGCAGGCGAGGTTGTTGAAGCAGGCGAAGGAGTTTCTTTGCCCAAAAGAGTTTCTTGTTACATTTCTAACTCCAACGGCACTTGGGCTCAGTACGCAGTTGCTAAGGCTACTGAGTGCGTGCCCTTGCCTGACCAGATTCCTTTTGACTTGGGATCTTGCTTTTACATCAATCCTTACACTGCTGAAATGTTTATGGAACTCGTTAGACAAGGCAACCACAAAGCTATTATCCAAAACGCAGCAGCTTCTAGTTTAGGACGCATGATGGTTAAGTACTGCAAGCACGAAGGAATTAAGTGCTTAAGTATAGTTAGGCGCAAAGACAGAGTTACCCAACTAGAAGAAGTTGGTGCAGAGCATATACTTAACTCCAGAGACGAAGACTTCAACGAGAAACTGCAAGAAAAGTGCAACGAACTAGGAATCACAGCTGCCTTTGACCCAGTGGGCGGGGAAATGGCAGGCACCCTACTGAACTCTATGAAGTACGGAGCTGAACTTTACTTGTACGGACAGTTGTCAGGGAAGCCCTTAGCAAACCTAGACATTGCAGGAATGCTTTTCCAGAGAAAGAAAGTTCAGGGACTCTGGATGCCTGAGTGGTTGGGAGACAAGAGCCAAGAGTACCAGGAGACTTTCCGCAAAAGAGTATTTGAGTTGTTGCCTTCAGTGTTGAAAACAGAGATACTTAAAGGGTTTGACTTGGAAGAATACAGCCAAGCTATGAGGTTTTACAAACTCAACATGAGCAAAGGCAAAATAGTTTTTAAACCCAATGAATCAAGTAATTAGACTTATAATAAATTCAAAATGGGTGCGAGGAAAGAATAGTAAAAACCACTTAGTGACTACTTGTTCAAGTTGGTGCTAATAGGAGACTCAGGAGTGGGGAAGTCCTGCTTGCTTATCAGGTTTGCCGACGACACTTTCACAGAAAGCTACATCACTACTATTGGAGTTGACTTTCGTTTCCGCACTCTGTCAGTAGACAACACCAACATCAAACTGCAGATTGTAAGTTACACTTAGTGGGACACAGCAGGACAAGAACGCTTTAGAACCATCACTACAGCTTACTACCGAGGAGCAGATGGAATAATTGTAGTCTTTGACAAGTCGAACACAGAAAGCTACGAGAACGTAGACAGCTGGATGCAAGAAGTCAACAACTACGCCCACAAAAACGCAGTGAAGCTGCTTGTAGGCAACAAGTCTGACTTAGTTGGGGGCGTCAAAACTGAGGAAGCCCAACGCAAAGCTGAACAGTACGGAGTCCATTACATCGAAACCAGCGCTAAAACAGCCGAGCAAGTAGACAGTGCCTTCATGAGCATTGCTCGGGAACTTGTAAAGAAGCGCCAGGAGTCTGGAGTTCCCCCTGTTCCACGTTCCAACCACCTTTCGTCTCAGCCCCAAGTTAAGTCTGACAACTCTTGCTGCACCTAGTATAACTATGTTAACTTTATTCAAGTTTCTTTGCTTTTATTAATTAGCCAGTCAACAACCCTTTCGATATTTGTTCCCCGCAAAGCACTGATAGAAATAACAACCCAGGGGTTCTCAATCACGTAGTCGAGGTTGAGTCCTTGGATGATTTCTGGTTCGGAAAGATGTGGTTCAATGTCAACTTTGTTAGCCAAAACTAAGAGTGGCACTCCTGTGAGTTCTCTGTCCTCAAGCATCAAGTGGAGTTCTTTCCGGGCTAGCTGCAGTAAGTCCCCCGCAGAAGCGTCCACTACAAAGACTATGGCTCCAGTTCCTTTGGCGTACCTAGGCCACTCGGGTCTGTACTGGACTTGTCCTCCAAGATCCCAAATTTTCATGGACAAGTTTCCTTTTTGCACTTGCCTGACGTTAAGTCCTATAGTAGGGACAGGCTGGCCTGGTTCGCCCTGGGAGATTTGGTTGAGGAAAGTGGTTTTTCCTGCGTTTTCTAGTCCCACTATAACTAGTTCCATCTTACGCGAAAACAAAGCTCTGAGTTTTGTTAGCAGTCCTCCCATTTATAACTTGCTTCAGTTATTAGTTAGACTTTTAAGTGCGTTCGAATAATTAAAATGAGTTCAGATAGATTGAAAAAGCGAGTGAAAGATGAATACAGTGAGGAAGAATACGAAGATTTTGAAACTCCACCTTGTGAAGGAACTCGCAGAGGTAAAACTCAGTTAGGTCGTTCTTCTAAAAACCTTAACGGCTCATTCCGAGGAGGCCGTCACGATAACTCTTTGGGTGTGCTCACAAAGAAGTTTGTGAAGCTCATTCAGTCCTCAGAAAACAAGTGCATTGACTTGAATGACGCTGTTCGAGTAAGATCCAAATAGACTTTGCAAGTCCAGAAAAGAAGGATTTACGACATAACCAACGTTCTGGAAGGCATTGGCTTAATTCAAAAGAAGCACAAAAACAAAATCCAGTGGGTGGGAGGAGCTGATTCAGGAGAGCACTCCTACACCCAGGAGTCCTACGCACTTAACAGAGAACTCGAAGCACTCAAACACGAAGAAGAAAGGATTGACTACTGGACTAACCAAATCCAAGAGTCACTTAACCAACTGACCAAAGACCCTTCATATGCTGAGTACGCGTATGTGACATACGAGGACATTAAAAGGCTCCCTAATTTGACTGATTCAGAAAACGAAACTCTATTAGCTATCCGAGCTCCTCTTGGAACTAGCTTGGAAGTCGTGGACCCTGAATCTTGCAACCCAGACGAAAAGGAAAAGTACCAGATTTATTTGCACTCCGAAACTGGGGAAATTTTAGTGTACGTAATTTCTAGCGAAAAACCTAATTTTGGAGAGGAAAAGGTACTCAGCACCAACACTTACAAGTTAAGTTCTAACGTAGCTGAAGAACTCCGCAACGCCCGAACCATAGAGGCTTCCAAAAACCACGAAGGACTGGCTGACCTTTTCTCATATTAACTTTAAAATATGAAGTGGCTTCTGTGTGTTGCGGTAGCGTTTGCTGCTACAGAAATTGAAGTTTTCAGGTTGATTCAATATGAACACGAAGGAACCTTACTGGGCTCCCAAGTTGCTTCCCTGAACTTCTTAGGAGCTCACTACCTCAACACAAAAGAGATCCCTAGGAAAATGACCCTTATCCACATCAACGAACTTAGTCTCAACACTCTGTCTTTTGTCCTTTCTAACAAGCCAAGTGCTTTGCTCATTATAATCGACAAAAGTTCTCCTCCTGACAACTTGCATGAGCTAGAAACCCACTTAGGTTCTTCGACTTACCAGTTCCCTATTTACTTCGCATACCAAACACCCAGCATCATCTCTGTTTACGAAGAACTCAAGAACATCCCTTCTGACCAAAGTTTCAACTCCGACCAGTTGTCCTTTGAACTCAAAACCAACGAAAAAACCCCCCTCAGGCCTTTGAAACTCGAGAACCTCTACGGGTTTGTTTACGAGTACTCTGAACAGCTCCCCACTGTAGCTCTTGTGGCTTACTACGACTCCTTTTCAGTAGTGCCTGAAATGACTAAAGGCATGGACAGAAACGGCAGTGGAGTAATTGCTATTCTGGAACTCGCCAAAATCTTCCACAAACTCTTTGCCCAGTCGCCTCCAGCTTTTAACTTGATGCTTTTGCTCAACTCAGCTGGGAACCTCAACTTCCAGGGCATCAAGTCTTGGCTTGACGCAGAGGACCCTGAAATCCAAAGCATTGCTCAAAACGTTGTGTTTGCTCTGTGCTTGGACACAATAGGCAAGGACCAAGAAGTAAACCTCCACATTTCTAGGTTCCACAAACCTGAAGAAACTGAAGTCAAAAGGCTCTACGACTCCATGAACAAAACAGCCTTTTTAGCTAAGACTCAACTCAACTACGTCAAGAAGAAGGTCAATATGGCAGACCCCTACATTCCTTGGCAGCATGAAAACTTCGCTAGGAAGAAAATAGTAGGAGCTACTTTTTCTCACTTGCCAAGTCCTTTCTCCAGCAACTTAGACTCTTCAAACATCCTTGACGACACCTTTGACTCAGAAGCCTTAGAGCGCAATGTAAGGTTCCTTGCAGAGAGCTTAAGTAGGTTCCTGTACAACCTTGAAGACAATAAACTCATTTTGTACGACAAGCAAGACTTAACTAGTCAGGAAAGCATTGAAACCTTCAAGCAGCAACTAGCTAACTTCACGAGGTTCCCCACTCAACTTGGTGTTAACTCAGCCTTCAGCAAGCTGCTTAAACAAAGCCTGAAAGAGTCTGTAGGGATGAATTTGACTTCTCAGGAGTTTCAGTTGTCAGAGTTTACTTTTTACGACTCTAAAGTTGAAACGCTGAAAGTTTACAAGGTAAAGCCGCCAATTCTGGACTTTTATGTTTTCCTAGGCACTTTGAGTTACATTGCAGTGCTTTGGGCACTTCTGAAGTTCTGTGGAAACCTTAGATTTGCTAAACAGAAAAAGAAGTAGTTAACTAAAAATTACTCTAGGTTTTTCTTGAATTCATAAATTCCAATATATTTATTGAGTTTAATTACTAAGTCTTTGTGGAACCAATATTCATAAATTACTTCTTTAGCACGAATAAGTGCTTATAAGTTGTTTTAACTCTTGAGTACACTCCCTATTCAGTGTATCCAGTATTAGTAAATAAATGAAAGACACTAGCTTTACCTGTCCTATCTCCAGTTGCTCCCACACTTTCTCAAGCAAAGCAAAATTGCAAAGACACTACAAGTCCATTCACCTCAACAGAAAGAATTTTAAGTGCGCGCACTGTGAAAAAGTTCTTTCGTCAAAGCAGAACCTTCAAGAACATATTTATATCCATACGGGTGAAAAGCCTTACATGTGTGACGAGTACGGCTGCGGAATGAAGTTCCGTCAAGGCAGTCAGCTTTCCTCGCACAAAAGGATCCACAGGGCTATCAAAAAACACTCAAAAAATACGGAAATAACCACTCTAAAACTCACTGAATGCATGAAAGACTATGAGGGAAATCAATCCCCAAGCAGCTACAATGCAATTAAAGAAGAGACCTTGGTTGCACTGCCTCCATTGGACCCCCAAAAAGCAACTACCAGTAGTTCATTGCCTCCAATCAGTCATATAGATGAAATAACTAATTTTAGTTCAACTTAATAAACATAAGTTACCTTTTAGAGTAACTGGGGTTTCCTTCATTTTTAAAAAAAGCTTCACGCGCTTTGGTTTTGCGAAAGTTTTCTTCCCTTTCCCTGGCAGCTTCTTCTTGTTTCTTCTGAAGTGCTTCGTACCTTTCCCTTCGTGCATGTTCCATTTCTTCCTTACTTAAACTTTTTTCCGAAATCTTGCTGGAAGTTCCCAGCAACTGGCTTTTTTTCGCGTTTTCTTCTCTTTCTTTGAATTCTTTGAGTTCTTGTTCGTCGCCTTTTTTCATCAGAAAACTTTTAGGGGCTTCGGGCTGTTGCATCGCTGAAAAGAGTTGGAAAAGTTCCATTAAGTTCACTTGTTGTGGAGGCTGGTCAGGTGCACTTAGTATTTGGCTGGCTTGATGAATTTTGCTGCGGGAAGACTCAAGTTGGTTCTGGTAACTTTGGATGAGTTGGGCAGTCTTTTGGAAGTACTCTAGTTCTTCAGGAGTGATTCTGCCCTGTTCTTCGATGAACTTTGCTAACTCCAAAAGACCATTTGGAGAAACTTCGCTAGGGAGGAACCCTTCGTATTGGTTTTCTGAATGTTCTGATTTAGTTTCTTTAGTTTCTTCAGACATATTACAATTACTAATACTGACCTGAGTTAATTATCAACAAGCTTCCACCACTTTTTTGTTTCTTCCTTTTTGAGAGTAATGACTACTTTGCCACGCCTCACCTTAAACTTGCTTTCCTCGGGCAAAATAGGATTGGCTAGTTTCTTGAGGTGTAACTTATATTGGGTGGTTTCATCAGGCGTGTACGCGAATTGGAAAGATCTAGAATCAAACTCACAAGAAACAGCTTCGGACAGAAGGGGTTCTGGAAGTTTCACGCACACTGAAATAGTTTCGTCTTCGTCAGACCAGTAGTAGCTGGGAGTTTCTGTTTTGGGTCCTCGAGCGTTTTGGGGATCTTGGCGGCCTAGTAATTGAGGAGGTCCTCCTGTAACGATGCCTTCGCCTCCCAGTACTTTTGCCCTGTCTAAGTCAGAAGTGGACCGGGGCGCGTGGGCGTAGTAATAAGAGTGCTCTCCTTTCCTTTTGATAGAGTCTAAAAGCGCATTTTCGCTTTCAACCATAGTTCGAGAAATTATTATAATGGAGTTAAAGCCAGTTAGCTTACTGAAGTGTGGAGTTTAGGCGCTATGTGCATGGCCATCAGTTCCTGGAACAAAAGTTTGCACGCATAAGGAATGAACACCTGTGAAATGCTGGTCTTTTTGTTTTTGCAGTTTCTGCACTCAAAAGTGTTCTTTTCTAGGTTCGCTATTGCAAAAAGACCACAGTTTTCACACACATGAACTCTGTAAGCGTCTGAAGTGTCGAAAAGCCTTTCTTTGAGGAACCTAGCTGACCCGTGCGAAATCATGCAGTCCCTTTCCATCTCTCCGAACCTAAGTCCTCCGTCGCGACTTCTTCCTTCAGTGGGTTGTCTAGTGAGTGTTTGCACTTGGCCTCTTGCCCTCGAGTGGATCTTGTCGTCCACCATGTGCTTTAGTCTTTGGTAGTATGTTGGCCCCAAAAAGATCTGCGACCCTAGTTTGCTGCCTGTGTGTCCGTTGTACATCACTTCGTTTCCGTGCATTTGGTATCCTAGAGCGTGCAAGTCCTTCGAAATCTCTTCCACAGTCACGTCTTGGAAAGGAGTACCATCGCCTTCTTCTCCTCTCAAACAAGCCACTTTCGAGGCCAAGCATTCTATCAAGTGCCCAATAGTCATGCGTGAAGGAATAGCGTGTGGGTTCACTATGATGTCTGGAGTCACTCCTTCGTGGGTGAAGGGCAGGTCTTCCTGTCTGAAGGTTTGGCCAATGGTTCCCTTCTGTCCGTGTCTCGAAGCGAACTTGTCTCCAATTTGAGGAACTCTAATAGACCGCATTCTGATTTTAGTGAACTTGTGACCCTGGTTGTCAACAGTCAAAAGCACGGAGTCTATGATTCCAGACTCAGTGGCCCTAAGGGGAATTGAAACGTCTTTCCTCGTTTGCCTTATTGACTCGTCGCTTATCTTAAGTGCAGCAGTTTTTCCAATTATAATGTCTTCGCCCGAAACTCTTTGGCCAGGCACAATTAACCCATCTTCGTCAAGCTTGTCATAGCACCCATGCCTCATTCCAGTAGTTGTTTCTGGTTTTGGTCGGTGGAACTCTTCGTCAGCGTCATTGGTTGTTTTAGCTTCGTTTTCGTAGGTCCTGTAAAACACTGACCTAAAAAGACCTCTTTCTACAGCTGACTGGTTTATGATAATGGAGTCTTCTTGGTTGTAGCCTGTGTAGCAAGCCACTGCTACTATGGCATTGCAGCCACTAGGAAGCTCTTTGAAGTACATAAACTCCATTGCCCTAGTCATAACTAAAGGTTTCTGTGGGTAGTAAAGCACATGGGCTAAGGTGTCCATGCGCAGTTGGTAGTTGCTGGTGTAAACTCCCATGGCTTGCTTGCCCATAGCGCTTTGGTAGGTGTTTCTGGGACTTTGGTTATGATCTGGAAAAGGAATTATAGAAGCGCACACTCCCAAAATCATAGAGGGGTGGATTTCACAGTGTGTGTATTCGTAGTGGTCAGATTTCAGGTGGAGGTCTTTCATAGTCATAGCTATCATAGACGTTTCTTCTTCTTCAGTGTCCAGAAACTCTATGAGTCCGTTTTCCAAGCACATGTCGAAACTTAGGTGGTTGGGGTGGTCTTTGGGTTTTTTCATTAACTCAATGTGCTGTTTGGTCATTTTAAGTCTGTTGTTTTCCACAATGAAAAGTGGACGCTGGACTCTTCCTGAGTCGGAGTAGAGTCTGATTTCTTTGTTAGGAATGTCCCTTACAATGCTTACTTGGCTAGGAATCATTCCTTGTCTTCTGCAGTTAACTAAAGTCTTCACTAGGTACTCTGCGTCTCCATGTATGCCTATCCAAGCCCCGTTGAAAAACACCTTTGTTCTGTCGTGTATGTTTTTTACACTGAGTTCAACTAAGTTTTCTGTGTTAAGTTCTTCAAGCATTCTTTGGAGCTGTGAGGAGTTCGAGCTTACTGAGATGTGGGCCATCAAAGTTAAGTTCTTAACTAGTCCGCACGCCTGGCCTTCAGGAGTCTCTGCAGGACAAATCATTCCCCAGTGAGTGTTGTGGAGTTGCCTGGGTTTTGTTAGTTTTCCTTGTTTTTGCAAGGGCGTGTTGAGCCTTCTTAAGTGCGACAAAGAAGAAGCAAAGGTAAGTCTGCTGAGTACCTGACTCACTCCGGTTTTGGCCACAGCTCCACTCTTGTCAGTGCCCCAGTTTCCAGTAGCTAAGGCGTACCTAAGTCCGTTGGTGATGATTTGTTCTTTGAAAGCTGCCACTAAGTTAATGTCGTGTTGGGAGTCCACTTGCTTTTTCATGATTTCTTGGGCTGTTTTAGTGAACCTTCGAAACAGTTGTCTGAACAAACCAGCTAGCAAAGACCCTGCTAAGTCAAGCCTTTTCTTTCCGTAGTGGTCTCTGTCGTCTTCATTGACTCTTCCTAGAGCAGCGTTGCACAGTCTGTGGACCATGTACCCTACGAAAAAGGCCTTTTTAGTTTCGTACTCAGAAGAAACACTGACGTGGGGCAGCATTTCTTTTTGGAGAAGGTCTTTGGCGTACAGGATTCTTTGTTCTTGCGAGATGCCAACACTAGTGCCTCTTCTTCCTATGAAGTCCAAAGCAGCGTCCTGACTGGGGATCACAAAGGCTTCTTCAAGAGAAGGTCTGAGTAGTTCCATCATCCTTACGTCAGCTGAGTCGTAACAAATGTGACTAATAATGTCTCTGTCTGCCACGAAGCCCATAGCTCTGAAAAGCACTACTACAGGGATGTCTGACTTTATGTAGGGCAAAGTAGCCCTTATGACTTGTTCGTGAGCTCCTTTGCTTCCAGGTTTGTTCATGAGTTTGATTGAAAAAGGAGAAGGGACTTTGTTGGAGGTTTCGCTTTGGGAGCGGATTTCTGCTATCCAGGAAAACTTGGAGGGTTGTTTTTTGTGGAACACGTAAACGAAGTTGTTGGCCATTTTCTCTTGGGCTACCAAAACCTTTTCTTTGCCGTTGATGATGAAGTACCCGCCTTGGTCGAAAACGCACTCTTTGAAGTTGATTCTTTCCTTTTCAGTTTTGCCGTGCAGAGCACAGAAGTTAGAACGCACCATAATAGGAATCCTTCCTATGAAAACTCCTTGTTCTTCTTCTTCGTTCTTAACTACTTCTGTGCCGGTTTCGTGGTTAGTAACTATGTCTTGTTTCTGCACATCCAGCAAAAGGTTAGACGCGTAGGTCAAGTTCCGCATCCGGGCTTCGTGCGGAAAGATCAGGTTTGTGCTTCCGTCTTGTTCCCTCAGCACGGGCTGTGCTCCTAGAGTTGCCTGTTTGAAGCCAATCACGTACTTGAGCTCTTCGCGTTGGCGCTCTCCAGGGCGGTACTGTCTCTCTGGAATGATGGTGATTTCTGCTGAGTCCTCAATGATTTCTTGGATTGTGTGGTAAATGAAGTGGTTGAACGAAGACAACTGCTGGGACACCAAACCGTTTTCTTTAAAGTACTCGGAGATCGCTACCCATGCGTCTTCCTGGCTTATTTCTTCGTCTTCCATTTATAAGATACAATTAACTTGCTTGCTTTACTTTATGTAAGTTCTGCACAATCGAGTCAAAAACTTCTTTGTTCTTGCTAGTGAGGGCTGCAATGATGAACATGGGCTTTCGAAGTCCTAGTTCCTGGATAACAGCTCTAGCCAAGGCTTCAAGCCACTCCTCCCTTTCGCCGAACTTGGTTTGCACTGAGTAAATGTGTTGTTCTGGAG
>PR_CR_10_Liq_1_inCRDRAFT_1000436_pt1 | contig 26337 bp, 23 predicted proteins | sample PRCRCaboRojoPR_3_FD_10241 | JGI IMG/M metagenome (IMG submission 10241)
TGTTTCTTTGAGGCTCATAAGTTGCCCTGTGATCCCTGAATCCTTTAGTATTTTGAGTAGTTTGGGGTGAGTCAGGATGTTGGGCTTGTCCCGCGTACCTACAAAAGCGTAGTACAAGTAGAGTTTCCTGAGCTTAGTTTTTATTTCTCCAGGCTTCATTTCGTAAATTTGGCTTCTTTGCAGCGAAAAGGGCTCAAAAATATTAGGTTCCATTTAAATTAATTGTTAATAAGCTAGACTGAGTTCACCAATAAGCCCAAGACCACGTCTGAAAGACCTGGTTTGGCCTGAAGTAGAAATTTTGGGGATCTGGGGGTACTCGCTTGAGTAGTTGTGGGAAAGCAGCTGTTTGATGTTGGGTTGGGGAGTTTTTCTTCTTCCGTACTCAAAAGAAGTGTCTTTTTGACGGTGAACTAGAGGAGTTAAGTTAGCATTGCGTGAAATAGGCCTGATAGGCTTGTTTTCGATTTTCTTGTACAAAGGGTACTCTTCTGAGAGCACTTCTTTTACGTTGTTGGACTCAAGTTGCAAGAAGTAGGAAGAAGGAGTTACAGGGGAGTACTTGTAAGCTTTAATGAGTTTTTTAAGCTTGGAAACGGACACTTTGCCCTTTTCTGAGCAGTACTTTACTATCAGATCCTTGACAGGGTCTTTGATTTTGTAACTGATTCGTGAAAGAACATTGTTGAACTCTCCAAAGGAAAGGTTAGTGTTGACTTTTTTTTTGATTGCGTCTAAAGCTCTGTCATCTAGTTTGGCTTTTTGAAGATGCAGAATCACTAAGTGTATAGGGTCAGGTTTAAGCCTTTTAGGAATGCCTGAGTACCTTTTTTTAAGTTCGCCGTACTCTGAAGCAAAGGAGTTCACTAAGAAGTTTTCTGGACTTGGTTGTAGGTTCCTAACTTTATCGTGGATTAAAAAGTTTTCAGTCTCTGACTTTTTGTGGACGTACCAAACGTTAATGCCTTTCCGGTTGTAGAGTTTAAGTCGCTTAAGAGTGTTAGTGTAACTGATCTTGTTGTTAGTGTCAGCTCTATTTTTAAGTAACTGAACGTCTTCGTTTGCAAGGTTTATTTTCATTGACTTGAGTTTAGTCATAAAGTGGTCGAAGTCAACCATGCCTGAGTGTTCAGTGTCTTCTTTGCGCAGTGAGTTAGCAATGGAAGCCCGAATGCGTCTTGTTTGTTCTTGCAGTTCTTTAGTAACAATGCCTTCGTCCATTTAATAGTAATTTAATGGCCAAACTCAGAAGTAAGACATAGTTAGAAAAGAAGTCCAAAAGACTCAACCTCAAACAAAAGTACACCAACATGAAAAAGGAAAAAGAAGCCCAACGCAAACTCAGGAAAGAAGCTCGCAAAATGAAAAAAGCTGGAATCAAACCTCAACAAAGAAAAGAACCTGGAATACCTAACCAGTCCCCTTTCAAAAAAGAACTCCTTGAACAAATCCAAAACCAAAACGAAATAGAAACCCGCATCAAAGCCCAAAAGAAAAAACAAGCAAGGGAGTACTTGCATGCAAAAGAGTTCTCAGACCTCCTTGCTGAGTCTGCACAGCCACAAACCCCTAAAAAAATCAGCTACTTAGAACAAATGCAAACAGCCATTCAACAAAGTGACTTAGTTCTGGAAGTTCTTGACGCAAGAGACCCCCTCAGAAACCTTTATCAGGAAAACTTTGTTTTAGAAAACCAAAAACAACTAGTGCTAGTCATAAACAAAATTGACTTAGTCCCACTTGAAAGTGTTTTGGCTTGGCACAGAAACTTTTCAGAATCACACACTTGCATTCTGTTTACGAATTCCAAGTATGAACAACTAGAGGACCTACCCCAAAACTCCTTTGGAATAAAAGCACTTTTAACTGCTTTTAAGGACTCTAAAACAGTTGCCCTAATTGGCTACCCTAACACAGGCAAAAGTTCTATTGTCAATACTTTAGCAGACAAAAAAGCAGTAGGTGTTTCCAGTATGCCTGGCACTACTAAGTCAGCACAAGAAGTTGCTTTGGAAGGAATTCAACTCATAGACTGTCCGCCTATAGTGCATCCTCAACCTGAAGAAACCAAAAATGACCCTTTTGTGTCCCTGAAAACAATGACTGACATTGAAGGCTTGAGCGACCCCTACACACCCCTTCAAGGAGTTCTTATGAAAGTGCCTAAAGAAGACCTTATGATTTGCTACGCCATTCCTACTTTTGAAGACATAAGGGAGTTCCTAGCGTTGGTTGCCAAAAAAAGAGGCAAAGTCAAGAACGGAGGAACTCCTGACTACGACTCTGCAGCTAAGATAGTTCTTTACGACTGGGCTTCTGGAAAAGTTCCTTTTTACACAGTTCCTTAATAACAACATAAGTTTTAAGACCTAGCACCATTTATAAATGTTGGCCCGTAGTCGACTAACTCGATTCTTCAGCGAACAACCCAAAGGCATTTCTTCACGCATGGCTTCTTTAGAAGAGCGCATAAGCAAAGTAGTTCCTAAAACCTCAGCCTACATTGCAGGACGCGAAATGGGCGAAAGACGCCAAAAAACTATGGACGAAAAACTAGCTGAACTCGACTCAAAAGTTTCCAAGATCGAAGCACTTAGACAGGCAGGAAAGCCAATTGAAGACAAGTTCCGCAACATGGAAATGAAGTACGGCCGCACAGGAAGACACCCAGCATATCCTTGGCATGGACAAGCAGTGCCTTACGAGGATAGGATTCCTCACTTAGCAGATAGAATTGGAAGCTATTCTAAAGCAGCTCCTGGCGAAAACACTATGTATGACATGCTTGAACTTAACTCTGACCTTAACAACCCGTCTTTCAAGTCGCACTTTGTGCAAGAGCCCCCTAGAGAACCTGATCCAGACGTTAACTTTGAAAAAGGAGAAATACTTTATGAAAACAAAGACGCACTTCAAGGAGTCAAACTAGCAAGACAACTTGGGTACACTAGTTTTGGGTACATGTCCTTTTACATGGCACACACTTTAATAACAGGTAGATCAGTATACCCGATTGCAGACGAGTTTGCAGACGTAAGGGCAGATGCTGTGGACAGGGGAGACAACTGGTTCAGTTCAGTGTTCCAAGCAGGGTCTATGTGGCACGACCTTGAAACTTTAGGCATTTATGCTTTTGCAGCACCTTTGCTGCCACTACTAGGAATGTCTTACCTAATGCTGATAAAACAAGCTTCCTCAGGAATCGTAACCAAGATGCAATTCAACGCAGAAAAAGACTTGCTGTTCATCAGCAAAGCAGAGGGTTCTTTCTTTATCTACGAGCAAGAAGAAGTTTACGAAGTAGCCCACTTGCAAGTACTTCCTCCTACACCTAGAACGGGTCTTGACAACGCTGAAAACGGCACTTACTTTACTCTTAGTTGCATGAACACCCAAGAAAACATGATCTTGAAAAAAGACCCCAAATACTGGAATCCTGAGCTTTACAAGGATTTCAAAAACCACATCTACTACTTGTGGACTTAACTAAATGGCTTCCACTAGCTGTAGCAGTAAAAATCACCTTATAACAGTTCCATTATAATCCTAACTTATGTCAGTGAGCTCTGATGAAAGTCCTGTACGGAGCAAAATAAGACTAAACATTAGCAACTGCCAGTACTCTGTAGTAACTGATGTAGCTCTTGAACTCGGCTGGAAAACTGTCAATGACGAAGATGACTCTGAATGCGATGTTTACTGGCAAGACGCAGCACTGCCTCCTGAAGTCCTTTCTACACTTAAGTCTTATCAACGCATAAACCACTTCCCTGGAATGTACGCTATTGCCCGCAAAGACCACCTTGCAAAGAACTTAAAAGCCATGAAACAAATGTTTCCAGACCAGTTCAAATTCTTCCCTCCAACGTGGTGCCTTCCAAGGGACCTCAATGACCTTAAGTCCCAGTTCAACGCCAAAAGGGCTAAAACTTTCATAGTAAAACCTGAAAACAACTGCCAGGGAAGAGGGATTTTCTTAACCAGAAGACTCGAAGAAATCCCTGAAAAATGCGTAGTTCAAAGGTACCTGCACAAACCTTACTTGATTGACGGGTTGAAGTTTGACCTAAGACTTTACGTACTTGTAACTTGCTGCGACCCTTTAAGAGTGCACATCCACAAAGATGGCTTAGTGAGACTTGCAACCGAAGAGTATACTCCTCCTTTGCCAAGTAACCTAGGAGACATGTGCATGCACTTAACTAACTACGCCATTAACAAAAACAACCCTAACTTTGAGTTCAACACTAGTAAAGAAGATAACTTTTCTGGACATAAAAGGTCCTTGAAAGTCTTTTTCGAAAGAATGAGAGAAGAAGGAGTAGACACTGAAGGTCTCTGGGAAAGCATTTGTGACGTGATTGTTAAAACTATCTGCACTGTGCAGCCCTTTTTGTCACACATGTACAGGTCAAGTCAAGCAAGTGACTCAACAAACGCTATTTGCTTCCAAATTCTGGGATTCGACATATTTCTAGACCACAGACTCAAACCCTACCTCTTAGAAGTTAACCACACACCCAGCTTCGCCACAGACACTCCTTTAGACTACGAAATCAAGTTTAACGTTATCCGCGACTCGCTTAAGATGATGGGACTCAACGAAAAAAACAGAACTAAGTTCTACAGCAACCACTCGAAAAATGTCCTCCAAAGAGCCACTAAAAACATCAAAGAAATCAGAAAACTCAGAAACGAACAAAGAGAAAAGTTCAACAAACGAAGAATCAAAATCGAAAAAACAAACAAAGGAGGCTTCACAGTGATCCACCCCAAGCAAGGCAACGACGAGTACGAAAAGCACATGGTAGCGGCCAAAGACATCTGGTTAAGCAACACAGGCTACACCAAAAAGGCCAAAAAACCAGAAGAAAAAGAACCTCCCAAACCTAAGCAAACCAAACCCCCCAGACCAAGAAACATTTGCACCAGGCCCAAGTCTCCCAAATTCATTACACGTAGAAGGTCCTTTTCTCCCCAGTCCACTTCCAACATCAAGAAAGAAGAACCAACTTATAGAAGAGACCCCAGTAGACTCCCCGCTTTGAGAATCCACACAACAGGTTCTTTCATCAAGCCCAAACTTTTTACATTTGGACAGCAGTAATATGAAATAATGTGAACATAATAAATATGCTAGACAAGTGGAAAGAAACTTTAATGCTAGGTGCAGGGGTCTTGATTTCAGGAATTACTTTGGCAATAGCTGTTAGTCAGTTTAGAGGCAGGAAGAAACCCAAAAGTTTGAAAGACATGGTTTACAGAGTGCTTCCTAACTCTATAGTGAAAGTCCCAACTAAGGAAGAAAAAGTAACTGAACAAGAAATCACCTTTTTAATCTCTATAAAAGACAAAACCTGGAAAAAGCCCAAAAAAGGCGAAACCAAAACTAACCCCTTCCTCTACCCTTTTGAACCAGGCATTAACATTGCAAACTTAGGCCAAAACTACCGTTTGCTGTACAACAAGTACCCAATATCTGAGTACCACACTTTAATAGTTACTAAGAAGTTCGAAAGACAGTCAAGTCCTCTTAAAAAAGAAGACTTAGAAGTTATGTACGACACCATGCTTGAACTAAGGTGCTTTGCTTTTTACAACTCAGGCCCAGCTTCTGGCTACAGTCAAGAACACAAACACATTCAGCTTATTCCTTACCAAGCCGTCCCTCAAATACCTATTGAACACATTGTTTCTGAATACTTGCAAAACGCCCCCTTTACCCTGCCTAACTACCAGTTCAAGCACTTGTTGCACGGCTTCACAGAGAAGTCCCAGGTGTTTCCAGTGTTCAACAAGTTACTAGCTTTGCTAAACCCTTCGCACTCTTACAACCTAGTAGTTACCGAAAGGTGGATGCTTTTAGTTAGTCGAGAAAAAGACAAAGGATTTGACAAATTCGACCTCAACGCTCTGGGCTACGCGGGGATGATAGTGCTTCAGTCTGAAGACGACCTTGAATTCCTCAAAAAAATTGGTCCTCTCACTGTTTTAAGAGACGCTGCTGTTAAGGCTTAATTCTTCGAGAAATATAATAAAATGTGGCGTATCGCAACTCGACTTAGGTTCTTTTCCTCAGCCAAAACTGAAATCGAGTCTAAAGTAGTGGAGGTGCTCAAGAAGTTCGACACAATCGATGAGTCAAAATTGAGCGGAGAAGTCACCTTTGCAGACGCTGGATTGGATTCACTGGACTCAGTAGAAGCAATAGTAGCTTTAGAAGACATGCTCCAAGTCGAACTTACTGACGAAGAAGCTCTTAAGATCACTTCTGTTCCGCAAGCAGTTGAGACTTTTTCTAAGTACAAACAGTAAAATTAATTTAAGCTTCACAGTTGGAATTAAAGTAGAAGAAACTAAATTAAGGCATATAAGGAGGGCCGTAGGGGTTGTAGTATTGGGGGTTGTTAAGGTAGTAATAGTAATGCATTTTCTGTTCCATAGTCATGTTCTGTAATTGGTCTGGAGGTATAGGGTGGGGCTGTTGCAGGCGGGAAGGCTCAGCAGGAACAGGAGGAGGCTGTGCGTAGGGGTAGTAAGGAGGCTCGTACCTCGAAGGCTGTCTTATTGGCTCATAGGGAGCCACAGGTTTGTTGTCGTGAGTGAGCAAGTATTCAGTAGGTTGATCCTGCGGTCTGCGTGAATTCTGCAGAAGGCGCTTGGCTTTGTTCATAAGGTCCATTCCCAAGCCCCGCACAACCTCTCTTGCAGGGAAAGCTGGTGCTGACTGGATGACTTCGTAAAGACGCTGCCTGTCTGCAGTGGAGAGCTGGAGGACTGAGACCTCGTACGCGGTTTCTGAAGCTTCTTTTAAATTTTGGATTTTGGAATCCCGGTAAATGTCTGGCTCAGAGGGGTCCGTGCTTACTCTGACGCCAGGCTTTACCTTCCACTTCCGCCCATCTACTAATAGACAACCAGATTTTACAAGAGCTTTGGCTTCTGAGACGTTAAGCATGTGGACTACTGCCCAGGTGGCGTACTTCCTCAAGCGCTCGATTTGTCCAAAGCAAGAAATCTCTTCCTCTATCTGGCGCACACTGGTGTTAATAGGGATATTTTCGATTATAACTATGCGGGTTTCGTGTGATAAAGCCTGTTCTAAATCGTAAAAAGGCTCCGTCCACATTACTTGTATTTCGCGGTTCATAAAGACTCGATAGTTTTGGTTATACAGTCTGGCGGGGTTTTTAAGCACCGCATAAGCTTCTTCAGCGTGATGGTGGGTATCGTAAGTAAGCACTGCAACGCCTAAAGCTGCAATCCCAGGAACTCTGCATAAATCTTACTCAGGGTTTCTGACAATACTGACTCTGACAAGCCCGTTAGTGACCTCCATCAAACTAGTGAACAAGTCTCGGGAGTACACCACTGAGGGCAGTCCTGCAACCCAAAGTGTGCTCCAGGCTCTTTTAACTAGGAACTTCAGCTCTTGGCCTTCTACTTCGAGCGGCGAGAGTTGGTTGTAGGCTTGTTCTGCTTCTGCAATGCTGTGGTAAAGCACTTCAGCAAACCTGCGCTTTTCGCCTGCTAGTTCCCAAGTATAGAACTTGATTTGCTGGCAAGCTAGGGCTTCTCGGAGACTTGACTCTGACAAGTCGCCTATATTGGTCACTAAAAAGCTGTTCGTCTCGACGCTTTGACCTTTATCTTCCATATTATTTATTTATACGAGTTTTCTTGATCCTGGGGGCTGTGACAAGTAGAGTGGGTTGAAGGGGAGAGGAGGAGTCTTTGTTGTTGAGAGTGGGTGAAGGAGAGGCCGGGGGTGTGGAGGCTCTGGAGTTTGTGTACTTTACAGAGAGTCCAAGTCCAACTGCGACTAGCATCAGCACTGAAACTACCCAGTAAAGGGTTGTGTGGGATTCAAATACCATTCCGTTAATCTCCATTTTAATTATAACTAAATTCTTTCACGGGAGTCACTACGTGGTAACTTCCTGTCTACTAGCCTAGTATGGTAGAAGTCTTCAGAGTAAACAGGCATTCCTGTGTTTCTTCGGTGAGGCTTAAGTATTTCTTTGATGATTCTAATAAAAACCAAAAACATAACTACTATTCCAAAAAAGAAAAAACTACTTGTAAGCGCATCAATGAAACTGGGCGGTTCTTCTTCTGTTTGTCTACTACGTTGTCTTCTTCTGAGTTCCTCGGCAAAAGCCCTTTCGTAGGAAGAAAATCCCCCGTAGTTAGCTTTGATGTATTCTTCATACATTTTTTGCCTCTCTGACTTGTAGTTTTCGTTGAAAGGACTCCTATACTGGTACCTTGAGTGAGGCTTCCGAGTGTAGGCTCTTCTAAAGTCATGACTGCTGGGATGTCTAGGGCGACCCGAAGCCATTTTAGAGTCGTACTGGGAACGAGAAGACTCGTTGCCTAGTACTTCGTAAGCTTGAGCAACTTGCTTGAACTTTTCTTCCTGTCCACTTGAAGTGTCTGGGTGGTACTTCTTTGCAAGGTCTATGTAAGCTTTTCTGATGTCTGTTTTTGAAGCACCAGGCGAAACCCCTAGTATTTTATAGTAGTTTTGGGAAAAGCCCCCAGTAGTAAACTCTCGGAAGCCCTGTTTAAACCTAAATAGTTTTCCTACAAACATATTTACTGAACAATATACAAAAATGAACCCTTTAATCACTGCAAAAGACTTACTGCAGATTAACCTTGACTCTAAACTACTGATCATGTGCCACCCTCCAGAGTCTGCTCCAAGTTACTACTTGCCTAAGTCCTACTTAGTGAGTACTTTTGCTTCGCATGATCAATTCGTCAACGAACTGTGCTTGTCTAAGTTCCCCAAGAATTCAGTAATTGTCTACGACGAAGGCAGCTTAAGAGAAGCCTCAAAAGTTTACTGGGGATTAGTAGCTATGGGCTTTTCTGACGTTAAAGTTCTAGCAGCGTTTTTTGAAGACCTAGAAGACTGCGGAATTGAAGTTGAAGAAGGCATGCCCTCTGGACTTCCAAAAGCAGACACCTTTGCAGAGTTTGACTCAGACTTGTTCCAAAACAAAAACCACTTCATGAACTTCGACATTAAAGGAAAACAAATAATCTACGCCAAAACAATAGACCTTAAGATGCTAGTGCCTGAAGGCCTCAAAAGCCACGAAGAAGTCACTGAAGAACTTGAGTTTGATGGAATCGAGTTCCAAAGAGACAAAGAAACTATAGTCCACGGAGAAGACGCTTGCAAGTGTGCTTTGATTCTTAAGTACTTAGGTTTAGAAAAGGTTTCAGTAGTGGTAGAAAACTTGTTTTCAAGAACCAACCCAGCACCTTCTAGGTCGTTCGTAACTAACGGAAGTCTTTTCCACTCCTTTGCTGAAACTGAGTACTTCGACCCTGAAGAAGACAAAAGCTCTATGAACAGCAGAGTTTCCAGACACTACTCTGTTTCTGCGTCTACTAAAAGGTCTAAAAAGGACCTTGAAGCCCATGCTAACAACTCTTGTGAATGCAGTATACTCTAAGTTAATAATGTTTAGCAAAACTGTGGAGTCTAAGCTCAAAAAGCTTGACATGTACCCTAAGATGCCCAAAGACCTAACGGAACCAACTCTTTCCGGGGCAATCGTTTCAATAGTGGCTTNTGCTTTGATGGGGTTTTTGTTTTTGACTGAATTGGCAGCTTACTTGAACGTGACTACTACATCTGAGATGTTTGTGGACTTGAACAGAGGTGGCGAGAAGCTCACTATAAACATAGACATTACCTTTCCTAAGTTCCCTTGTGGACTTTTATCTCTGGACGCACAAGACATCATGGGGGCCCATGTTGTAAATGTAGAGGGATCCATGAAGAAGTTCCGCCTCAACAGCAGCGGAGACCAGCTCCAAGAAGAAGACTTACTCAAGGGCAAAGCAAGGAGTGACGACGAAATAAGGAAGCAAGTCACTGACGAAGAAGGCTGCAGAATACAAGGCTACATCTTGGTCAACAAAGTTCCTGGAAACTTCCATATTTCTAGTCATGCGTTCCATCACAGAATGGCTCAACTCATCAAAAACGACATGGGTAAACTTGACTTGTCACACCAAATCAACCACTTGTCTTTTGGCGACAACGAAGACATCCACTTCATCAAGTCCAACTTCGACGAAGGCGTACTCAACCCACTTGACTCAGTTAGCAAAGTGAGGCCTGGAGATGTTAAAGCTCCTATTTCTTACGAGTACTACTTAAAAGTAGTTCCGACCACCTACAGAACGCTTTCCAACAAAGAGTTCTACGTGCACCAGTTCACAGCTAACTCCAACGACTTCCGCTCAGGAGGGATGCCTGCAATGTACTTTAGGTACGACTTAAGTCCAGTCACGGTGAAGTTTTCTCAAGAACAAGAGTCATTTTTCCACTTCTTAGTTCAAGTGTGTGCAATAGTAGGAGGAGTGTTTACAGTTGCTGGACTTCTGGAACACCTGCTGCACTCTTCTATTTCGAGCATCCTCAGTAAAGGGCGCCAAGGCAAGTTAGGCTAAAATATGGATCATGCTAAAAAGGGTTGGATTTATGCTATGGTCGGCTCTTTTTTGGTAGGCTCAGTGAGTCTTTACTGCTTAAAGAAGTCTTGGAACCAAACCAACTCCAGAAAGGCCAAAGCGAACCCAGAGAACCTAGGGCATTTGCATATATATGTGGGAACAGAAACGGGTAATTCTTGGAAATACGCTGAAATTCTTTCTGAAGAAGCCAAGAAATACAACTTCACTCCCCATGTTGTTAGTTTATCTGATTTCCAAATCCAAGACTTCAAACGCAACGACTTTTGTGTAATAATTTGCTCCACACAAAAAGACGGGAACCCCCCTGAGAACTCTGTGCAGTTCCTCCGCTGGGTCACTAAAGTGGCCAAAGCTTCAAACGAGAACTTGTCCCACTTGTCTTACTGTGTGTTTGGACTTTTCAAAGCCTCAGACTGCTCTAACACTACTGCGCGCACTGTCAACGAAGGACTAGAAAAACTTGGTGCACACTGCTTAATCAGACAAGGCGAAGCCGAAGAAAACAATATCCAGGAATTCCTTCGCTGGAAAGACGACCTGCTGCAGATGCTTCCTAAAAGAGTTAAGGAGTCAAGGAGGTCCAAAAACTCTGAGTTCCTGGAAGTGGCCCACCAAGTAGCTTTAGGGATGCCTTCGCTTGAAATCAAATACAAAGAAACTTCTCTAAAACTCATCAATTCAAGTAATTCCTATTTAGAAAGCTTCAAAGTTGTTAAGATCAAGGAACTCAAAAGAGATCCTGAAAACTCAGCTCTCCACGTTGAACTTGAAACGGATGAAAACTACCATGCAGGCTGCCACTTCGGAATCTTTCCAGAAAACAGCGAAGAACTAGTGAGGGAACTTGCTGCTTTACTAGGCTACGACTTAGAACTCACCTTTCAGTTTTTGCCGGCAAAAGGAAAACCTCACCCCTTCCCAACTCCCCTTACGGTGGGAGACGCTTTAGTTAAGTACTGCGACCTGACTAGTCTCATTAACAAAAAGTGTCTCAAACAGCTTTCAGGGTTTGCTTCAGACCAAAAAGAAAAGGAAAAACTGTTGTTTTTGTCTTCTTTAAAAGGAAAAGACGAATTCAAAAGGATTATACAAGAACCCATGCTGAACATAGTTGACATTCTTAAAATGTTTCCTTCAGTAAAGCTTCCACCAGGAGTGCTTGTGCAGATACTCGACCCAATTAAGCCTAGGCTTTATTGTGTTTGTTCTTCAAACAAACCAAACCCCAACCGGTTCCAGATTACAGTGGAGGTACTTAGACAGCGCACTAGCGAAGGAAAAACCAGAACAGGTTTGTGCTCAGGGTACTTTGAAAGCATGCACGTCACAGCTTTGTTTAAAAGAGTAAGGGGGTTCTTTGAAGACTCTGTGTTCAAAGTTCCGAGCAGTCCCAAACCCTTATTTATGGTTTCTTACGGCTGTGGAGTGGCGCCTTTCAGAAGCTTAATTCAAGAGTTACAGTATTTGAGGAGCAAAGGAGTATTGTACCCAGAAGTATACATTTACTTCGGAAGCAAAAGTAAAGCTAAAGAGTTTGTTTACAAACACGATCTAGAAAGTGCTATTGTGCCCAATGAAGACCCGAAAGAAGAGTTCGAGCACAGACCTGACAAGTGGGGCGAAGGACCGCACGTAATCACCAAGCTTTACACAGCTTTTTCAAGGGACCAAGCCCAAAAGATTTATGTGCAAGACATTTTGTTTTCACAACATGACAAGATTTGGGAATCACTCTACAACAGAGAAGGTTACTTGTTTGTGTGTGGGCCAGGAGGAATGGTCAACGGAGTAAACGAGCTTATAAAGAACATTGCTTTCGAGCACATTGGAGAGGAGGCAAGTGAGTTCATGGAGCAGCTAAAAGAACAAGGAAGGTGTTGTTTTGAGTCTTGGGGTAAATAATTATTAGCTTTAGATTATAAAAGATGGAAGAAATAAATAAGAAGAAGCTAGGAGTTATTCTAGGAATTCTTTTGTGCTTTTTAGTGTCTCTGGGGACTCTGGTGTTTTTTGTGTTCAGGTTTATAGCCAAACTTATAACAGTGCCCGGGTCAATAATTCTGTTTGTTTACTGTTTTGTAGTGTTAATTCGGATGATTATTAGGTACTCAGTGTTCCCAGGGTCTTCTTGGCTTTGGAAAAGGTCAATTGAGTTCCACTTTTGCAAAGAGATGTCTACTCAGTTACTTCAGAGAGTCCAAGACATCAGACTGAGTTTAGAAGTGCTTTTGGACTCTGTTAGTGACGAAGAAAAGGAAGACTTCTTACCTAGGGCTTGCGACTCTGTTATATACGCCAAACGCATGGTACAGACCATCATTGAAACCTTTTACATCCAAAAAGAAGAAGGAACCCTAACTACTTACCAAGAGTCCTTGCTTGAGTTACTGCTCGGCCTCACCCGGGCTCTCGAAAACACCAAAGTCCACCAGGATTCTCCCGAAGCAGTTCCTCTTTGGGAGTGGTTTGAAACTGTTCAGAGTGAAGCAGACTGGGTAGACCTAGTGTTTGAAGACTTTCCTGAAAACAGCTCAGCTATGCTTAGTTTGGAAGTTTGTGTGCAAATTGAGGAAAGAGTTCTTCAGAGTTGTGGTGAGGTAGACCTTAGAACTAAAGTTGCCAGGTGGATGAGAGACACCACCCTTGGAACTATTGACCAAATGAGACTTGAACTTGAGTACAGGTTTAATGCTGAACAAGTTTGGATCACAGCTGACGACAACGTGAACATAGACTGTTTGTGGGTTCCTTCAGTTTCTGAAAACCCAGAAGCTCCTACTATTTTGCTGTGCAATCCTAATGCTGGGTTTTATGAGTTTGCTTACTATCAAAGTGAGTGGTTAGAACACTACGTGAGTTCAGGAGCAAACGTATTTATGTGGAACTACAGAGGCTATGGAAGAACTAAGGGCAGACCTGACCCTTCAAGACTGAAAAATGACGGAGAAATCATAGTAGATTACTTAAAAAGAATTCGAAGAGTCACAAGGTTAGGAGTTCACGGCGAAAGTTTAGGTGGATGGATAGCATGCCACTTAGCTCGTTACTGTGACGTGGACTTTTTGTACGCAGACAGGTCCTTTAGTTCACTAGAAAACGTAGCCTCTTACAATTTCGGAAACTGGGCAAACAAACTGCTAAGGCTGGCAACTAAGTGGAAAGGGGACGCTAGTTGGGACTACTTGTTTGTTGACTGTTACAAAGTTTTATCAGCAGATCCCTACGATAGCATGATTAACGACTTAGCTTCTTTGAAGTCAGCAGTGGCAATAAGGATGCTTGAGACCAACGGAACTGAACTCATAGACGGAATAGACCCAGCTAAGCTTAACTTAGAGGTTTACTGTCACATTTTGGACGACTCTGACACAGAAATGATGCTTAACAGTGTACTTAGTCTTATGAAGTACACAGTTAAGTACATGAACTCCGAACAAAGACAAAGTTCTGAGTATGAACAGCTAAACGACATAAGCGTTTTCGAAGAAGAGCACTTAAAGAACGTACTCAACAGAGTTTTTGGAATACTTGACAGTTTAGACTCAGGAGGAAAGCCTTTGAGCAGTGTGTACATGGAAAAAAAGCACAAAGAGTCCCTGAAACTATGGCTCATAGTTTTAGACATTTGGGGAAGTTTCGTTCCTATTTTGCCAGGCGATTTAGACAAGTCACACGAAAGAGCAATAGAAAAGGTCAAACAGTCTATAGAAGAACTAGATGCTCTTTTCAAAGAAAACCAACACAGTATCGACCAAGTAATAATCGACATCTGCAGACAAGTTAAAATATTACAAAACTCTTTAGTGGAAGTACTGCATTACTTAGAAGAACAACCCTCGAATCCTAAACTTTCTGTTTCGGAATCACAAAACTCCACCTTTTTAACAGGCAGAGGCAACATAGAGTACTCTAGAGCAGGCTACCTCATCCCTTTAAGTTGTGGGCACTCAGGCCACTACAACCCTCCTGAAAAACTTCTTCTCCAAGCACACTTAACACGAGCTGGAATAATTCATGACTAAGAATAAATATGCTAAAAAAACTAGCAAGGAACTTTGCTCAAAGAATTAAAGCCTGCAAGTCCGAAGACCTACAGCCAGGACAAATGATGAGTGTCAAAGTAGGAGAAGCTGACCACGCACTTGCACTCTACAACGTCAACGGGAAGTTTTTTGCCACAGGCGGAAAGTGCTCCCACGTAGGGGCACCTTTGTCTTGGGGCTACTTGATGGACAAAGAAGTTTACTGTCCTTTCCACTTAGCGCGTTTTGAAGTGACTTCAGGAGAAAAAGTAACCTCTCCTGCAAACCAAGGGATTCCTTCCTACCCTGTTATTCTGGAAGGCGGCGAAGTGTTTATTGAGGTTCCAGAAGGAGTAAACGACCCCTCTGCATACATCAACTCTAAGAAACTCCAGAAGCCAGACTGGAGTGACAAAAGGCACTTTGTAATAGTGGGGGGAGGTGCAAGTGGGTTCACTTGTGCTGAGACTCTTAGAAGGGAGGGGTTCATGGGGAGGATTACTATGCTGACTAAAGAAAACTGGCTTCCATACGACAGAACAGTTATGAGCAAAAACTTCAAAGCTGACATGCAGAGTGCTTTAATGCAGCCCTCTGAGTTTTACGAGGAGTACGGAATTGAGGTGAAAAAGAACTGTCAGGTCACTGGAGTCAACTCCAATGAAATGCAAGTAGAAACCAGCACTGGAGAAGTACTTAACTTCGATAAACTGATGGTAGGCACAGGGGCGTCTGCACGTGTTCCAGAAGTGTACCAAAAGTACCTGGGTTGTGAAAATGTGTTTACGCTAAGAAAAGCTGACGACCACCCTAAAGCGAAACAAGCCCTTTCAGAAGCTGAAAACATTGTGATAATAGGTGGGTCTTTCTTAGGGTTTGAAGCTGCCACTTCTATAAGAAAAGCAAACCCCGATAAGAAAGTAACTGTCGTAGAAATGGACGAAGTGCCTTTGGGAAGAGTTATGGGAAAGGAAATTGGGGCCCAGCTTACAGAGCTACAAAGAGTCCATAACAACAAAGTACTCACTGGGAAACCTGTTGAGTCCTTTGAAGTTTCAGGCAACCGAGTTCAGTCCGTCAAAGTTGGAAACGAAAACATCAAAGCAGACTTTGTTTTGATATCCACAGGAGCCCAAATAGAAACATCGTTTATGCCCAGAAACCTTGTGAACTACGATCAATCTATTCCAGTGTCAAGCTTACTGCAAACTGACCACCCCCACATTTACGCAGCAGGGGACGTGGCAAGCTTTCCAGTAGTTCACTCAAAAACAACCAACAGGATCGAACACTGGGCACTCGCTCAAGATCACGGAATGCATGCTGCCTACAACATGCTTGGAAAGGGCATTCACTTTTCTTCGGTTCCGTTCTTTTGGAGTAACCAGTTTGTAAACATCCAGTATGCAGGAGTAGGTGGAGGTGACTTTACCTTTAGTGAAGTGAAAAATGAAGGGGATCCCTTAAAAGAAGCCAGAATCACTTACTTCTACAAAGGGGAACGGTGCATAGGTGCAGCTACCTGCAACTGGCCAGGAGCAGTGACTCACTTAAGAATAGCAATGGAAAAAGGTTTGATCCCCAGTAAAAGCCAACTTGCCTACGGAATAAGGTACAGCACTATAGTGGAAGACTTAGAGTTAGTTAAGCACTGCTCCTGCAGTTAAGTTAAAACTGGGAGTTTCCTAAAGAAACGTTTAAAGTAGGTTGTTCAGTAATGAAAGAGTCTCCTTTAGTTTCAGCTAAAGACCTAGAAATCCTGTACTTCTGAGACTGCGCAGTTCTGGACATAGAAGGTGCAGAATGCTTTTTGCCTTCGGAGTAGTCAACTACTTTTTTTAAGAAGTCTAGTCTTTTCATAAACAACTTGTAGTTTTCAGAGTTGTCAGCTCTAGACTTAGGGCGGACAGGAGGCAGTGAAGACTGGGCTTGTTCTAGGGAAAATATCAGTTTTTTAATGGTGTCTTTGAGGAAGTGCAAAGCGTGGAGTCTGGAAGACTCTTCTTCTTTCACTCGAGCTTCAACTGCGAAGATCCTTGCTTCAGAAATGTGGGCAGGTTCTATCACTGTGGAGATCCACTTGTCTACTTGCTTTTTGAGTTTCTTGTGGTTTTGGTTGATTTCAGTGATGGTTTCGTGGGTTTTGGTTTTGTCTTCGTTGTAGGTTTTTTGGAAGGATTCTAAGTCGCTTTCGTGTATTTTGTTGTACTCGTATATTTGTTGGCTGATGTCATCTTTTTGCTTTTTGAGGGACTCTTTTTGCTTAGTAAGTAAGTCTTGGATTCTTTCTTGGAAGTCAGACTGTAGTTGGTTTTTGTTGTCGGTTAACTTTTGGTTGAGTTCCTTGGCTAGGTCTTCTATTTGGGTTCGAAGTTTGGAGTCTTCTTTTTTAAGTAGTTTTTGTAAGTTCTCAGTTTTCTTTTTGAGGCTTTCTTTGAAGTCTTTGGAGTTCTCAGTGAACTTTTCCCGGAGGCTTTCTAGACTTTTGCCAACACTTGTGATTTCAGTGGCGTTTTCTTCTTGTTTTTCTCTGTTTTCAGAAATGTTTTCGCCGAAGACTTTCATTTGTTGTTCTAGTTTTTCGCTCCACTTGCTTATGCTTATTAGGTTTTCGTCAATTTCTTGGTAGATTTTTTCCATTGACTCTTTGTAGTGGTTGACTTGTTCGTAGACTCTTTCTATTTCTAGTTTAAAGTCGTTTACGGTGCTTTCTATCCGAGAGTTAGTTTGGTCTATTTTAGAGTGTAACTCTGGAAGTGCAGTTTCTAAGTTTTGTTTAAACTTGCTTTTGAGTTTAGACCGGTTTAAGTACTTGAAGCAGAGGCTTTTGATGTTGTTTAAGGAAAACATCCTCATTTTGTGGGGGTCAGCCTTGCTTTGACTCGGTTCTGCTTCGTCTTCTGAGTGTTCTTCTTCAGAAAGGTCTTCGTTTTGATCGAAGTCTTCGAGCTTCATGTCTGTTTGAGCAACAGCTTCTGCTTGGGGCACAGCTACTTTTACTTCGGATAACTGATCAGAAATGCCTGAAACGTCTTTTTTAAGAGAGTTGATTTGGTCAGTTATTTTTTGGTCCACTCCTTCAAATTGGGAGTTGACTTGAGATTGGAGTTTTTGAATTTTAAGCGATAATGAAGAAGTTGATTCTTCTGAGTCCTTAGCTTTCATCCAACTTTGGATGGACCTGATTTCGTTCACTAGTCCTGTGATAGATTTAGGAATTATTACAGGGATGTTTTCCCAGTCTTCAGGGTTATAATCTGCCATTTAAGATTAAGAAGAACTGCCTCTTGAGTTATAAACTGAAATGGAAGAACAATGGGAGTTACTAGAGCACACTGGACCCCTGCAAAACACTACTTTCCACCCCTCGTCTAACACTCTGGTGTACTCTTTAGGAACTATAGTTATCCTTTGGGATATCAACACTGACTCTAAAGTAAACCTCAGGTGTCACGAAGGGCCTGTGTCTTCAATCGTGTTTTCGCCTGACTTCGAGTACTTTTTAACAGCTGAGTCTTCACTGCAACCTTTCATTTGCGTTTGGAGGTTTCGAAACCTTCAACAAGTAAACGCCAAGTGGCTTAGATTCAAACCTAGAAAGTCAAGTTGCTCCATACAACTGAAGTTCCAAGGCAAGAAACTCATAGTTCTTGAAAACGAAAAAGAAGGCGGCTATAGAGTTAGTTTATGGGACTGGAGGGCGCCTGAACTGACTTTAACGCAGCTTGAAGAGTTAGAAACCCAAGCAACTTCTTTGGGAGTTGGTGTAGTGGGCAGTGATTGCTTTGTAACAGCAGAAACTACCTGCATCAAGCTGTGGAAAATAGACAACCCTATATCCATTACTAAAAGACTCCACTTTAAAAATGACATAGAAACTATTAACTGCAACCCAAATTTAGGAATAATTCTTGTTTTGCTCAAGTCTGGACAGCTTCTGTCTGTAAACACTCAAGGAAAGGTCATTTCAAGCATTCACAGTCCTGAGCACTACTTAAGTTTGTTTTTAAACTCTGACTACGTTTACCTAGGCTCAGCCAGTGGGTCTATAAGTTTGTGCAGCACAAGGTCGCTTACTCCTTGGAAGGAGCTCCCTCCAACACACAACTCAGGAATTAAGTCCATAGCTGTTTCGGGAAGAAGCATACTAGCAGTTACTTTTAGTGACTCTACCATACAAATTCTGGACATGAGTCAAGGCCAAGTAGTTAACCAGTCCTCAGGACATTCTTCCCAAGTAAACGCAGCAGCTTGGTGCGACAGGTGGAACTTCGTTTCGTGCAGTGAAGAAGGGTGCTTGTACGTTTGGAAGCACGCAGGGAGAGGCTGGATCATGCAAGCTTTAGAAGTTTCAGGAGGCAGAGGCTTTGTAAGCAGCATTTGCACACACCCAGTTAAAAGTTTGGTAGCTTGTGGGTTTACAAGGGGAGTAGTTAAGTTTTTCGAAGTAGGTGAAAAAGCAAGTTACTTGCACGGAACACAACTTAGCAACGGAATGGTAACGCACCTAGAGTTTATAGGGGAGTACCTTGGAGTGTGTTATGACTCAGGAGAAGTAGTTCTGCTTGACAAGAGTTTTGAAAGGATTGCGATCACACTAGAAGAAGCTTGGTCTTTCCAAGGAGTTAACCAACGTGTGGCTTTTTTCGAAACTTTTGATACAAGCAAAAGCCTAATTCTGGGTGTGACTATGCACGAAACACAAAACTTACAGCTGCACATCTTAGACAACTCAGAAGACTTGGCTTTGCTTGAGAATTCACTAATTCAGTTAGAAGGCGAGTGCACGGGGTTTAGAATCCACCAAAGTGGAAGGTATTTAATTGCAGTTTGCAGGATTGGAGGCGTGTTTTTCTACGAAGTCAAAACAGGAAATTGCTCAGGAGTCATTGAAACCGACTCTGAACCCCTAGGGTGCATTTGTGACCCCTCTGGACTCTACTTAGCTGTTTTGTTGCAAAACGAAGAAAAGTTGTACACTAGAGTTGCTATTTACGAGTGCGGAACTGGAAAAAAGGCAAGTGAACTCATGAGGTCAGACGTTGTAGCCAAGCCTTCAGCTGTTTCTTGGTCAAAAGACGGCAGGTTCATAATAGTTGGCTCCCAAAATGGAGTTTTGTCCGTGTGGAAGATTCCTAAGCAACTTTCAGACAACATCTCTAACATTCTGCAAAGACTACAAACTCACCCTGACTTCTGGGACAAGTTCCCTATAAACCTTCCCAAAAAAACACTTGGAAAAGTCCCTAAGAAACCAATTCCCAAGCCCAAAGTTAAAGCACAGCCAGAAACTAAGGCCAGTGCTTTTACAGACTCAGTTGTGTCCTTCGTAAGGAAACCCAAATCACTTGAAAAGTCACCTTCTACCTTGTCTTGCGCCACTCCAATAGACAACCCAATAAGTTTGTCCAGACCCAGTAACTTTTACTACAACTCTATGGAAGTAGTCAAGTCTTCACTTAAAAAAACCAAACCTGAAGTAATAGACATTGAGTGCGAAGAACCAGTATACAACCCTGCGTCTAGACTCTACGAACACTCTGACTTAGCTTCTGAAGTTGAACTGGTGTACGAAGATATGGATAGGTTTCCTTAGCTAATTATTAAAGATTTTTGAGAAGCTACGTCTAAATCTTCCCATTTAGACTTGGTGAAGTACCAGTTCACCAGTTCGTTGGGGACTTCTGAAAGTTCCCTAAACTGCCACTTAGGGTTTTTGTCTTTGTCAATCAGGACTGACCTTACTCCTTCATAAAAGTCTTCTTTTTCCAGAAAGTTTTGGGACAGCCTGAACTCCATAGCAAACACCTCTTCTAAGTCCATGAACTTCCCTTTTCCAAGTTGGTCAAAAATCACTTTTAAACTTATAGGGCTGTGCTTCTGCATTGCTTGGAGTTTCTTTTGGGCCCAGTGGGAGTTGTCTGCTTTCAGCCTTTCAAAGAGTTCTTCAACACTCGAAACTCCGCTAAAGTTCTTTTCAACCTCTTCAGTGTCTTCTAAAGACCCAGTAACTTCTTCACTGAACTCATTAACTAACTCCCTGATAGCCGGGACACTTTCTGTTTGGTAAAGTTTCCTCTTCAACTCAGGAATCCTTTCTCGGTGCACAAAATAGTTAGCAATTCCAGCTTTCACAAGTTGCTTTCCATGCAAAATAGACCCTGTTAGTGCTAAGTACATGCCTAGACTTCCTTTGAGTCTAGGCAAAAAGTAAGCTGAGCCTACGTCTGTAAAAAACCCTAAGTTTGTTTCAGGCATTGCAAACACAGAGTGCTCTGTAGCTATTTTAAAGGGTGCTTGGCTAGAAATTCCGTAGCCTCCTCCCATCACAATTCCGTCAAATATGCAAACTTGTGTGGGTCTCATCTTTGCCATGCAGTAGTCGGACAGGTACTCTTTCCAAAAAAAGTCTCTGAAAAACTTAAACCTTGGACTGGGTTTTTGTTTTTCTTCGTACAAAGCTCTGATGTCCCCGCCTGCGCAGTAAGCTTTTTGGCCTGATCCTTCAAATAACACTACTTTTGTTTCTGGGTCTTTTTCCCAGTTCTTAAAGTTTTCTAGCAAGGAGTCAAACATTTCGGTGTCTAGTGAATTCAAGCTTTTTTGCTTGTTGAATAAAACACTTGTGACGTGGTTGTGTTTCTGGCAAACTACTTTAGAGTCAGCTGTGAACTTTCTAGTGATCCTTAAATAATTCATTTTAATGAGATTAGGTTAGTACTTTTTTAACCAAGGGTGCTTTAAGGCTTGGGAAGCTGTGAGTCTAGTTTGAGGGTCGGTGTCTGTAAGTTGCTTGACAAGATCAATTGCTAGTTTTGAAATTCCTTTCCAGTTTTCTCTTGGGAAATCGATTTTACACTTGGAGTTAAGACGAAGCATTTCTTTCGATGATTCGTGATAGAATGGGTTGCTTCCACTCAGTAGTTTATAAAGAACAATTCCAGTACTAAAAATGTCTACTTGGGAATCGTAAAGTTGATTTCTCAATATTTCGGGGGCAATGTAACCTGCAGAACCGCATCTTATAAACCAATCTTTGGTTATGTTTCTAGAACTGAATCCGAAGTCTATAAGTGTGAAATCCAAGCTGTTAGGTTTCATCATTATGTTCTCGGGTTTGATGTCCCTGTGGATAATTCCTTTGGAGTGTAACCAGCTAAGTGTCGATAAGAAACTTTTGATGAAGCAAGCAGCTTGCGGCTCTGTGAAAGAGGCTTTTTCAATCCGCGAGAAACAGTCTTCTGATGAAATAAATTCAGTCACCAAATAAACAAACTCCTCACTTTCATAAACTCTCTGGAGCTTGACTATCCTGGAGTGGTTCAGTTGCCTTAAAGTAAGGATTTCTTGACTTAGTGATTTAATCTTTTCAAGCTTTTGAAGGGTATTGTGCTTAGAAAAAGTTTTGATGGCAACGCTTGATGAGTCATAAAATGAAGTTGCGAGATACACAGTGGAGGTGTAGCCGCAGCCTATTTCTTTTTCGAACTTGTAGTCGTTTTCGATGTCTTGGAGAATGCAAACCTTTGCTAAGGCTTCAATCCACTCATCCAAAACTTCAGCGTTCTTTGTGTAGAAATCTTGGTGCACACCTTTGCCATACAGTCTGAACCCAAACCTTTCGTGGTTTTCCTTGGCTTCTATAAATGGCTCAGCCAACTTAAAGCTGGCTTCACTGTACTTTTTGGGCCTCCCTATACTACTAACTAAGTAAAGCTTTGAGGCAGTTAATATAAACTTAGCCTTTTCGAACTCATTTGAAGCAACTGGCAAGTAGAGGTAAGACTCCATAATAGAAGCTTTTCTGATGTCACTTTTTGCTTCTTTGGTTGGCTTTTCCCAGAAGCCATTTTCAGTGCTCGTTTCAAGTCCGAAAAAGACTGATTCCATTTATATACAGTGTAGATTACTTTCCGGCAATTCAAAAGATAATTTTATCCGTTTTAGTGTAATGTTAATTTTTTTGGTAATAAGCAGAATTACAAGTGCACTTGAAGCAAGTGGAATCAGTTTATCGGGCCAAAATCCTTCTCTTTACCTAGACCAGCCAAGCCACCCTGTTAAGCTTTACTTAGACTCAGACAACTTTAACATAGGAAACAACTATGTGTGGATTCAATACCAAACCCCAGACAACATTTACCTTAACGTCACTGAAGTAAAAGGAGGAACTGCTTTAGAAATAAACAATGAATTTACTCTAGACGGATTTGCTCAGTGGAGAATGGTAGTTAACGAAGACTTTTCAAACCCCCAAAACTGGTCCAACAACAAAAACTCAGAGTGCGCAGGAATCATTATGCTGGGAGGCTACTGCCAGTTTTCCCAAACAGAAGCTTCCAAGACCTTTGCAAACTTGCCTTCTCACAAACAACTCAAGATCAAAGCTACCTTCCACTTCATAGATGCCTGGATAGGAGAAACAGCTTACATGAAGGCAAGCATAGACGGGAAACTCTACTACTTGTGGACAGAAAACTATAAAGCAGGACAAGCCAGCAAAGGAATTAACGTGTGTGGAGGACATCACGCTGAAGGAAAGTTTTCTTCGCCTATTGAAGTGACACTGCCTCACACAGAGTCTCAGTTAGAAGTGGTGTTTGGAGCAAACCTTGACCAAGACCCCTGTGACGAGAGTTGGGGAGTTTCTGCTTTTATGGTTTACGTAAGGTAATATAATAAGTAGTTAACTATTTTACTGAGGGTTGTCTTGGAAGTCAAAGTCGTCTTCAGATTCGACTTTTTTGCCGTTGTTTCTGCTGGGTCTGGACTTTTTGGCCTCAGAACTCTTGAGCTTGTACTTGCTTTTTTTCTTTTCGAACTGAGGACGTTCTTCATCGCTGAAGTTCTGTTTTTGGGGACTTTTGATGATGTTTGAAATCTTGCTGCCAGTGCTTTTGTGGACAATTCGTTTTTTCTTTTTCTTCAAAGTGAGTTCAAAGTCCTTAGAAGCCTTTTCGTAAGCAGAACTTACATTTTCCACTACAGGGTTTGCTTGAGTAACGTGCTGGGCAGCGAAGTCAGCAGCTTTTTTGTAAAAACTCAGAGACTCTTCTGTTCTTTTGAGGTACTCAAACTCCACAGCTAAGTTGTGGTAAGCAATAGAAAGCAAAGAAGCAGTTTCTTCAGTGTCGTCTTTGGAGAGTATAAACATCTCTTGCAACAGAATCACAGCCATCATAGCGTGTTCTGCAGCCTTTTCGTGTTTTTTTATCTGAGACAACACAGCGCACAGGTTCAAGTGGGTGTTGGGGTTTCCGCTTTCAAGAGTTAAAGCTCTGTTAAGGTAGTTCATGGAAATTCTAGCTTTGCCTACTTTTCTGTAGTAACAAGCGTAGTTGTTGAAAGTGATGGTTTTAGCGTGTTCGTCACGTTCACAAAGCATTTCGGCTCTTTTCAAAAGGTCAAAAGCCAACTGGTTTTGGTCTTTTTGCAAGTACTGAGTGGCGAGTATGTTGCACAGTTCACACAACTGCCTGTAACTGTGCTTGACCTGAGAAGAGTCTTCTTCAAAGTGTTCTTTTCTCACAGAAAGGGCTTCTTCAACTACTTGCAGAGCTTGTACGTAGTTGCCTTCTTTCTTAAGTTTCTCAGCTTGTTCGTCTAGTTGTTTAATCTCTTCCATTTCAAATGCGTGATAAGTGGTTCTGATAAAATAAAAAAGGGATGAACTACAACTTCAAAGCCATTCCTGCAGTCCAATCTGCTAGTGACCTCATCGACATCATTCTCTCTAAAACTCAGAGAAAAACCCCCACTGAAATCCACCACCAAATGCAAATTTCTCGCATCCGCAAGTTTTACATGCGCAAAGTCAAGTTCACACAACAAACCATCGAAGAAAAACTAGGCGACCTCCTTGAAAAGTTCCCTAAGTTGGATGACATCCATCCTTTCTACGCAGACTTAATGAATGTACTATACGACAAAGACCACTACAAGCTTGCTTTGGGACATATCAACAAAGCCAAGCAGCTAGTGGAAAACGTAGCTAAGGACTACGTAAGGATGCTCAAGTACGCTGACTCTCTTTACAGAGCAAAAACAGTCAAGCGGGCAGCTTTGGGCCGCATGTGCACCATCCTTAAAAAACTAGACGGTTCCCTCAAGTACTTAGAAGAGGTTCGCAAGCACCTAGCAAGGCTTCCAAGCATTGACCCCCACACACGCAGCATCATAATCACAGGCTATCCCAACGTAGGAAAGTCTTCTTTTATGAACCACGTAACTAGAGCTAACGTTGAAGTCCAGGACTACGCATTCACTACCAAGAGTCTGTACGTAGGACACACTGACTACGACTTAATGCCTTGGCAAGTAATTGACACACCTGGGCTGCTCGACCGTCCCTTAGAAGAACGCAACACTGTTGAAATGCAAGCTATCACTGCTTTGGCCCACCTTAACGCGTGTGTTTTGTTCTTCATTGACGTTTCTGAGAAGTGCGGGTACACTGTAGACCAGCAAATTAAGCTTTTTGAAAGTGTGCAAGCGTTGTTCACCAACAAGCCTTTAGGTATTATAATTACCAAAACTGACCTTAAGCCTTGGGAAGCACTTCCACCTGAGCACCAACAAAGAATCCAACAAATTGCTCAGGAATTCAAAGCTTTTTTGACCTCTATATCCAACGCTAACTTGCAAGGAGTTATGGAGTGCAGGAACCAAGCCTGCGAGCAACTCAAAGCTTTCCGCCAACAAGTCAAAACTAAAAAGACCACTCTTTACTCACGGCCTCAACCCTACGTAGCTAAGCCTTCACAAACCCGTCCTTTGAACATCCCAACTTCAGTCATAACTGAGATCCAAACTGGAGAAAAAGCCCACACTAACCCTTCAGTCAAAGAAATCCAGGAAACTCAAGGAGGATCAGGAGTATTTTCGGTTCCAGTCCAAGAGCACTACACAGAACTTGAAAACGAAGACTGGCGCTGGGACGCCATGCCTGAACTCTTTGAAGGCAAAAACATCCTAGACTTCGTGGACCCCGAGATCCTAGAGAAACTAGAAGAACTCGAAAAAGAAGAAGAAGTCATGAAGGACTCCCACGTTCCCCTAGACTACGACGCCTACAAAGACATGCACGACATCAGACGGAAAATCTTTTTGAAGAAAAGAAGAATCCAACAAGAAAGCATGATGAAAAAAGGAACTTTCAAACCCAAACGCAAAGACTGGAAAGAAGTCGAAGAAGGCCTTGAAGAAGCTGGAATCGACCCTAGTTTGGTCAAACACAACATTGGCAAGAAAAGAAAACGCGAACCTTCTCCTGAAGTCACTACTAACGTAGAAGACTACATGGAAGTCGAAGAAGACCCCTCAGCACTCAAAAAGAAGTTCAAAGCTAAAAACAAACAAATCGCCAAAACCAGAAAACCCGGAGCCAAAAAACCCCAGCCTGCTAAAAGAGAACTCAAAGCTGCTGAGTTTGCCATGGAAAGCAAAGCTAAAGGAACCCAACCCAAGTACATCAAGCACCTCAACACAGGCAAAAGAGGCATTGGTAAAACCCAAAGACGCTAATTTAATTAAAAGGCTAGTTATCACGCTTAGTTCCTGGCTTCTTGCCACCTGCTGTCTTCACAAACCGAGGGTCAACTTTGACGCAGGCTAGGCCTTCGTTGAACTTAAGAACTCTTGCTGCCATTTCCCTTTCGATGTTTTTGTTGATGTTTTTGCTTGCCATGGTACTGCGGTCTCCTTTCTTGACTTGTTTCTTGCCTGGTTTGTTCTTGGTTTTTGTGTGGCTGGGTTTGGACTTTGTGTTCCTTTTTAGTTGTTTTTGCATATTGTAATGCTTATTTATTATTTACTG
>PR_CR_10_Liq_1_inCRDRAFT_1000437_pt1 | contig 26337 bp, 29 predicted proteins | sample PRCRCaboRojoPR_3_FD_10241 | JGI IMG/M metagenome (IMG submission 10241)
AAACTATTGAGCATACTAAGAGTGTAACTAGGAATATGCGCACGAGCAGCAAGTTCCCCAGAAAGCTCTTCAAGCTGGAGGAAAGTAGGAATTTCCCCTGTAAGGAGGAGCCAAAAGATTGCTTCTGGAGAAGGTTCTTTGTGCTTTTTAGGAAGGTTTTCTTTGATTTCAGGGATAGATAACCCCCTGAACTTAACCCCAGCGTAGGCGTCTAACTTAGAAGTTTGGTAAAAGAGTCCTTTCATGCCTCGCATTCCCTTTACAAGCTGGTCACTGTATATTTGGTCTACTTCTTTAGTGGTGTCTGAAGCTTTGACCCTACTTAGTGTTTCCCTGCCTAGTTCTATTTTTTCCTCTAAAGTTCTTTTGAGTGAAGAAACCCTTCGGGTGAGTGTTTTGCCAAGCATATTTATAATTCCTAGATATGGAAACAGCTAACAGAAATATGGAGTTTAATGAACAGGGTAGCGAAGAGGCGGCTTTGTTAGGAAATGACTCTTCTAGGAGAGTCAGAGGCAGTGTGGAGGAAGCTATGCTCAGAAGTATGGAGTCTTCAAACTATTTAGTAATTCTTTTTGGCTTAGTTTCAGTCGCAAAAGTAAGCTCTAGGTAGATCACTACAAGTATTGTGATTCTAAGCACAGCTGAAACAGACACTTCTGAGCCTATCGACTTGTTTGTGTGGGGTTGTGTAATCATAGATTTTGCGTTTATGGTGCTCCTTATAGCAAAGTTTTTTGCGTCTATTTACGAAGTTAGCTACACAGTCAAGCAATCCATAAGGTTAGCAGAGGGTTCAGTCTCCTTGGTATACATAGGCTGGCAAGTAACAGGGAATATATGGTTCTACTCCTGTGGAGACTGCTTTTCAGAAGCCCCTGAGCTTTCAGGACTTGCACTAGGACTTATAGTTTTGGGCTACATATACTTGTGCACGCCTTTGTTTTTTTTCTGTTGTTTGTGCACTTGCTTGCCTGTACTGCTTGTAGTGCTTTTCTTTTTAAACAGAGGCACGAGGAACCCAGCTTCAGAAACTTTGTTGAGGTCGCTTAAAACTGAGGAGTTCGACTCTTCAGTGCACACTAGAGAAAGAAGCTGCCCTATTTGTTCAGAAGACTTCTCGAACAGAGACTCCATAGTTGTTTTGCCCTGCCAAGCAGGACATTATTTCCACGAGACTTGCGGTAAAAGGTGGCTGCAAGTAAACGCTACCTGCCCACTTTGCAGGGAAGACCTTATGTCAGAAAACTAAGCTTAAATCTTATATTACCGTTTTTCCTCGTAAATGTCTGAAGCACAAAGCGGAGAACTAATGGGGGAACCCTATTCTATGCTAGAAGAAGAAGAGTCCAAAGAAACTGAAGCCTTGCTTCCTAGGATAGCCCAAAACATGGAGGGTTCAGAGGTGATGTCCAACATCACTAGTTTGTATGCCAACTCTATTTACATTTTGGTTCCAGCAGTAATCTTGAGCTCTGCTAAGGTAAACACCAAGTAGATCATTGCTTCTTCTATTGTACTTGGAATTTCTTCAGGAGACACTGAAGAACCCATCGAAACCTTTGTAATTGGAATGCTAGTGATAGACAGTGTATTTCTATTCATCTGCATTTTCAGGTGTGTAGGAAGATTTTACCAGAGTTCAAAAATGTTTTCAGTTGCTAATTACTTAGACTCTGTTTTGATACTGTAAGTGCTAAGCAGGGCTTACATTACCTTCCAAGTTTTAGGCAATGTATGGTACTACAAATGCGACAACTGTTTAGACAACGCTCCTGAACTCAGCGTCTTATCTTTGATTTACATAATACTGGGGTACTTGTTTTTGAGTTTGCCGTGTTGCTTGTTTACTATGATATGCTTGTGCCTTCCGTTCTTGATCACTGTGTTTTTGTGGATAGTAAGAGGAGCCAACAAAGAAGGCCAAATAAGAACACTGCCTCCTGAAGTTTACAGTTCTGCACAACATACACAGTCTAGAAACTGCACTATTTGCCACGTGCCCTTTGTAGACGGAGTAAGGATAATACCTTTTCCTTGCAACTCAAGACACGTTTTCCACGAAGAGTGTGCTAAAAGCTGGATTAACTGCGGGTACGAGTTCTGTCCTACTTGCAAGCAAAACTTAACTCAAACTGATACAGAATAATGGATTAATTACGCTTAAGTTTTTTAGTAGCAGTTTGGGGNTCAGAAGCTTTTCTTTTGATAGCTTTGCTTCTAGTTACTACTCCTTCAGACTTCTTTTCAAGTTCTTTCCTCATCCTAGTGTACCATTCAGGCACAGGGCGTTTTTTCCAAGTAGCAAACCTGTGCTTGGCCCCCACGTAGTAATTCCTGTAACTCAACACAGGGTCTTCGCACTTGTACTCTTCAGGCATGGCCAAGGCAAACTTAGTTAAGCCTAGGTCAGGAATGTTAGGTTCTTGCAAACTTGCAACAACGTCCCAGCTTTTGTGGTTTTCATCCCTGTTGTACCTGTACTTGAACTCTTCGTTAAGTGCCTCTGTAAGGTCCCGCAGCCACCTCCAGTTAGAAAGCGACTCTTTGGCCCACAGTGTGCAGGGGTGTTTTTTGTGTGCAGGTTTGTAAGGTGCTTCAACTCCTGTAAGCCATAGCACAGTGCAGAGCATCTGAGCGGACTCCAGAATCATTTTGACTATATGCTTGTCGCAGTGGTAAAGTGCACACTTTTTAACCTTTAAACTTAAAGCGAAAATGTTCATTACTGAAACTGCTGAGTTAAAATGGAATGTTAATATTCTTTAACGAGTGCCTTTTTTTAATCTGTTTTCTGGTTTTTAACTGTGGAAGCGAAGCAGACAGTTCGTCGAAGAAAAGTATCACTTGTTGTTCTTTAAACTGAAGTGAGTTTTGTAACACATTGACTTCATGCTGGAGTTGCTTGACTTCGTAATTCTCGGGAGACTTTCTTTCAGAAGCAATGCTTTGAAGTTGGGACTTGTACTGGTTCTTTCTTACTCTGAGGTTGGAAGCTTGGGTTTGTACTTGTTCCTGTTTCTTAGAAAGAAGTTTTATTTCCTTTGAAGTTTGAGTCAGTTCTGACTTGTAGTGCTTTTCAAGGACTTTAGCCCTGTTTTGCATGTAGTCTAATATTTTAGCTTTCAAAGTGTTTTGGCTCCAAAGAACCAAGAACTTAGTTTTCTGTTTGTTTTGGAATCTTTTAACTAAACTAACCAAGCTAAGCAGGGTTCTTTTGAGGTAGTATAAAGTTTGAATATTGGATTGAGTAACTGTGCGCCACTTTAAGAAGTAGTTGAACTGGTGGACTTTGAATTTCCGACGTGCAAGGGAGCAGAGAGTCTCAAGTATAGTTTGCATAAGCACAATAGAAAAGTTGTTTTTTTCTTGGTCGTAGTCAATCTCAGAGTTGCTTCCGGACTCGTCTGGTGTAGAGGGTTCAGAGGGCTGAGTTTAAATTACTGGTAAATAAAGCTTCACTGAAAAAGACTCAGATGCCTCTGAGTGCTCTACCATAGTTAAGTCGGAAAGTGAATCTTCCATAGACTATAAATGAACAGGCCTTACGACAAATACACTTTTGAGGAAGCCCAGAAGTTCCATGAACAGAACTTAACTGAAAAACCAGACGAAGACATGTTGAAGTGCGCTAAAAGACTTTTAGGTCAGTTTCAGGACCCCCAGCCTTCACTTTACTTGTTTTTTGAGTACTTATTGATTGACAAACAGCCCCAAGAAGTGATTCAGTACCTTTTAAAGTTCTACTGTGACTCTGTTTGTAGACTTAAACGCAAAAACACCTCTACTCGTTCCAAGCGTAAGAAATCAAAACAAAATTAATTTAAAGATAAATGCTTCATAAAGGCAGGCCAAGACTCCCCTAGGTAACTACTCAAGTCAGTTCCCACTGAAATATAAAGTTTCTCCAAAAACTTTTTGTTAAGTCCTGAAACTTCTTCGTTTTGCAGCACAGAGTTTGCAAAGGGTACTAGTGACTTCTGTACCAACTCAGGCTTTTTAGCAACCACAAGTGGCAAAGAGTCCATAACTAAGCTGTGCCAAAACATCCAAGATTTGTCTTTTCCTCTGTGAAGTTGGGAAATAATTGCAGGTAGTACCTGCCCAATATTTCCTTCGTACATTAGGGTTCTACTTACGTCTTTTGCACTGTTGCGGAGAAGTGTGTTTGAAGAGTTAAGCAAGCTGCTCAAACTAGGAATCAAACTTGACAGGTCCGGCTTTTGTGGAACGGAAGGCAGCAGCTTAGACAGCACTGTAAGAGTGTGCATAGTTACTCGTGTGTCTGAGTCGTTAAGTGCAGTTAAGATGCAGCTAAGTCCTTTTGAAGAAAGGCCTTTTTCTTTGGTGGAAATTTGTTTGAGTTTAGAAACAGCTTCTATTCTTTTAACCCACTCTTCACTAGTAAGGGCCCTTTTTATGGAGTCAAAAGAGTCTTGGCTTTGGGACTTTTTTCGGAATATTAGTTCGTTGGTGCTGTACTTTTTAAGAGGACTTTCAACTTCGGGTCTTTTAAGGGCTTCTTTAACTTGTTGGAAACTAGTTGTGTCCATGGACCTTTTAAGGTACTTGTCGAAGTCAGCGCCTAAGAGTTTAGCCAATTGGTTTAAGGCAGCTTTGGCGTTAGTTCTAACGTCAGCTGAAGCTTCCCTAGCAAGGGCTCCTAACAAGTGCATCATTCTTTCTAGTTCTTTGCAGCGCCTTATTTCGTGTCCTTTTTTTTCAATGATTTTATTGTAGCACATGGCAACTTTGGCCTTAATTTGGGATGACCGAGTTGAGTTAACGCACTGAAAGAGTATCATAATTAACCGTGAGTCATTTGAGTTGTTGCACAGTGTCATTAGGGACTTTTCAGCTTCTTGCGAAATAAAAACGTTAGTGTCTGTGCTTTTTTTAAGTAGGCAGTTCATTATGGGTTCAAGTTCGGAATCCAAAAGTCTTTTGAGAGAACTGCACATTTCTCCAAGTGCTATTAAAGAGTTTTTGGCAAGTCCTGACCGTAGTGAGTCAGCGTACTTCAGTAACTTAATTACTAAAGAGTGAATTGGAATCATTGCAAAGAGTTCTGAGTTGTGCTTAAGCAGCCTCCTGATTCCATTTAGCATTTCAAACTGTTCTTTCCAGTCCTCAGGCTCAAAACCAAGGTACTTGTGAAGTTGCTCTTCTGGGTTTTCAAGGGGCTTCAGGTCTTCTCTAGTTAGGTACTGGAGTTCCACAGCTTTAACTGGGGCTTGTTTTGGAGGAGAAAACTGCATATTGCGAGAGTTAGGTTTCTTTTCAAGAGAAGGCAAAGCGTGAGACTTAGCAGGCACTGAAGGAGTTCTGTTTGGCTTTTCAATTTCAAACTGAGAAGGAGACCGCATACTTAGTCTGCTAGGTCTCCGTATACTCATTGAAGACAAACGAGTTGCAAGGTTCTTTCTGAAGTTTTCGGGGGTGTCTGCTTTAGGTAGAGTAGAGGGGGAGTAAACTACACTGTAGGAAGGAGCACTGTCCGGAGCCACTTTAGGCAAGTCAACCCAGTCTTCTTTGAGTGCAGCTATGACCTTTTTGCGGAGTCTAGACTTAAGTCTTTCGATAGTTAAGTAGTCAGCCTGGACCTGTTCAAGTACCTTTTCAGAGCCTTCTCTGTAAGCAATGACTACTAAAGTTTCAGTAGCTACAAGTCTAACCTTAGCTTTAGTGTCCTGGACCATCTGGAACACTGGAGCAACTAAAGAAGAGTATTCATACTGGTAAACAGGGTCTTTTTCAAGCATGGCAGCCATAATCAAAACTAAAGAACCTTCTCTAACGTGCCAGTTAAGTGAAGAGAGTCCTTCAATGTAAAAAGGAAACATTGTTTCTGGAAGCAGTTCTCTAAGCATAATACGCATTACCCGAAAAGTATTGTACCTGTTGGAAATTTTATCGTCCCCTAACTTCTGAATGCAAGCTGGAATAATTGAGCGGAAGTTAGCTTTTGAGGTTATTCCTTTAATCTGTAAGATTTGCAAAAGCAACAAAAGAGACCCGTTGACTATTCTGAAGTTCTTTTCTAAAAGTAAAGAATTCAAAAACTCAAGGATGGAATTAAGGTGATTAGCAATGTCTTCTCCTATATCTGGGATTTTGTCCTTGAGTTCTTCCATAGCTAAGAGCTTTTCTTTCCAGTTCTGCGAAAAAGCAATCTGCTGAGCAACCCCGGGGTCAAGAATTCTAGGCACTTCTAACTTAGTTGATGGGTGCTTAGGTGCTTGGGTTTCGCCTTTTTCGATGGCTTCTAGTAAGTCTCCGCTGCATTCTTCTTTAAGTCTAGGGTTGTTGGCAACTAACCTCCTTGCAGTTTGCAGGGCTGTGTTACTGATGTAGGGGTCTTGAAACAGTTTGACTATTTCTTGCAAAATAGTAACGTTGACTTTTTCAGCAAGGATTCCTACAACTCGCAGACTTTGTGTCTTCACTCGGGCGTCCGAGTTGGATATTCCTCCTTTTAAAGCTTCTAACAAAGCTTGGGGCTGGACTTTAGCTATCAGGGCTAAACAATTAAATGCAGTTCTAGACAGAATAGCGTGTGGAGATCCCAGGCGCATTATTATCGAAGGCAGCAAATGAAGTATCCTGTCTGCGCATTCCTAGATAAAGCTTACTGGAAGGAGTTGCTGCACTAGTTGCAAAGATCTACCGGCGATCTCTAAGTCTGGGTTGTCTATTGAGACAGCTTCAATTGCTTTGTAGAGCTCTTCAGAGCCTTTGTCGACAATTGCTAGCCAAGTCATAGCTTTTAGAACTTCTCTTAGTTTTTCAGGATCTTCAGAACTGAGTTCTTTTAGTAGTTCTTCCATTAGGTTATAATAATATTACCTAAACAGAAAAGCATTTAAATTACCGAGAAACTAAAAACAGTTGTGGAGGAGTACACACTGTCTGGGTCCAAAAAGCAAGAAGGAAACTCAGGACGGTTAGGCGAGTCTGGGAACTTCTGGGTTTCCAAACAAAATCCGTAGTGCTTTTTGTACACCTGGTTGTCGTGGCCTTTAAGGTTGTTTAGGTAGTTTCCGGTGTAAAGGTGAATCCCTGGCTCAGTAGTGTGCACCTCAAGTTGTCTTCCTGATGCCTTGTCAATAACTTTTGCTCCTAGCTTAATACCTGGGTTTTCTAGGTCTTTTCTGAGTACATAGGTGTGGTCGTAGCCACTAGTTATGCTTTGACGAATAGAGTGGCTGTAAGAAAAGTCCATACAGCTGGAGTGAACACTTACTAAGTTTCCAGTTGGAATTAAGTCTTGGTTAACTTCTACGTAGAAGTCTGAAGGTATATAGAGTTCGTGATCTAAGCAGTCTTGTGAAATGCCGTGAGCTAAGTTGAAATAAGTGTGATTGACTAAGTTCACTACAGTTGGTTTGTCAGTTGTGGCTTGGATCCACTGGAAAAGCTGGTTTTCTTCTGTTAAAGAGTAGCACACTTCGCAGTGCAAGTTGCCAGGGTATCCCTCTTCTCCGTCCAAACTTAAGTACTGTAACTTGAGTTTAGTGTCTTCAACCCAGGCATTCCAAACAACTCTGTCAAACCCCTTTTCGCCTCCGTGCAAGTGGTTAGGGCCGTTGTTGACAGGCAGTGAGTACTGCACGCCCTCAATAAAAAACTTCCCCTGGCTAATGCGGTTGGCATACCTGCCTACTAGGCCTCCCATGTGAGGGAAGTCTTGGTTGTACTCCTCTGAAAGGTAATTGCTAAAGTCATCAAATCCCAGCACGCACTCTCTAAGGCAGTTACTTTGGTCTGGAAACTTTATGCTGACAATAGTGCATCCGTAGTTAGTGATCTGGACTTGCATTCCGTTTGAATTGCTAAGTGTGAACAAACTTACTTCTTGGTCGTTTACTTGGGCTATTAAGTTTTTAGTTATTTGCATATTAAAGTGTATTTCTCATAATTTTGGACTCTTTGTATATGCGGTGGTTGGGGTCGTCTATCAAAAAGGCCAGTGTAGCTAAGTAACTAGCAAAGTACATACTTCTTAGTCCTCCCCAAGCCTGAATAACTAAGTACATTCCAAGGACTCCTCCCGGAATAGCTATTGAGTACATTCCTAAAAGTGCAGGAATGACTACTAGTCTTTTGTTGCTTCTAGTAAGCTGAACAGCCTTTTTGGTCATGAGGTTCTTAAAAAACAAAGGCGAAAACCCTCCTAAGTACAGCAAACTTGCCTTTAGTTTTTTATACTCGTGGGAAGAGCCCCCAATTACTTGGTTTGTGCCTTTCAAAACAGAAGTATAAGCGTAAAAAGCCCTGCCTAACTTACTTTGGAGTCTTTGGAATGAAGAAGGCTTTTCAGAGGTGTACTTCTTGTACAAGCTTTCTAGGTCCATTTTATAATATGCTTTTTCTAAAGGTAGTTGGAGGCGGCACAGCTGGACTAGGCGCAGTTTTAGCAGGGAACCACTACTTCGTAAAAGAAAGCTGGAAAAAAAACCATCCTTTGGTGCAAGAATCCTTAAAGTTACTGCCTAAAGACGAGCAGGTGCGCAAACACATAGGAGGGTACTTAACCAAGTCCAAAAAAATCACAGGAGTGCTAGAACCCTACAAAAACTGGGCCAACATATCTTTTGACTTAGAAGGACCTGAAGGGAGCGCTAAAGTCAGTATACTTGCTGACGCAGAACCAGCTTCAGAGGAGTCTGACTACATAGTTGAGGCGCCAGAGGACGAACTTTCTACGATACAAAGAACGTTAGCCATGATATCAGGGAATTCGAGGACTCCACAAAACTTAAAGTGGAAAATCCTGTCCATGCACGTAAAGTTCGACGACATCACTTCCCACCCTATAATAGCAGAAGGCGTTAGAACTCACTCAGAACTGAGAGAACTGAAAAACATAGAAGCTTCCTCAGAAGAAGACATGAACTTAGTTCCTGACTCGCAAGAAAAACTCAGCACTAAAAGAAAAAGGGAAAAAGTATTCAAGCGAGCCCAGAAAAGGTGGATGAGTATGGCTGGAGTCTGTGCTTCTGGCTTGCTGATTTGGGTGCTAGCAAAAAGGTTCCTGAAAACTAGGCCAGTTGGCAACAGTTTGTTTTTCTTCAAAGCTTTAGACATCCTAAAAGCAGACCCTTTCGTCAGAAACGAAATAGGAGTTCCTCTGAACTTTTTACAGAACGTCAAAGGCCAACTCAACTACAATATGACTAAAGGAAACGCTGAAACCATTGTTTATGGTCCTAAAGGCTTTGCGAAGATGTACGCTTCAGGACAGTACTCAAGAACCGAAAAACTCTGGAACTTCCAAGAAATTCAAGTTGAAAAAGACGGCAAGTTGTATTCTGTTCTGAGTAATAAGTAATTTTTGTTGATAAAAATGAGAAGGCTGTTCGGTAGCAAAAAGAAAAACCAAGCTCCCCCTCCTCCTAGTTTAGACGAAACTTCTGAGTCCATGGAAAAGCGAATTAAGTTTTTAAGGGACAAAATATCAGAGTGCGACAAAGACTTAGCTGAACTCAGACAGTCTATCAAAGGATCCAGAGGAAGCTCTTCAGTTATGAACAAACAAAGAGCTGTCCAGGTGCTTAAAAGACGCAAGATGTACGCTTCCCAACTAGACAGCTTGCAAGGCCAGCAGTTCAACGTGGAACAACTGAACTTTAACCAACAAAGTATACAAGACACCATTAACGCAGCAGGAGCTATGAAAGCTGCCCACCAGGTCCAAAAACAACAACTGAAAGAAATCAACCTAGACCAAATCGAAGACATGATGGAGGACATAGCAGATCTAGCCATGGACACTGAAGAAGTCAACGAAATCATGAGCCGCAACTACTCAGTTGACGTAGACGAAGCTGAGTTAGAAGCTGAACTAGACGAACTAGACGAAGAACTTCTAGCTGAAGACCTTAACTCAGGGAACCTTTCAGTGCCTTCCTACTTGCCAAGTAAAACTGAACAAGAAGAGGAGAAAACCATGACTTCGTAATGTATCTATAAATGGCTTTTAGCAACCTAGACGAAGTAGTTCCAGGACTCTTCTTAGGCTCAGCAAAAGCAGCTGGCGACTACAGACTCCTAAAAACCAAAGAAGTAACTCACATACTTAACTGTGCTGTTGAAGTTCCCTGTTACTTTTCACTAGTGATTCAAATTTAGGAGTTCAAGTACCTCAAGTTAAACATTCAAGACACTCCTCTACAAGATATCCAAAAGTACTTTTTAGAAGCAACTGCCTTTATAAAAGAGTGTTTGCTCTCAGGAGGAGCTGTGCTTGTGCACTGTGCTGAAGGAGTTTCTAGGTCTGCTACAATAGCCATAGCTTTTTTGATGCTTCACCAAAAACTCAACTTAAAGAACTCCTTAGTCAGAGTGAAAGCAGCGAGGCCAGTTATAAACCCCAACAGGTCTTTTATAAGTCAACTATCTCAGTACCAAAGAAGAATTCATAAGTTAAACTAGTAAAGAGCTAAGTTCTTGAGTTGCTTCTCTTATTTCAGGGCTTAAGTTTCTTTGCAAAAGAACTTCAACTACTTCTTTAGCTTCTTCTGTTCTTTCTAGTTTGCAAAGACCAAATCCCTGCATGTACAGTAACTCGTCGTTCGACTCGTCTACAGCCAAACCTAGTTTGCAAACCTTAACCACTCCTTCGAAGTTCTGGACTTCTATTAAGTTTCTTGCAACTTCTCCTAAAAACTGCACCGAAGGCAGGTTCTCTGTTGACTTAAGTAAAGATAACAAAGTCTGACAAGCTGACTGGGCTTCTTCTACTCTGTTTCTGACAAGTCTGAGGTTGGCAAGGGCTTGGTAGGCGTCAATGCAGTTAGGGTCCGCAGCTAAGGCATTTTGAATGCACTGCTCACAAGTTTCTTCAGCTTCTGGTTCATCGCACAAGTCAGTCATGTAAAGTTCAGCTACCGCAGAGTAAGCAGTGGCCAAACTGGACTTGTGTTCTTGAGAGTCACGCATGGCCTCAATGGCAGCTTGGTAGAGTTGCAAAGCTTCTCGGCCGCTGTGCATCTGAGCGAGCCACAAGTACTTAGATATGTTTTCTGTAGGGTACAGTTTAACGCTTTCTGTATATAGTTCCTTAGCAGCCTCTGTGTCACCTGAAGCTACACACAGCTCGGCGTACCCGTCAAGTAGTTCTGAAGGGATAGACTCGTTTTCTACAAGGGAAAAAGCCTGTTTGTAGAGTTGCTGCGCTTCTTCGAGTTGGAAAGAGTCGTAGAGCGCTTTCGCGTTGGCGACAAGCGTTTGAATGTCCATGGCTATTATTTAGATACATTAGGGGAAAGCGAAATAGAGTTTTTAGACTTTGAGTAAACTCCTAGATTCGTTGAAGAAAGTCCTTCTTGAGGGGACATAAGTGAGTGGTTGGCACTTCTTCTTAAAGAAGAAGCTGAGGACCTGTTGGATTCCAAGTCTTTTTTAGGGACTTCAGAAAAGAAACTCCTCCTAATAGTGCTAGATATAGACTTTCTTTCGTTGCTTTTTTCTAACTTAGAAGTTTGGTCTGACTTTGTTTCTAGTGAAGTCGGAGTTTTGGAGTCTTCTTTTAAAGAACCTTTAAAGTCTCCTTGGGTTTCTGCTCTGATTTTTGCCATTTTAGGGTAAAACGACAAAGGAGTTTGGGTGGCTTGGTCGTGGACGCGCTTTCCAGCAATGTTGTAATAAGTTCTGATTCCAACGGGTTTTCTTTTGGGGGGAGGAGGTGCTTCTGGGCAAGTGTGTCCTGGAAGTTCGTCTTGTCCGCACTTGTTGCACTTTTTGCGAGTGGGCTGTCTCATGACTCTAGGTTGTGGGGCAGGCTTGGGTTTAGATTTGGGTTTGGGTTTTTTCTTCAAACTGAGTGAAGGAATGTAGTCTTTCAGTTCCTCTACTTCTAAGTTGTCTTCTGAAGGTTCTGAGTCCGACCCTGAGCTGGAGTCTTCTGCTTCTCCGTTGTGTAGAAGTTCTTCGTTATGCATCATTTCATCAAGAAGCACTTCTGGGTCCAGTTCTTTGAGCCCGCTTTCGTCTGGAATCTCCATTTGAGAAGCAGAAGCCCCTACTGCACCTTTGATTTTCTTAACAGTTCTTTTAGGAGCTAAAGGAGCAGGCATTTTAGAGGACCTAGCTATGACTAGAAGAGACCTTGCAATATCTCTTCCCATTCGTTTTAAAGCCTCAGTAGTGTAGTGCAGTCCTTTGAAAGAGCCCATGTCGCCTCCACAAAAAGAAGCTTCCAAAGTGTAAATAGTGGGAACTTTGAGTTCTTTGAACAAGGCCACTCTCATTGTGGATTCTTTCGACTTCTGAACTCCAAATCTTGAGTACTGGAAAGAAAACACAGGAGATACTTTTGACACTATGTAAGGGAAAATTTTACAGGTTTGGGGCGATTTGGAAATGTTGCAGCCGTAAATAAAGATGTTTTTCTTGCGTGAGTGTCCGTGCATGTCACATATCAAGTCTATGTTGTAGTTGGAAGCTGTTGACTTAATAAGTCGTTTGAAGTTGTAAATCACAGGATGCAAAACCTGAACAGGTGATTTCCAGCGTCTGTTGAGGTCAGCTCCTACTAAGGAGCACCTGTAGTTGCCGTTGATTACACCGTCAGGGTTAAGCATGGGGAGAACCTTTATAACGTAGTTCTGGCGGAGAGCGTTGGCTTCTGGGTGCGAACTTAACAGAAACTCAAGGAGACCGTGCATCATCCAAGACCCAACGGTTTCGCCAGGGTGCACTCTGCCTGAAAACACTACGCTTCTTCTAGACTTAACTTCTTCTATAGTTCCCTTGTTGGTAATGGTTAGGTAGTCACAAGGGTTGCCTCCAAGCGTGCGGCACAGAGTTTTCCGGTTGAAGTACTGAGAAGTTTCCGGGTCCTTTTCAAAATTATCTAAGCTTTGTTGGAGCTGCGTATAGGTGTAAGGTATAGAGTAAGCCAAGTACACAATATCAAAAGAATAGCTAAATGTGAAGGTAAAAGTAAGCGTGTAATAACTCTTAGCTCCCCTACGGATCCCGTTGGGGTAGTACATAATGTCTGAACCACCTCTAGTCCAGCCTACTCCTTCTCGGTCAGCAGACTTCATAGAGTACACTGCAACTTTCATGCCGTGGTTAAACAAAGAGTCAGCCTTGGCGAAATTCAAAATATTGAATTTTACTGACTGCTTAGCTCTGGTATTTGAAACTCTGAAAAAGAACCACTGAGTGTGGCCTTTGGAGTTAATGTCGTTTTGCAGTAAAAGATTGTACTCGCTTTCAGAAAGCTTAGAAGCCATTGAAAGGTTCCCACTTTCAAAGCGCGACTCGAAAATAAGGGTTTGGTCTGTTGGTCTGTGGTAAGGATCGATACTGTCGAAAAGCATGGGGTTTTGGCTGCCGTGGGAAGTGGTTAAGAGAGTTTTTAAGTTGCAGGTGTTAGAATTGAAACCTTCTTGTGAGGAGTTTCTCTCATATACGAGTTTGCTAGACTCAAATAGAGATCGAAACGTGGTGTCAGGCGGAAACCTAGCAGGGAACTGGGATTTGTCTACTGGAAGTGCTTGTGGCTCTGCTTCTTCAGTTCCTATGAAGTCACCTAGCCTTACGAAAGGGATGTTTTGTGCCTGGAAGGCTGGTTCGGATGGCATTAAGGCTTTGGGCAATAGTGGTTTCGGGGGTGGGAGGAGTTTCTTGATATCGTATTTACCGCTTTCTAAGTATGACTTTAGAGTTGCTTCTTTTTCTTGGAGTTCTTCTTCGTCTGAGTAATGTGCTGAGCTTTTGATCTCTTCGCCTTCCATGTATTTAAATATGAAATATGTTACTTTATTCTAGTAACTACCCTAATATTAAACTTAACTCAAAGTGCGCTAAGCACTTGCAATAAATATGAAGATAGGTTTGCAGAAGCTCTTCAAGAAAAAAGAAGAAGCCATTGACATCTCTTCGCTAACTAACTGTTCCCACAGTGAGCTTTCTCAACTCCTAGCTAAGTACGACTTGGAATTAAAAAACGCCCACAAAGAAATCGAAGCTTTAAGTGAATACAAACAAAACTCCAAGCAAGCCCAAACCAAACTTGAAGAAGAACTCCAACTCTACAAAACCCACTGTGAAGCTTTGCAGACCCACGCACAAACTGTTTCTGTGGAAAATGAGGACCTCAAACAAGTTCTTGAAAGCAAAAACCAAGAAGTAAAGCACTTTAGAACCCTTGCTGGACGGGACAGCTCTGACCAAAGCAACTTGTTAGCCCAAGTAGAAGAGCTTTCTAAGCAGTGCAGTGAACTCAGTTCCCAACTTAACTTAAGCAAGCAAACTCAAGAAACATCAGAACTTAAACTTTCAGAATGCCACCAGCAAATCCAGCTATTACAGAGCAAATTAGAGTCAACTAAAAAGGAAAGAAACAACCTAGACAAAGTTAAGTTCCAACTTGAGTATAAAGTAGAAGACTTGGAAGCTGTAGTAAGAGGCAAAAACCATAGAGTACAAGAACTTCAAAACCTCAACCAAAAACTAACCTCTGAAAACTCCCATCTTCAACAAGAAACCCAAACACTTACTAAAAACATTGAGTCTTTAAACGAAGCTTTAGCTGAAAAAACCCAAGAAATCCAACAGTTTAAATCCCAGCTTGAAGAATCCAACTTGTCTGCAAAAGAAGAACTACAAAGAAACTACGACTTTAAAATTCAAAAAAAAGACCAAAAAATTCAAGAACTCGAACTCCAACTAGAGTCAAATTACTCTTGCACAGAAGAATTAAAGCAAAAAATCCAGAAGCTCCAAAACACTAATGAACAAGTTAACCGTCAACTCAAAGAAGCAAACCAAAAAAGAAAAACTGCCAAACAAGAAGCGATTAAACTCAATAAAAGAATAGAGTCACTTTCTAAACTCGAAGAAACCAAAAAACTTAACTACAACATTAAAGAAATTCTACAGTCCACTCAAGAAAACAAAGCTATAAAACTCCTCAAGCTTCAGGTAGAGACTCTTTACAAAGGCTTGATGTCAATCATGATGAACTCCAAAACCACCAGGGACCAAAACCGAGTATTCTACCAAATCCCTGCAGAAAGGTTCAGTGTCTTCGAAAAAGAACTTAACTACCTCATGATGAACGCACACGAAGCTTCCGAAAGTCCTAGTTTCATAAGTGAACAAGAGGGTTGGTTTAACAAGTTCTCCACGGCTGTAAGTTGGGCTCAGCCAGGTAAACTGTTTTCTTGTATGTCAGAACAACAAAGAACTAACAGAACTCGCTAATAACACCTTAAGCTATATTGTATTTAACTTTTTTGGAACAGAACTTAGGAGAAGTAGCTTTTCTTTTTAAAGTCTTAGGAACGATGAAAGGCATTGGGTAGCTTTGTTCTACCTTTTTGGTTTGTTTGCACTTAGTGGACACAGTAGGTTTCAAATAAGAAGGAGGAGCTTTTGAGCGGGAAGCTTTGGCTTTTTCAGAAAACCAGTTTTGGATTTCTTTAGTTGTGTATTCAAACTCTTCTTGGCTCAGAAAGTCCACAAAAGTAGGAGCGTCGAAATAAACATTCTGCATAATGATTTTGTATTTATTATTAGTAGGAGTGTTGCAGGCTGAGGTTACTGTCCAAGTTAAGCCTTCAGGTGTAAAAGAAACTCAAGGCTTGGTTCTTTCAGGTCCTGAAGAACTTTTGCACTCTGCTATTAACCAACTGAGCAAGAACCCCAGTTACTCTTTTATACTCAACAACAAAAGAGGCCTTGTAGTGAGGTCTAGGGACTCACCTGGACTTAGACTTAACTACATCCCCAGAAACTACATGGAACTAGTAGGACTTGTTTCTAGTCTCCTAGAACTCCCTCCTTCGCAGTTTAAAATTGTTTACTTTGTTGAAGAGGAGTTTGCAATAGTTTCCCAAGAAACGTATGACACTGCAGTAGAACTAAGTGGGCTGCAGTTACTTGAAGTAGAAGCCAAAATTAAGTCAGAAACTAAAACAGAAAACCTAGACTTCATAAGCTACTACGAAAAGTACAAAGACTCCATGCACACAGAAATCCAGCAAGTGTACCAAATAGTCATTGAAGAGGGAGAATTCACCTTCAAAGAACTCTACTTGTTGTTGCTTTACTTAGATGAAACTCAGATGTTGCACTTATGCAAAGTGCTTCCTCAACTAACTGAACTTGAAGTTATGGTTTTAACCGGAAACTTAGTTACTGAAAAAGTTGCAGCTTGCTTAGGTCAGAGTTTTGAACATTTGCCGAAACTGCAGAACTTAGTGCTTAGTTTCACTGCAGTAGACTGGAGAGGTTTAAAAGCTTTGGAAAAAGAAATAAAGGACCCTTTGGAACTGGGTTTTTTAAGCTTAGACCTGAATGGGTTCGAGGCAATAGAAGCTAAGTACTTAAACTTGCTTTTGAAAAAACTAGAATACCTTAGTTACTTAGACTTGTCTGACAACAACTTAGCAGAGTCAGGAGTGCTTGAACTCACGAACTTACCTAGCACTTTGACTACGCTTAAACTCAACAACAACTTACTAGGCATATGGGGAACCAAAGCACTTTCAAAGTTACTGGTTAAACTGCCTAAGTTAAAAACTCTGAGTATTAAAGACAACTCACTAGGACTTGAAGGGGTTGAAAGACTAGTAACTACTTTTGAGCATTTTGAAAGTTTAGAAGTACTAGAACTCAGGGGCAACAAACTAGGAGACAAAGGAGTAAAAGCACTTGCTGAGCACTTTCGAGAACTAAAGGCACTTAGGAAGTTAGACTTGTCTTTAAACGACTTGAGCCAAGTCTCAGTAAGTATTCTTTCCGAACACTTAAAGGAACTGACTAGCTTAGAAGAACTTGTAATGACTGAAAACCTTTTGTCTCCTAAAGATGAGCACATTCTGCATACTACCTTTAAAGGCTTGTTCAGCTTAACTATTAAATTATAATCAGAATGGCAGCAAATGGTTCAGAGCCCATGATTCCTAAAGACGACGAGGAAGTTTCTTGGTTTGACGTGACTAAGCGCAGCAGTGTTGACGCTTCAAAGTCAGTTTTGAACGGAAGAACTGAAGTTGCCAAAAAACTAAACATCGTTCACTATTTCGGAATTCTCTTTTGCATAGGCATTGCTGGGTGTTTGGTAGCTGCCAACATATACGCTATTTTGGACTAGCTTAATCCTTAAATAAACTTATAATGGAATGCAAATCATGCTTGACTGAAGCATGCTGTCCTGAGCACTGCTGTGACTGGGACAACTGCACTTGTAAAGACTGCGAAATGTGCGGAGGAGAAGCCACTCAAAAGCAGCAAACTCCTCAAAGCAACACACCAAGTACCACTGAAACTGAAGAACTCCCCTCTAAACCTGAATCTATAGTTGATGAAATCAACCGGAAGGTCGCAGAAAGAATTAAGTTGCGCAAACTCGAAGAAGAAAAACTAAACCAAGAAAGGGAAGAAAAACGCAAAGCTGACAAAGAAAAACATGAGCTAATTCTCAAAGGTTGCAGAGAAACTGTTTCAAGGAACAAAAAAGTACTTGAAAGCACACAGTCCACCATAGATAAACTTAACCAGACCATTTCAGGACTCAAAGACACTGAAAAAAAGTTCCAAGACTTCCAAGATGCCTTCCAAAGAGTGCTGACAGCAGGACTGAACAAGTACTTTGGGGAACAAGAAGACATTGAAGAAATGAAAGCCAAGCACGGAGTGCCCAGAATTGTAAGTGTGGAAGAAGCTGCCATGAACATGCTAGAGAAAGAAAACTTCGTATTCTTGCTTGGAGCTGGAGTCTCTGCTGAAAGCGGAGTCTTTACTTATAAAGACAACGACGAAACTTGGGAGATCGACGGGCAAAGTTACAAGCAACAAGAAGTCCACACAGTTGATGTCATGCAGAGTTACCCTCTTGAGTTCTGGCAAAACATGCACTTTAACAGAATGAGGATTTCAAGTACAAGTCCTAACCAAAGCCACCTTAGCATTGCTGAGTTTTACCACTTTTTAAACAGCAAAGGAAGACAAGTAAGTGTAATTACTCAAAACATTGATGGGTTCGACAGAGAAGTCTTAGGACCTGATGCAAGGTTGTATGAATTGCATGGGAACCTCCACCTGCAGAGGTGCATGTTTGCATGTTCGCCAGAAGTGATTCCGGGTCCTCCAGTAAGTGAGTTCTTAGAAATCATTCCTTGTTGTCCCAATTGCGGAGGACTTATGAGGCCTAACGTTTTGTTGTTTGGAGAAAGTTACTCAGAAGAACTCTACAGTTCAGGCAGTGCTGCAGAAGCAGTTAAGAGTGCAGACTGCATTATTGTGATTGGAACACAGCTTAAGTGCACACTTCCAAATAACTGGATCAAAGAGTCAGCAAAACTTGGAAAGCTCATAGTAGAAATCAACGTTGAACCTGTAGTGAACTACGGAAACGTGGTAGCTGTTCCTGAAACAGTTGGGTCAAGTTTCCCAGCCATACTTGAAATAGTTAAAGAAGGCCTTAGTTAATTGCATTAAGTTACTTAGTAAAAGGTTTCAAGTTCATGAGTGACTGGAGTTCCTGGTACTTTTCACTAAAAAGAGTGCCAATGAAAGAAAAATAGTCGTAAAGGTCAGTAAGGGATTCTTTAGTTTCGCAACCGTAACCCCAAAACATAGCTTTAGTGTGTTCTTTGGTTTTAGAAAACTCTAAGTCTCCACTTGGAATGAAAAACTCACACTTTTTAGAACTCTGGTCGTTTATAGCAAGGTTGACTCCGCCAACTTCAAGGTAGGTGCTTAGTGTCACAGGTTTAATCTTAAAGTCGAGTTTTTTAAGTTTGTTTCTGAGTCCTTCTTGGAACTCTAAAAGTTTTTCAAGTATTTTTTCAGTTAGCACATGTCTTTTGAGAACAGCTATGTTGTGGACTTTGGATTTCTTAGCTTGGAGTTTTTTGATGTGCTGAATGCTTAAGTGCTCTTTGTGGGCTTTGTCTAGTTGGAAAGACTGGAACAAAGCCAGCAAGTGCAAAGCTGAAGCATTTACATAAGACAAGTTCAACTTTGCCAAAGAACCTGAAAACTCATAAGCATGCAGGTCTCCTAGTTGTTGAGTAGGTCTGTAAGTGAACTGTGTGGTAAAAGCTTTTTCTGCTTTTTCAAGCACCACTTGTTTCTGGACCTTTCTGAAGATGTGTTCAGTTACGTACTCAGTTTTAGTAACTGCTTTTTTGCCCAGTTCAAACAAGCTGTAAAAAGAGTTTTCATCTTTGATGCTACTTTTCACAACTCCTAAGCTGGAGGTTCCCCACATCTCATTAAGCAAATACTTAAGGTACAAAAAGGCTTCTTGGGTCTGTGAAAACCACTCAATACCTGACTCGTCGTCTATAAGAGTCAAGTTGAACGAATCAGCTTTGAAAGTGATTTGGGAGTTACGCAGGATCTTAGGAAAGTACTCTATGGGTTCTTTAGGTGGAGGTGGGGGAGGAATGTCTGAGGCTTGCGAAGTGTTAAGCAGAAGGGCTTCGTTATACTCTTTGACAGCTTGACTAAGATCCTTTTTAGCAAACCCAGGCTTGGCCCTTTTCCTTCCCATATTAAGGAAAGAAAACTCTTTTTTGGGTTCTGGAGACTTTCGAGGTTCTGGGGGTTTCTTGGGTTCTGGGGACTTTTGGGGAGGTTTGTTTTCTTGGTGGACTTTTTTAGGGGCGTTGTGAGCAAGGTGGTGTCTTTTCTCTTCTTCTTCAAGTTTCTTGAGTTCTTCTCTTCTTTGCTTGATGAACTCTATAAGCTTTCTTTTGGCCCTTATGAACCTAAAAGCGTACTGGAACCAAGAGCGCACTACTTTAGATCTTTTTTTAGCAACTTTGGAAGACTCTTTGTGTTTCCTTGGAAAAGTAGGAATTCTTTCTGAAGGCCGGTACCTCTTCATAGTCCACCACAACTGGCAGTTAGAAAAGTACTCAAAAAAGTTACGCATGCACTCAGCCATCGCACTGTTGTAACTAATAGAAACTTCTCTGCAGAAACCACTTAGTTTGATGCTTGAGTCTTCTCTAAGTACCAAGCAGGCTTGGGCGTTCAAAGGAGACACTAAAGTAGCTGACTTGTCTTTAAATATGAACTCAGGTTCTTCCAAAAGCAAGTTCCTTACTTCTGAAGCTGGAAAGGCTTCAAAGATCCCTATGGGCGACTTGCGAGTTTCTTCCCATAAAGAAGTGGGAACGAGCATGCCCGCCATAGAGTTAATGTAGACTCCTAAGTTCTCAACTCTGCAGTCCTTCACTGTTTCTCCTCTTTTAGCAGAGTGAGTGTTGACTTCTTGTGTGTGGGAGTACTCCCATTCTTGGTTAGAAGTTTGGACAAACAAGTTGTCAACGTTCACTCCGAAAGCAAAAGGGTGCTGGTAAGGGTAGGTTTCGTCTTCATACCTTATGTGGATTTTGTGGACTATAAGCGTAAGGTTCTTGAGAACTTTAGAAATATACTTTTCAAAAAAGGTTTCTTTGGGGGGTTCTTTGTGTTGAGTTTTGTTTCCGTTGTCTGTGTGGTTTAGTGTGTTGGGTTTGCTTTGAGGTAAGTTTTGTCTGGGGTTCCGAGGAACTCGTCTGGGGTTATTTCTAGGAAGATCTGCAGGCAACTGGACTTTTTTAGCTTTATTTTCAAAAGCAAACTTGTTTTGTGGTTTCTTTGGTGTGTTTTCGAACTTGCGCTGAGGTTTTGTGCGTTGGGGTTGTTTAGAATCAAAAGCATTTTTGTTTGGTTTCATGACGTTGACAGGCTTTTCCTTTGAGAGCGAAATAGGTTCTTCGTCAGAGGGAATGCAGTCTTTCAAAGGAAGTTTGTCAAAGGGTTCGTCTTCAGAGAGTTCTTCGTCTGACACAAAAGTTTCAAGCCGATCTTGTGCAGGTTCGACTGATTGGGTGATTATTGGTCCAAACACTAGAAGGAGCTCATCTATTTCAAGTTGAAGGGGGTTGCTTAGCCAAGAGGTGTAGTGGTACTTGAACCTGAGTTTGCCTATAAGTCCTGCTTTTAGGTGTAGAGGAAGGCCTAAAGACAGCAAGAGTTCGTTCACTTTGGGTGGTTTGAAATTCACATTAACCAAGTCTATATGACCTGATAAAAGTGCTACTTCTAGTTGGTCTTTTTCAAAACCGTAGAGGTACTCTCCTAGGTACTGCTTCAGTAGCTCGTATATTCTTGACTTTATCACCATTTCAAATCTTTTTAAGTTAGTTAATAATCAAATGATAATTTAAGTTAGTTTATAGTTAAAAGACTCTGCGTTATTCTTCAACCACTTTGTTTTAGCTGTTCAATAACTGAAGGGTTGGTAGAGTAGGAATTGATGGAAGCGTTTCTTAGTTACTCGAGTTGGTTGAGCAGTCATGTTGCAACAGCCGCACTTGCAAATAGCTTCACAACCTAAAGAACAGTTAGTTTGCGTATGAATATCCGACAAAAACATATTTCTGAGTTGTTTACAAGAAATATAATGCTTGCTAAGAATAAGTAACATAGGCACTAACTACAAGGATTAATAGTTAAGCCATTTCAACACTGCACACTTTAAGATAATTTGTTCATTTTTTTGAGTCTAAATAACTGGAGAGTAAATGGCTGAAGAGGAGATTGCTGAAGTGGGCCAATCTGCCTTTCAAGTAATTAGCAGTTCTTTTGTGACTATTTTGGTGTCTGAGCTAGGCGACAAAACCTTTTTCCTATGCGCAATGTTAGCAATGAAGTACTCAAGAGCAGCAGTTTTCACTGGGAACTTAATAGGGATGTCCTTCATGCTAGTTTTGGCAGCGTCAATAGGTCACGCAGCTATGATGTTTATAAACCCTTTATACGTGAAGCTAGCTTCTATCCTGGTATTTTCTTTGTTTGCAGCAACTTCATTCGTAGAAGGCCTCAAAAAAGAAGAAGAAGAAGAAAAAGAACTAGAAAACAAAGAAGACGGAGAAGCTGAAGACGCCGAAGAAGAAAAAGAAACCGACTCAGACGAACTTCTAGAACCCCTGTCCACCTGCAGAGTCATTTGGAAGACCATTGCCTTGATTTCCCTTGCAGAGTGGGGCGACAAGTCCCAAATCAGTATAGTTACTTTAGCAGCTATTTCAAATGCTTTTTACGTGGCAATCGGTGCAGTACTGGGCATTGCACTGTGCTCGTTTCTAGCTGTTATGATGGGGTCGATCCTTTCGAAGTACATTTCAGAGAAGAAAATGAGTGTTATAGCAGGAGTAGTGTTTGCTATTTTTGCTATAATTACAAGCGTAGTCGTGATATTCGAATATATTGAAGTTTAATCTTTAATAGGTGAAAAGTATTGCTTAGCTAAAAGACCTTCAAAGCTCTTCCGGTAAATCTTAGTAGAGTTCTGGCGCCTGAAAGGGTCAGGAACAACCTTAGAAAGGAGTTCTTTGTTAATTTGGTCGTAGTTAGACTTAGGTTCTGGAACCACGCTGAACCACAAGTCACGTTTGGGAGAAAGCTTGAACTCCCGAAAGAGTTCTTTGGACTTGTTTCTTTTTCTTTCAAAAGAAAATCTTTCAGCGTAGGGTTCGGACTTACTAGGTTTAACTGTTTTCCAAGCTGCAGAGTCTTTGGGGAAGAGTTTGGAGTAAGGCTTGAAGGCAGGCTTTGAGAGAGAAGAAGAATTCACAGACTTCCTTACTGAAGTTCCGGGACTCCTAAGTAAGTTTTACGGAGACTTGTAGTAAAAAGGCCTTAGCTCTGAGGACAAACTAATTAAGTTCCGAGAACTTAACTGAGTTGGCTTGGCTCCTTTTAACTGTTCAGAAGCAATAACTTTAGGGTTCAAGGAAGGCTCTGGTCGGTACTTAAGGTTGTGAGGGTTGACTTCTTCAATCACTCCGTTGTGAAAAGCTTACTAAAGCTTACCCTTAGTGAGTTCAGAGTTAAGGTTTTGCTTGGCCCAAGCAGCCATGCGCATGTCTGCTTTTTTGCTGAGTGAGTTGTTTTTTTTCTGTTTTCTTTCTAAGTGCTTCTGCGACTGTTCTTTTGCAAGTTTCTCAAGTTCTTTTTTCCTTTGGAGTTGGTCATACTGGAACCCATTGAACATTATGTATAGATTTAACTAGAAATCGTTAGAAATGTCCAATGAAGCCAAACGTTTAAGTGCAAAAAGCACTTCCCCATTATCCACTCGCAAACAACCTCAGCAACTCGAAAAAAGCTCTCAAAAGATAATTTCTATCTTAAAAGAGTTCAAAGCAGTCTACCCACTCTCTAATGACTTTCCAGACCAAGAAGAATTTTCGCCTGTAAAAGCAAAGAAAACCCAAAGCAAGTCCCCTCTGAGAGACACTTTGAAGCCACAGGTTCCTTTAGGAATGTCACAGAAACTTTCTGAACCTAAAGAAAGATCCAAAACACCCAATGAGTTCTTAGCAACTACCCCTAAAGTCAACAAGAACTCCCAAAAACTAGACACAATGCTCAACACTTCCAAAAAGAAAAGGTGGGAACACCTTTACCAACTCAAAGACCTCAAACTAGAAAAGTTCAAAGAAAGACAACTCCAAAAAGAACTCAACGAAGAACAAGAACTCAAAGAATGCACTTTTTGTCCCAAAACTTACAGCAAAAAACCCCGCAAACCCCAACAAGCCCACGAAAGGCTCCTTAACTGGGGCAAAATCAAAGAAATCAGAAACAACGCCAAAAAGAACCAACAGTCCCAACTAGAACTGGAGTCCTGCACCTTTTCCCCAGTCATAAACAGGTACCCTGACGACTACGAAACCTTTGAGGAAAGACAGTTAAGAGCTTTAGAAAGGAAAAAGGCTTTTGAGTCGCCCCTGCGGAACAAACTAAACACCACACACGACATTTCTAAACAGGACTTTTCCAAAGCTTTAGAAAGACTCCACAAAGAACTCCACTCCTTTAAAATATAATATGCGTCATTAAATAGTAAAAGAACCTTAGACATAGGAATTCCAGCACTCAGTAGTAAATTACTTTCATGAGTTTGCTTGTAATAGTCCAGCTACTGATGACTATGAGCAGAGTGGAAGCTTAGCAACAAGCTGGGTACATATACACTATTAAATCTTCCAAACATGACTTCACCTGAGTTGAGAGTGTCTGTTATAAGTTCTTTTTTACTTTCTTCCATTAAATTAAGTCAATCGAGTTAGTTAAAAGAAGGTAAGTAGTAGTAGTGAAGAAATCACCAAGAAAGCAAAAGAGCTCTCTCCTTCGTCTACCAAAAAGTAAAACTCCTTGTTGTAGATCTTTTTAACGCACTCACTGTTGTCTTTGTAGCGGGGATACTCTGTGAAGTTAAGGGCTTGCAAACCGTAAACGTACTTGTCTTCTCCAGTTTCGTCTGCCATCATCATCATACACTCCTTAGTAAACCTTCTGTAGGTTTGGCACACGTTTTTCTTCTCTTTAAGTACTTTTTTTGCTGTCTCAATAAACTTCTGTCCAGGCTCGTCACCAGGCATTGCGTTACAGTAGGCCTTGCCTTCATTGTTGTACCCACACACACAGTCTGTTCGGAAATCCTCGTTGTTCATCGCAACACAGTCATTTGAACTTGTGCAACTCTGAGATAAATCTTTTAGCTTGGGAGCTTCAATGCATTCGTCTGTTGCGTTACAGGCGCCTGAACTACAAAGCATCGAGAACCCTGACACAGGACAAGGAACTGGGCTTCCATTTTCAACTGAGAAGTACTCTCTGCAAACTTTGTTTGTCTTGTTTTTGTTTTCGAATGTGCATCCTAAGTAAGTTTTGCACTCGTAGTCCGAATCGCATGAATCCCCTTCACCTTTCAGTTCAGAACACTTGTAGTCATTGCAGTATAGCCCTGGCTCGCACTGAGCTACCTGGCAAGTTTCGTTTACTTTTGAACCTGCACACTTGTTGTCAGAGCACTCATAGAAATAACAATCAGAGTTTTCTTTGCAAGACTCGCCTGGGTAGGCTTTTCTCACAGGAGCAGCTTCTTCGCAGTAAACATCATAGTATTCATTCTTAACAGCTTTAGCAGGATCGCAGTACTTACCTTCGCCACAAACTTGCAGGTCGAATATGTTGTTGTCGTTTTGGTAGTGAATGCAAATGCTCTCTTCTGAGATGTTTGAGCAATTATATGCAGGGCAGGAGAGGTTTACTGGGTAAAAGTAATCAGAGTTGAGTGTTTCTTTTACGTAGTCTGAGTTGTTTTGGTACCTAGGGTAGTTTTTAACTAGAAGTTGCTTTTGGTATAATTCGATAGTTCCCGTAGCATTGATAGTTTGTGTGTAACACCAATCACTGTCCCTAAGTTCTGTGTGGCAGTTGAAAATACCTGGGTTATTGAAGTGTTGTTTGATCAAGTTGTTGAGATTGATGTAAGGACTGTCTCCTGACCAAGGGTGGCAGTAAGAAGTTCCTTCAGAGTTCATACCACAGCTGCATTTTCCTTCTATCGCGGTCTGGCTGTCTCTTCCAATGCATTTTGAGTCTTCTCCACAAACTTCTGTACTGTTTAAGCTGATAAAAGCTTCTTGACATCTTCCATAAGTGTTTTTTCCGGGTGCTTTGTAACAACTTCCACTTTCACAAATCTTAGAAATCCCTTCTGGGTTTTCAGAAGTCTCACAATCAGACACAATCTCTCCAACTGGTGTACTGAATAACTTAACACAAGTTTTTTTGTGGAGATTGCACTTGAGATTATTTGAACACATTTCGTCAACAGTGCAACTTTCTCCTTCTTTTTTCTGAAGAGAGCACCGATTGTTACTGCAGAAAAGTCCCACGTCACAATCAGAGTTTGCTCGGCATTCAGATCCAATTTTCCTTCCCAAACACTTTCCCAATGAACATGTTCTTGAGACGCACTGTGAATCTAAAAGACAGGGTTCTCCTGGATACTTGTCTTTGCTTGAAGGCTTTGGCTCAGTTGTACAATTGGCTGTTTCATTATCATTATAGTCACAGTAGGGTTTTATAGAACTCTCGCACGGCCTAACTAAATTTGCGTTTTCTGTCTTGTTCAAACACATTTCTTCAGGTAAGTTATCATCATAAGTGTAGGGCCGACATTGATTTTCAGGCTTGGTATTGTTGTCTTGGTTCTCCCAATATTCTGAAGTGAAGGTAGTCTTCACGCAGTCGTCGTTGTCAATGATCAGAGGGTGCATGAAGAACTTGAGGTAAGAGTGGTAGTAGTAGTTGGGGTCTTTGTCTAAACGCTCAGCTAAGAGCTGCATGCAGTTTTTAGAGTACCTTCTAGTGGTCTGGCATTTTCTCATCTCAAAGCTTTTGTATAAAGAAGTGGCATTCTGTAGCCACTGCTGTCCAGCAGAGTCTCCTACAAAGGCACTGCAGTAAGATTTGCCGTCAGGGTTGTAACCACAGGTACACTCTCCCACAAACTCTTGGTTG
>PR_CR_10_Liq_1_inCRDRAFT_1000439_pt1 | contig 26290 bp, 22 predicted proteins | sample PRCRCaboRojoPR_3_FD_10241 | JGI IMG/M metagenome (IMG submission 10241)
CTTCCTAGTCTTTCAAGGTCCTTCAAAAAAGTGTGCCCTGAAGGAATGGTGTGCTGCCTGTAAAGCCTGTGCTTGATTACTTGGTCATCGCCAGTACAGTGAAAATAACTATTTCGTAGTACTTAGCCATCTCTTTCAGAAAGTCCCTTGAGCCAGGCCTTACTAGTAAGTTGCTGTTTTTGCCTGCATCTACATAGTGGACTAGGGCTTATACCTAAATCTGTTCTTTTCTGAGCCATACTTTTGAGTATTTATTTGGGGTGGAAAGTTGGTTTCATAATGGATTTCACTGTAGACCTAGAGGACAGAAGGGCTCCGCTGATTACAAAAGAGTTCAAGACCGAAACTCAAGAAGAGTTTGGCGAAGGCATTAAGCAGCTGGTAAAGAACTTGAAGCCTAATGAAGTTTTTGAAGGGCATACAAATTGTGTGTCTTGCTTGAGAGTTTTTGGAAAGTACTTGGCCTCGAGCTCTTGGGACAAGAGTATTAGAATCTGGGACCTTGATACAAAGAGACAAGAGGCAGTGTTGAAGGGACATACAGATACAGTGAATTGCATAGCAATATATGGAAACTACCTAATTTCAGGGTCTAAAGACACTACAATTAGACTTTGGAACCTTGAGAGTTGGGAAGAGGAAGTTCTGTTGGAGGGACACACTGGGTCTGTCTTCTGTTTAGAGATTTTGGGAAGTTATCTGGCATCAGGATCGGCTGACAAAACTGTGAGAATTTGGAACTTAGAAACAAAATCAGAGGAAATGATCCTTGAAGGACATAACGGTGGAGTTAGATCCTTTGCTTTGCTGGGAAATCATTTGGCCTCAGGATCAGAAGACGAAACTATAAGAATTTGGGACATAGAAAACCGAGAGGAACAAGCTGTTATTCAGACCTCGGGCTGGATAAACTCTCTATTAGTTACGGGGAATTACCTAATTTCTGGTTCAAGTGATAGTACTGTTAGACTCTGGAACGCTCAAACTAGAACAGAGCTAGCAAAACTTGAAGGCCACACAAGCACTGTATTTTGTCTGGGATTAGTAGGAAAGTACCTTGCTTCGGGTTCTAGAGATGGGAGTATTCGACTTTGGAATCTTGAAACAGAAGAAACAGAAGGCATAATTGAAGGCCATGTAGGTACTGTATTTTGCTTAGAAAGTCTAGGAAGGTGTTTGATTTCGGGCTCTGCTGATAAAACAATCAGGCTGTGGAGTCTCGAGACAGACACAGAAGAAATACTAATTTATAGCCATACAGATAAGATTTGTTCCTTGGCGTTAGTGGGAAAATACTTGGCTTGGGGATCTGCTGACAGCAGCATCAGACTTTGGAATACAGAGACTGGAGTAGATGAAGGGGTGCTTGAAGGCCACACAGACTGTGTTTGGTGCTTGATAGAAGCAAAGGGCTTTCTCGTTTCGGGGTCTTGGGACAAAACTATAAGAATTTGGAACCTCGAATCTAATACTGAAGAAGCTGTCCTGAGAGGGCATAAAGACTGGGTAAACTGTTTGGCAGTTATGGGAAAGTACTTAGTTTCAGGATCTAGGGATGCAACTATTAGGCTTTGGGATTTCGAGAGTGGATTAGAAGAAGCTGTGCTCAAAGGGCACATTGACAGTGTATCTTGTCTGACAGTGAAAGGGAATTACTTAGTTTCTGGGTCTAAAGACAACACAGTTAGGCTTTGGAACATCCAAACTGGAAAAGAAGAAGCTAGGCTTGAAGGCCATACAAACTGGGTAAGGGACCTAGTAGTGATTGAAGATTACTTGGTTTCAGCTTCTAGAGACAATACCATCAGATTATGGAACCTTAACAGTTTGGAAGAAGAAGTTGTGATCAAAGGCCACAGAAATGGCATCAGGTGTCTGGCAGTGTTTGAAAACTACATCATATCAGGTGGCTGGGACAATGCCATCAACATCTGGAACATTGAGACGAAAGAAAAAGAAAGCTTTCTGGAATGCCACACAAACTGGGTGAACTCTTTAGTTCCAGTAGGAAACTACTTAGCTTCATGCTGCGACGATGGCAAAATCAAACTTACGAAGTTAGTTTACGACTATAGATCCTCTCCGGGACCTATTCACGGAATACACCTTTTCAAGAAACTAACAGAATCAAACGCGTGCCAGTACGACAAAAGCATTAACTCTCTAGCAATCATGCCTCAGAAAATTAATCTACTTCACATTCTGGCTTACCAAGGAAGAGACAAGCTGCTGGAAGAAGCACTAGAACAGGGCTGCTGCTTTCTGGAGTCAAGCAGTGGGAAAACTCCTTTAACGTTTGCACTTGAAAACAACAACAAAAGATGCACTGAAGTAATTCTGAAGTACGTCAGAGACTTAGAAGACACCCAGAGGCAGAGAGTGATTGTTTCCAGGATCTCTAAAGACCTAGAAAGCATCATTGAAACTGACTCTTCACACTTGAGTTCTATATGCGAAGCACTTACTTGCAGTAGCATCAAGTCAATGGAAATAAACAAGTTGCCTGCTTACATCAACAGCGAAAACGATATTGTCAACTACCCCAAAACTTCACAAGAAATTAAGGAAACGAAAATAAACCGAACAAACTTTAGGTTTAACTTCGTGGGAGGCTCTAATGACAGTTTAGGGTTATTGAAGGCTTTACAAGAAACTGGGCGTTCTGAGTGTTTGAGAAGTGACTTCGTGCAGGCTTTGACTGGTTACAAGTGGAACAAGTTCATGTGGGCCTTTTGGACTTTGAGTTTGCTTAACTTGTTGAGTATAGTGTTTATTTCAGGAATTACCTTTTCTAGCAACACTGTAACTAGACAAACTCTAGCAGGTCTTTTTTTGTCTGTGAATTCTATTTTGGCAGTTTTTGAATTGTTCCAAGTCATTGCGTTGAGGAAGCAGTACTTTAAGTTGAGCAGGAACTACATAGACATTTTGAGACTAACTTTAGGCTACGTTTGGGGAGTAGTTGCACTTAGTTCGGACTTTGAGAACTTAAACTCAACTAATATCCTGACAATCATCGTAAGCATTTTGTTTTGGTTTGAAGGGATTGACGCATTTAAAGTGTTTGATTCAACAAGGTACTACATTTGGTTAATTCAAGAGGTTATAAAAGACACCTTTGCGTTTTTATTGGTGCTGATCTACTTTGTGATAGCTTATTGTGGGGTAATAGGGACTACAGTTAATTCAGACATTTGGGAGACCTTTAAAGTGTCATACAGGTTGCTTTTAGGTGACTTTGACGTTGGGGACTTTAATGAAGTCCAGTGGGTTGTGTTTGTGTTAGGGTCTTTGCTGAACCTTATTGTGATGCTTAACCTTTTGATATCAATAATTTCTGAGTCTTTTGACAAAATAACTTTCGAAGCAAAGGAGTCAGACACCAGGATAAGGCTAGAACTGATTCTTGAAATAGAAAACTGTTTGTTTTGGAACAGAAACGCAGAACAACCTGAGTACCTCTACTTCATCCAGGAGTACTCAGGCGAAGAAGAAGACACTGAGTGGGAAAGCAGAGTTAGAAAGGTCTACAATGACTCTCAAGTTATCAAAGACAAGATTGCTGGGAACTCTAGAGAAATCCAAGAAGTCAGGCAAGAAGTCCAGGAAATGAAGACAAAACTCCAAAGCGAGTTCCAAGGGATGAAGGAAGACATGCAGAAGAAGATGGAAAACATCCAAGTAAAGCTTGAAGCAATTCTAAATCACTACCAGTAATAAACTTACTAAACAAAGTAGAGTGATTCCAGTGTTTTGTCCTTAGAACTAATACTTTTAGATTTAATAAATTCAGTGCAATAAGTAACAAGATGTCCCAAGTCAGCTATTTCGAACTGGACGATGGCAAACCAATCTCTGCCTGGAAGAAGTTTAAGAACTCCATCAAAGAACTGCGAACTGCTCCTCGCGAACTTTGGTTGGTGTTTGCTATAAACTTTGTCACTTTCGCAGGGTTTGGACTTCTGGCCTTTTCACTAGCTTTGTACTTAAGAATGGTTCACGGCATGGATGACGAAACAGCAGGACTTGCTTTTTCAATTAAAGGCTTTGTAAACTTTTTCTACCTTTTGGCTTTTGGCAACTTTTCAAGTAGGTACGGAGTGCGTTTCACTCTGATACTGAGTTCTGTTCTCGGGATCATAGGGTACTCTGCAGTGATTGTGTTCAGCAACGTTTACGTACAACTGGGGTTTGTGTACAGTTTTGTGATGCTTTCCTTGGCAACTAGTGTGCCTACAACTAAACTGGCCATAAAGAACTACACCTACCAGAGTTACAGAAGTATAGCTTTTTCTCTATTTTACCTAGCTAACTCTGGAGCTGGAGTGCTGGCTGGGATAGTGATTGACTACATTCTGCACTTGCTGGAGTTCAGTGGGTTTGCTTTTAAGGTTATTTTTAGTTTGTCTGTGCTTATGTACGTGAGTGGACTGCTAATGAGTTTGTTTTTGAAGGAACTAGACCTTGAAGAGTCCGGTCAAAACGAAGTTAAGTTAACAGCCAAAACAAACTGGTGCAAGTACAACAAAGAAGTGCTTTCTTTGGGTAGTTTTTGGAGGTTTGCAGCACTGGTGGTTTTTCTTATGGTTTCGAAGTCAGTTTACTTCCAGCTGGGAGCTACTCTTCCAGTGTACATGATCAGAACTATGGGAGAAGAAGCTCACTACGGGTACATGCTTTCGCTGTACAAGGTAGCTTTGTCGGTCTCAATGCCTAGTCTGACCATTCTTGTGTACTTTTTAAACAACTACTCACTTTTGGTGGTTGGGGGGATTTTAGTAGGAATCTCACCTGCGGCAATGTTGCTGGGAGCTAATTACTTTGCTATCGGGGTGTTTGTGTTTGTGTTGGGAATCGGGGATGGAATTTGGACTCCCAGACTAACAGAGTACACAACTCAAATTGCTCCTAAGGGTAAAGAAAGTATGTTTTTGGCACTTGCAGCTATTCCTTACTCGCTAAGTGTAGTGATTGCAGGCATAACTTCTGGTGAACTACTGGGAAACTACTGCCCTCCAAGTGACACAGATGAGTGTTCTTACGTATGGCTTTATGTATGCTTAATAGCAATAGTGTCTCCATTTGCAATGGTGGTGCTTCGTAAGCTTTTAGAGGAACCAAGGACTCCTTTTAAGAAAACTTAATAAAGATGTCAAGTGAACAACAAAAGGGCGGAAATCCGGCAGTTAACAACACTATAAAGGTAGTCCCAGTGGACTGCTCTGGCCAAAAAAACTCCCACGAAGACACTAACTTGGAAGTTACTAAGCAAAAGACTTCTGGAAGTGTTTGTTGCCGGAAAGTACTTTACTTAAGCACTTGCCCTTTAGTTGTTTTTATTTTTAGCATATTTAGAACTTTAGGTCTTTTTTTCATCTCTTTCTTTTCTGGAATTCTTAATTTGATTCGGAGCATTAAAATTTGTGGGACTGTGGGCAACAGAGATAGACAAGAATCAAATAACGACTGTTGGGCTTTCATTGTTCAGTGGAGTTTGGGCATTTTAGCACTGATTATTTTGCCCTTTGAGGCCTTTGGTCACTGCTACTTAGTAGCTAAAGACGTTTTGACTGAGTTTTTAGACTGCCGGCATGGCTGTGGCTCTGACTTAGTGAAGGCACTGAAGACAGGGTTTATAATGCCCAGAATATTTGTGCGGTTTTCAGACTCCGTGGAGAGCCATGGAGCGGAAAACAAACGTATAAACATGAAGTTTGGCAGTTCTTGCACTCTACTTTAAGTCTAACTTAAATTATCATCCAGTTCACTAGTGCAGTCTCTAGTTTTGGGAGTTGCAGGTTCAAGCAAATACTCTGGTTTATGTCTACAGCACGACTTAAGTGCAGTTTTTACACCCCTGTTCATTCCATACGCAAAGGCATTAAACGCTCCGTTCAAGGCAATCATTCCTTCGATTACTAAATGAGCATAAAACGAGTCAATTTCTCCTTTAAAAAAATAAATAATTCTGTAAATCAAAGCAGGGGAATAGGTAATAGTGAGTATCAAGGGGTAGAGTCTGAGTTTTCTGATTACCTTGGCACTGTTGATGCCTTCTTCAGTGATAGAGTCGACTCTAGTGACTCTCTCTAGCTTTCTGTAGGCATTTACATTGTAAATCATTGTGAGCAGCAAAGGTATGTAAAAAGTAGGCAAGGCTGAGAGCTCAATATAAGTGTTATCACGATTACTTGTATTGCACCAACCCGTAGATTTTTCGTAAACTCCAAAAATCAGAGGCAAAACAGCAGCTGGAACAGGAAGTCCAAAGCTTATGATTACATAATACTTTATTCTTTTTCTGGCCAGGTCAGGGATTCCTGAAAAAACAACGTTAATTGTGTTGGCGATCATAGCAGTCCAAAGCACTGAACTCAAAGTGAAGTAGGAAATGCCTGTTGCTTGGAGTTTACAAGACCACTCTTGGTCAATAGGGAAAAAAAAACACAGTGATAACCCCAAGTCTGACAGTGCAAGGAAAATTATAGGGTAAAAAACGTAACTTCTCAACTGTTTGAACGAAAGGAAAATAGTGATCATGAAAATACTTCCAACTGCACTAAAAGAGGCCCAAATCATATTCAATGTAGCTATTGTATCCCCGTTTCCTTCGGAACTCATATTTAATTATATCACCTACTCTTACTTAGACTTTCCTTGGGAAGCAACAGCTTCCATGCGCTTCTTGAGTTCTTCAGGGTCCCCTAGGTAATAGCTGCTGACNGGTTTGAGTTTTTCAGTGAGTTCGTAGACCAAAGGAACTCCAGTGGGAATGTTCAAGCCAATGATTTCTTGGTCACTAATGTTGTCTAGGTGCTTCACCAGTCCACGTAAAGAGTTACCGTGGGCAACGACAAGTACTTGCTTTCCACTGAGTATGTCTGGAGCAATGTTGTCGTACCAGTAAGGCAGAGTCCTCGCAATGGTGTCCTTCAAGCACTCTGTTTTGGGAAGGCACTCAAGAGGGGTGTTTTTGTATTTGAGTTCATGCAGAGGGTACCTTTCGTCGTTTTCCTCAAGTTCAGGAGGAGGGATGTCGAAGGACCTTCTCCAGACCTTCACCTTTTCCTCTCCGTGCAAGGAAGCTGTTTCTGACTTGTTGAGTCCCTGCAATGCACCATAGTGGCGTTCATTCAGTCTCCAGTGCTTGTAGACTGGAATGTACTCCTGGTCTATTTCAGTAAGCACTGTGTTTAGGGTTTGGATAGCTCTTTTGAGCACTGAGCAGTGAGCTACGTCAAACTTCATTTGGCTTTTGGAAAGCAGCGAACCTGCTTTTTGGGATTCAGCTATCCCGGTTGGGGTAAGGGGCACGTCTGTCCACCCTGTGAACCTGTTTTCCTTGTTCCAAATAGATTCTCCGTGCCTTATCATTACAAGGCGGTACTTAGAAAGTGACATATTTAATGTAATACTTAAGTTATTGGCTTCAAGCAACTGAAGTGGGGTACTTGGTTCTTATGTCTTCTAAGACTTTTTCAACGGACTGGCACAGAATTTCGATTTGGTTTTCCCAGGCACTCAGTCCTTCACTTTCAGTTTCGAATTCAACTACTTGGTTGATTTGGTCAAGCACAGCAGTGATTCTGTTTTCTTCAATCATTTTGGCAATGATTTCTTCAGCTTTTTCAGGGGGCACTTGGAGTACTTCTCCTAAGTTAGCAAAGCTGATGTTGTTGTAGAGTTTTGAAATCGAAACAATGTTGTGCTCTATAGTGGCAGTTTCCAGCACAGTGTAGCCTGAAGAAAACTTGTACTTGTGGTGGTCTTGAAGCGTTTCTTCGAACTTCTTGACTTCAGGCATCTTAACTATTCTCTGCATAAACATTTTTTCAAGCATTTCGAAGTTGGGCAGGTGTGCAGCTCTTTCGTCTTTGTAAAGCGTAGCCAGCAACCTGGACCTTTGGGGACCTGCCTTGGCCAGAATGGCTGAAGTGATTGCGCACTGCAGGAGTTGAAGCAAGTCACTTTCAACCACTCCAGCTTGCGTTTCCTGTGACAAGGAGTAGTAGGCCCTGGCAGCTTGCAAAAAGTCCTTTTTGTTGTCTAGAATTCTGGCATGGCAAACTCTGTGTCTGAGTTTAACACTTATGTCCTTGACATTGCTTATTACATTTCCAGCCTTAGAGTTGAAGTTCTCTGCACTAACTTCTTCGCCACACTCAAGGAAGTACTCTGCAATCCGGATGTATTTTTCTGCTTTTTCTTCCGGAGGAATGCTCCGGGTGGTGCCTTCTAAGTTCACTGCTGAAAGCACTCGTGCAGCAGCTAAGTAGTCTTTTTTGGCACTGTAGACATCTGCAAGCTGTTCTCGGATTTTAGAGTCTTCCTCTTCAAAAGAAGTCACTCGGGACTCCAACTCCCTTATTGCAAAGTTCCCAAGTTCAAGCAAGGGGTCGTTTTTAAGCTTTTCAAAAGAACCAGCAAAGACGTCAAGTATCTGTCTTACCTGGACAACGGGTTGTTCCCCCGAAAGAAGGTGCACAAGAATTGCTTTGGCTGACTCAGTGTCCTGGACTTCAAAAACTTTAGCAATCAGTTCAGAGTAAGCCTGCAGTTTGGCTTTAGGATCTTGAATTTGGGAAAGCTGACTTAGTTCCATTTATAAGGTTATTTATTGCTTAGCTGGGTCCTTGCCTAAGTAGTACCTCATTTTGTAGGCTGTTTCCCAGTTAACTGCAGGCGCGATCAAATAGCCAATCGCGAATATGTTCACTCCAAAGAACACAAAGAAGTTTTCTCTCAAGCTCTTCAATGTCAACTTTCTGATCATTTAAATATGTCAGCCACCACTTCAGCTTACTAAGTTATAAAGATGCTAAAAAGTTTATTGAAAAGGTGGAACAGCAACATCCTCGAAACGCCTTGGAGGTTCAGGATGCAGGAGTCTCCGGTTAAACTCAAGTCTATTGACCCAAGACTTTCTTCTAAATTCCACTCAGTTTTAGTGCCTGGGTTCAGTTATGCCTTCAGAGCCATTTGTGAAGGACTAGCGACTTACGACAAAGACCTGCTTAAAAACTGTTTGGAACCCAAACTTTTCGACAGAGTGAACAGTGACTTGTCCAGTATGCAAGAAAGCAACGCCCAGTTCGAGATAAACTGGGTTTCAGAGCCAGAAGTGACTCTTTACAACCTAACTCTGCACATGGGAGTGGAAATTTCTAGGTACCTCAACAAGTCTTCCAAAAAGTACATGAAAATAGCCAACGCTGAAGACATCAAAGACATGATTTCAAGGGACTACATCAAGGAAAAAGTCAAGGAAATGGGCTACCCAGAAGAACTCACGGACTCCCAAATGGACTTTGCTTGGTTTTACCTCGACCCAAGTGCCCCTGCGAACTTTGTGTTGCAAGTCGACGCTCTTTACTCGGGACCAGGTCCTTTGACTCTGAAAAGAGAACAGATTCCTGCCCAGCTTCCTGACGAAAACAAGGAATTTCACATAGTTAGGTTTGAGTCCTGTCCTATGCACTTAGGCTCACAAATGGAAGCCATGTCCAAAGGTGGGTTCAAAACTCTTTTCAACGAAATCTCAAGAATAACTGGAGCAATGCTTGAGAGTGACTGGGTTGCAGTTGACATTGATAACATACTTGAAGGCAACCCTCACACAATCTAAGTAAGATAAATGGAGTTCCATGACCTGTACTTGAAGTGGGCCACCGACAAAAAAGCCACAGGTCCTTCGAGGCAACTTAAAATCAACGAACTGATCAGTAACTCCCCCTACCAGGTGCATGCTTTCAACTACTCACTCCACACAAAACCCTACCCTTCTCTTGAGTTGCCTGTTTCGCGACTTACAGTCAAAAACGACTTCCAAACCCTTCTTTCTTCTACAGAACTGCTTTCTCAGTACGACTTGGTTTCTGCACGTCCTGAGTCAGAATCTGACTTCCACTACTGCTGCATACACGGCGAAGTAGACATTATTAGTTTGAGACTCCACGAAAGACTAGGCATCAGGATAAAACTCAACCTGATTCAAGAAGCCATGAGGAGAGGGATCATGTTTGAACTTTGCTACTCACCTGCTTTGAAGGACATGAACGCCCGCAGAGTTTTTCTGGCTAACGCCTCCAACATCATTAGAGCTACAAGGGGCAAACACATTATTTTCAGCAGTGGTGCCAAAGACCTTTTTGAACAAAGGTCTCCTGAAGACGTAATTAACTTGGGTATAGTTCTTGGCTTGAGTCAAAAAGAAGCAACTAAGTCCATTACTGAAAACCCAAGAACTGCTTTGGTCCACGCCAAAGCCAGGAGGGTCTTTAAAAGCACTATACAAGTGGTTGACAAAAACTCTTTTGTTGAAAAGAACGGCTGGGAAGCCTTGCCTTCTACTTTTTAGAGTGTAAATTAACTTTAAACTCCAGAACTAGGTCTTTAGTTATTATTCAACCTATGAGTATTATTACACTCTGGTCCATGTTCCAGTTCTGAGAATGCAACTCAGTCTTAAGTTAGGGAACGACCAGTGAATACTGCATTATAACAATCAGGATAAATGGAGACCCCAAAAAAGCGCTTAAACATCATAAAACAACAATTAGACAACCATGTTCCTAAGCACAGTTGGTTCAAAAAGGACGGTTGGGGTTACCAAGACACCAAGTTCAAGATCAACAACCAAGGGCTCATTGAAATTACTGGCGACCGCTACGTATACTCGGGCAAAACCCTTCCAAGCTTCGCCAAGTGGATCCAAGACGTGGTAGGAGTTGACTTTTCGGACCACACACCCACCCAAACCCACGTGCAGGTTCCTCCTCCCAGAAACAACCAGGAGTTTTTGCAAAGGGTCCAGGAGTTTTGTGTGGTTGCTACTGAAGATGATACAGAAAGGGCCTTCCATTCGCACGGACATTCTTTGCAAGAAATGTTCATTTTGAAGTTCGGACGTTTTGAAAGAGCTGTGGACGTGGTGGTTTATCCTGGATGTGAAGAACACGTGAAAGGGCTAGTTAACTTGGCTAACGAACTCAACGTTGTGCTTATTCCTTACGGAGGCGGGACCAACGTGACTCAAGCCTTACTACTGGACTCCTCGGAAGAAAGAACTGTTTGCTCAGTCGACATGAGCAAGATGAACCATGTCCGGGAAGTCAACCTTGAAAGTAGAATAGCTGTAGTAGAGTGTGGAATCAGCGGCAAGGAACTTGAAGAGGAACTTTCTAAGTACGGAATGTGTTGTGGCCACGAACCCGACTCTGTGGAGTTCTCTACACTAGGGGGCTGGATCAGCACACGTGCTTCAGGAATGAAGAAGAACGTTTACGGAAACATTGATGACATAGTGATTACTGTGAGGATCGTGACGCCTACTGGGATCTGGGAAAAGCCTTGCAAAGGGCCAAGAACTTCAACTGGGCCTGACATCAACCACTTCATAATGGGGCACGAAGGATTGTTTGGAATCTTGACACAGGCTTCAATAAAGGTCAAACCCCTTCCTGAAACAAAGGTGTACGACTCAATTGTGTTCCCCAACTTCGACCACGGGTCCAAGTTTATGTACGAGTGCGGAATCAACTATGTGAGGCCAGCAAGTATTCGTTTGGTGGACAACTTGCAGTTCCAGTTTGCTATAGCTTTGAAACCTGCACAGGACTCGCAGTTCAAAGCCTTCATAGACTCTGTGAAGAAGTACTTTGTGACCAACATCAAAGGCTTCGACCCCCACCAAATGTGTGCGTGCACTTTGGTTTACGAGGGTTCTAAGGACCAAGTTGAGCTGCAGCAAAAACAAGTGAACTACTACGCTTCCAAAAACAGAGGAATGCGTGCTGGGCCTGAAAACGGAATAAGGGGTTACTTCTTGACCTTCATGATAGCTTACATTCGGGACTTCGGGATGGAGTACAACCTTGTGGCCGAGAGTTTTGAGGCGTCAGTGCCTTGGGACAAACTCAAGCTTTTGCTAACTAGTGTTCCTAAAAGGGTAGAGGCAGCTTGCAGTGCAAGGGGAATTAAGAAGAAGCCTTTCGTGTCTTCGAGGATTACACAGCTTTACGACACAGGGGCTTGTGTTTACATTTACTTTGCTTTCTTTTACCGAGGAATGGAAGACCCAGTCAAGGCTTACAGCGAAATAGAAGAAGAAGCTAGGAGAGAGATTATGAAGTGCGGAGGGTCACTTTCGCATCACCACGGAGTAGGTAAACTCAGAAAGGAGTTCATGCACGAAGCTGTGGGCGAACCTGCTTTGTCGATGCTCAGGGCTCTCAAACAGCAAGTGGACCCCAAAAACATCTTTGCAACGAGGAACTTAATTTAATTCTGGTTATCTTGGTCAGTTGATGCTAATTTTTTGCTGAGGATGGAAATAATCTTAGGCGGAGGGCTTTTGAGAGAACTAGGTCCAACTGGGTCGGAGTTCAGGCCCTTACCAAAACCTGACTTGAGTTCTAAGTAGTCGTGGTGTTGATGGTTGCTCATTTCAAAGGACTTGTTAGTGTACTCGTTGAGTGAAAATCTTTGGTAGTGCTTTTCCATGAAATAAGGCAGTTGTTTATTGATTGGTTTTGGAGGAGACTTGCCGAACAAAGAAGCCTTTTCAGAAGGTTCCACAGCTGAGTACTTTATGGAGTAACTTAAGTCAAAGCCTCTAGGCTTGATAAGAGGCTTTCTGGCGCAAAAACCGTTGAAGTTTCTGGAGTAGTTGGAGTTCCTCCAAACAGTGTTGTACCTGGGGTAGTAAGTGAGGTCTCTGGACTCTGAGGGTTTTTTCTTGTCGGCTCTGCCAAGTGACTTTTGGAAGTCAGGGGAAACTACTTTCCTTACTTTAGAAAAAATTTCAGGCTGGTCGTTAATAAGGACGAACCTGTTTTGATGAGCACTTGCAGTGCGGGGCTGGGGACGGGGTTGTTGTTTTTCGAGAGGAACTGGAGAACAAACGTGCTTGCTGAGGTAGGGGTCCTTGATCTTGGGGACTCTGGGGGAGGAAAAGGTGCCGAGGGTTTCTTCTTGGGAGTAGGTTGTGGAGATAGAACCAATTCTGGAGACTATGTCCATAGAGTCAGCTTTGAACTTCCTTGCCATTTATACTTTTGAGGACTAGAGTTACAGTTTGGTTAGTGGCTTTTAAATTGCAGAAACTATTTAACGTAAGATATAAATTATTTAATTACATGCAAAAAGAAGAAAAAGAAGGAGTAAACGCTAATCAGATAGAGTCTCTGGTATTGAATTGCAATAAACTTGCAATGGAGCACCTCCAGAACCAAAACTTCACCATGTCTCTTCACTTGTTGCGTCGGGCAAAAGACCTGCTGAAAGTTCCTGAAAAGCACCCCAAACTCGAAGCCATCACGCTTAACAACTTGGGATGTTTTTACAAAAGAACCGGCAAGAACTCACTAGCTCTCAAGTACCTCCAGGAAGCTTTGGATGTCGACTCTCCAGACCTGTCCAGTGCATCTGGAACTCACTTGAACATCTGTGCAATACGTTCTCAAATGGGACAGCACGACTCAGCACTCAAACACGCCCTAGAAGCCCTGACTATGCTGGAAGAGTCCTGGAAGACCCACAACGAAAAATCTTTACTGAGCAGCATCATAGTGGCTAGTCGGTATGTAGGAGTTGAGTACGAGTACATAGGGTTGTGGTCTATGGCCAAAGACAGTTATAAAAAAGGTCTGGACTTAGCAGAGTCTTACTTAGGCTCTTCCAATCCACTTACGCAGTCCCTCAAAAACAGCTACAGTCTTATGTGTAACCATTCTCAAAAAGAAAAACCCAGAAAACAGTCCAGAGCTAGAACTCGGGCTTCTACCAAAAACGACCTGCCGCCCCTTGCAGAGGGTTCTCTGCCCAAACTGAAGACTGCTACAGGTGTTAGTCGCCAACAACTGAACACAAACTACGAAAGTCCTGTTAAAGTTTCTTCTAACCGAGCAAAGCTAATGCAATCGCTCAACAAGTTAACTGAGAAGCTAGAAAGCAAAAGCAAGTACTTTCCAATTCCTCCTGAAAAGTCCAAGTCGAGGCCTAGAACCTACAACAATAGAAGGACGCCCACAGCTCTCGAAAAGTCCAGAAACAGATTCTCAGAAGCACATCAGAGTTTTGATGGCACTAGAAATGAAAGTTTCGAAGAAAAGAAACCTTACTCAGTAGAGCACAAAAGACTCAGTTCCCAAAGCGAGCTTAAACCCCCAAGGTCTTCAATGGGCCAAAAGTCACCTAAAAACTTCAGGGAGCTGAAAGAACCCAAGTCTTCAAATGCACATCGGAGTTTTGAGGACATAAAAAATGAAAGTTTTGAAGAAAGAAAAGCTTATCCAGCGGAGAACCCAAGACTCAGCTCTCAAAGTGAGTCTAAACCTCCAAGGTCTTCAATGACTCGAAAGTCACCTAAAAACTCTAGAGAACTCAAACAACCCAAGTTTCACAAGGAACCTAAGTTCTACAAAGAACCCAAACCTCCCAAGTCAATCCCAGTTTTTGTGAAGAATGCCTGTGCAACTCAGATCCAGAAAACTTGGAAGGGCTACAAGCAACGCAAAGCCTTCAAGCAGATCAAAAGAGAACTAGCCCAGAAAAAAGCACAAAAAGCCATCAAAGACCTAGAAGAACTCAAAAAGCAAGTCAGTCAAGACCAAACCAAAAACCTAGTGAGAGCCTACACGCCTATGAAAACTAGGCACTCTAGCTTTAAAAAGTCCAATAACTCCAGAAGGTTCAGTGAACCTAGACTGGACTCCATTCCTGAGTCCAAAGCTGAAACTTCTGACCATGTCACCTTAATTCAGGCCCAAATCAGAAGTTTTTTGGCCAGAAGGAAGTTTTTGAAACTCAGAAAAGCTGCTGTTTGCATACAGAAAAACTTCAGAAGGTGGATGATTCACGAACTCTACCAAAAGATTTTAAGTGCCATCATTTGTATTCAAACCTACTGGAGACGTTATAATTCACTTAAAACTAATTAATTTTCAACCTGGAAGTTCTTCACCAGTCTGACTGCGAAGTCTTTTGTGTCAAAGCAGCACAAAATGTCTTTGTAAAGCACAAAGTAAAAAAGCCTTCCGTGACGTGTTGGAGGAGAATTTATAAAGTCTGGAATTTGGAAACCCTTTGATACAAAGCTCCACTGCCCGTTAGGAAGCATCTGGAGCACACTGTTTTCGTTAAGTAAGTACAAGTTTTCATTTTCTCTAAACAACAACTTAAACCCCCTTGGAACCTGGGCTACTTCTGAGTAAGTGTTGTTCTGGGGGTGATACTTCCACAAACTCAGCATTGAAAACCCAGTTACAAAAATAAAGTCTTTGTAGGCTACTGCAGTGTTGTTTGCACTTGCTTCAGGCAAGTCAGGTAGTTTTTCCCAGTGCTTTTCTGTCAGGTCGAGCTTCCAAACTTCACTTAAAACTCCTTTGGAAGAACTTCCTCCAAACAAGTAAGCACTGCCTCCCCAGTAAGCACATCCAGCCCCCCACCTACCTGGGTCTAACTTAGGAAGTTCAGTTACCTGATGGGTGTCTAGTTTCATTCTGAAGCAGAAAGAAGAATACTCTTTTTGGCCTAGAATTCCTCCGTAGTGGAACAGTTTGTTTCTGGGTAGTAAGCACTGAGCAGCTCTGTCCCCTACTCCTTCACTCAGCTGAACAGGGAAGATTTCCCGGGCGTTCAGTTCTAGGTTTATTTGGATGAGGGTTTTGTAAGGAGGGGTGAAGTAACACAGAAACTTGCTTTGGTAGAGTCCAGAGTAGTCAACTACTTTCTTCACGTAAGCGTCTTCGCCAGAAGTGGGTGTTTGCTTTTTGAAGAGCGGAGTGGGAGTGTGCACTTGCCCGTTTTGCAGAAGCATATGCTGTCCTACTTGGTGGGCACAAAGAAGTGTGGGAGGTTCTGTGCACTGGCACTCGAACTGAGGACCCACACACCGAGGGTACAGGCACTTAGAGTTCATTATGAATTTACAATTAAGAACAACACCCTGACTTGGAGCTTCTGTTAGCAGCGTTTGCAATAGCAGTGGGTCCCATCCTTACTCCACATGACTCACTAGTTATATCGACAGTGCCTTGGTTGACTTTAGTATATACACTTTTGGCAACGTTAGCAAAGGCCTCTTCTACGTTTTCGGCAGTTTTGGCAGAAGTCTCGATGAACAGAAGTCCGTTTTCACTAGCGAACTTCTGACCTTCTTCGTAACTCACAACTCTGCGGGTCTGGAGGTCCTTTTTGTTGCCCACAAGAATAAGGACCATTTCAGAAGTTGCGTTCTGCTTGGCGTCTTGCAGCCAGGAGCTAAGGTGCAAAAAGGTTTCCCGACGGGAAACGTCGTAAACTAACAGTCCTCCCGCAGCTCCTCGGTAGTAAGACCTTGTGATGGACCGGAAGCTTTCCTGTCCTGCTGTGTCCCAAATCTGCAGTTTGATGTCCTTGTCTTCAACTCTGACCATCCGGGAGCCAAACTCCACTCCAATAGTAAGGTCATGGTCGTGTCTGAACCGTTTGTCAGTGAACTGGAGCAGTAGGCAGGACTTTCCTACGCCTGTGTCCCCGATTATTATGTACTTGAACAGATATGAGTAGGACATATTTTTACTCAAAGATTAGAATACATCAAAATTTAGTTCTTGCCACCTGTACTGCTGCCTGCCCGGGTTTCGTTTGACTCAGCTTCAATGAGTTGGGACTTCTTGACTTCTTCCTCGCTTTCAGAGGACTCTATTCCGTAAAGGGCGTTGCTGGAGATCACAAAGTGCTCTCTGACGTAGTCGGGGTCAAAACTGTCTTCTGAGCTGGAGGAGTAAACTGGTTCTTTGGGAGTCAGCACGTTGGAAAACTCGTAGGTAGTTTTGGAAGCCTTTGGTTGTTCTTCTGGCTTGCTTTCTTTAAGTTGGAGTTTGGGGTTGAGTTTTTGGGAAGACTTTAGTTTCTTCGAAGAAACTGACTCTTTAGTCTTTTTGATGGCTTTTTTTTTGGGACGCGAAGAAGAAGCTCTGAGTCTTGAAGGGAACTTCCTTAGAGGCGTTTCTCTGATGGGCGACTTAGATACTTTCGAGGTGTCCAAAACAGGCTTTCTCACAGAAGTCCTTTTAGGAGTGGTGGACTTGAAGTTCCTCTGCAAACTCTGACTAATATGGCTCAAAAGGGGAGTTTCAGGGGGCAAAAGAGCTTTGGCGATGTTGTAGGCCCTTTTCACCCAGTTCTTTCCTTCTTTTAACTTAAGTGGACTTTCTTGTTCTTGGCAAATAAACTTAACTTCTATTCCAACACAAAAGTAACTGACTACTAACAAACAAATTTTTTCAAACATAGAGTCTTTGGTGAGTTCTGCAAGCAGTCCCCAAGGACTCTTCATCTGCATTAGAGTCAGCGGCTCCATGTTAATCAAGTCTCCAATATTGAAGTCGTATATTCGGTCGTGGTAGTGCTGCACTCCAAGTACACTCCGCATGTCTAGCTTGGGAAGCTTTCCTGACTGGGTTCTTTTAGGGCGGGAACCACTGGACCTCACTACTAAGTACTCAAGCACTGGCAAAGCCTTATTTACACTTTCGCTTAGTTGGGAAAACTGAGGGTGGGCTGAAGCTTTTTTAGTTCTTCCTTTTTTGAGTCTTTCAATGTGGTCTTCGCAAGCATTGTGGGCGTAGTTGACGAGTGAGTGCGACAACCTGGCTGCTAACTTTGCGTGGCCTAAAGCAGCTTCGTGCTTGTTCAGCTGTGACAAAACTGCACAGAGCTGGATTTGTGTTCTAGCCATGTAGCGTTCTCTTCTCAAACGTTCACCAATAGTTTTCCCGAGAACTTTAGTTTCTGAGTCTTCACTGGTCATTACTTTTTTGTGTTTGGCATTGTAAGCACAACCGTCTAAGTACAAAGAACACTCGTCCAGGTTGCCGGACCTTTGGTAGGCCAAAGCAGTGTTGTGCAAAGTGGCTAGAATGAAGTCTGGGTTCATAGGTCCCCCCTGGGTAGTGAGTGCTTCTAACAAGTCTTCACCTTCTTTGAGTTGGTCTATTGCTTCTAAGTAGTTCTCTTGTTCAATGAGTTCCAAGCCTTCTTTTAAATAGTGCTGAACGTACTCAGAGACTTCCTCAAAATTAAGATAAGCCTCTGAAGTCTCCTTTTGTTTGCTTTCCATTTCTTTAAAGCACAAATTATTACAGAATCAAATATGAATGAAGCATTCAAAGCCCTCGCACATGGATCAGGACCACTTCATTTTTGAATTTCAAAAGAATTTATTAACAAACATAATTTCAAGCATTTTAATTAAGAAGTAGTGGGCATAGGGAACCTTTGGTAGAACTCAACAAGTTTTGAGTGCTGTTGGAAGTCAAAGTCTTCGTCGTCGAACTGGGTGAAGTTTTCGCATCTCAAACTTTTAGGACCCTCCACTAGTCCCCTGACTTCTATGATTCCCCTCACGGAGGATTCCACTCCTTGGACCTGCACACTTCCAGTGTTGTCTTCAAGAACCACTCCTCCTGGAATCCCCGAAGTCACTTTTCCCAATAGAGTCACTTTTCTCTTTCCAGCCAACTGGTTTCCCAAGCAGATTTGGTAGCTCTCTTCCATTACCGCCTTTTTTATTACTAAACTACTCAGGATCTTAAGTATAATAGATTCTTTGATGGAAAATAGACTAATAGCCACTCCTAGGTTAAAAAGCAGAAAAGTATTTAGGTCTTTTGGCAAGGAAGTCAAAGTTGTGCCTTTTGAAGGCCAAACCAACACTATGAGTGTAAGGAATTCTTACGGCAGTCCTCAAACGAATCCGACTGGTAAACGAAGAACTTCTGTTGGAGACTCTATGCCTAACCCAGTTGCCCAAACTCCAAGCTCAAAGAAAAAGCTTGCTAAGTTATACGAAACTACTTCACAGCCTGGAACTCCTTTGTCAAACTACAAAACTAAGAACTTGTCCTGCAACCTAAGACTTTATAATTTAGTCAACGAAAACAACTACAACTTAATTAAGGAACCCAATGTCAGTTTTTCGTGTTCTACAAAAATCGGGAAGTTCGCTGGCAAACCCAAACCTAACAACCAAGACTCCTTTAAGTGCATTTCTAACTTTGCACAGAACCATAGCAGTTACTTTTTCGGAGTGTTTGACGGGCACGGTCACTTCGGACACAAGGTCTCTGAGTTAGTTAAAGACAAGTTTCCTTGTCATGTAGCTAGTTGCTTCCCTAAAAACTCTTTGTTTCACAAAATTGACTTGGATGACTCAGCGTCCATCAAAAAAGCCTTGCGTAGGGGCTGTGAAAAAACCTGTGAAGACTTGAACTTGTCAGATATTAACACTCAGTTTTCGGGTTCAACCTTAATAACTGTGGTCGTAGTTGCCAACAAGATTTACTGCTGCAACATTGGAGACTCAAGAGCAGTATTGGGCAGAAAAATAGGCACTAACTGGGTGGCCATCCCCCTTTCAAAAGACCACAAACCCAACAACCCTTCAGAAAAAAGCCGAATTGAAAGCTCTGGAGGCCAAGTGCGCCCTTTCAAAGACCCTAGTGGAAGAATTGTAGGACCTCCCAGAATTTGGGTCAGAAAAACCAACTACCCAGGACTTGCGCTGAGCAGGTCACTTGGTGATTCTGCCTGCAAGAAAATAGGCGTCACAGCTGACCCTGAAATTAAAGACTTTAAACTAATGCCTGAAGACAAGTTCATAGTGATTGCCAGTGACGGACTGTGGGAGTTCATGAGTAACCACGAAGTTGTGCAGATAGTGAGTAAAGCTTGGGAAAGCCAAAACATCAACTTTGGTGTTAACTCCCTTATGAAAAAGGCCTGCTTGGAGTGGAAGAGAGTGAGCAAAGCAAGGGATGATATTACTATCATTATAGTGTTTCTTTGTGATAGTGGTTAAGCTAATGCTTAAGCAATTAATTAAACCGTGTAAACTGAACTGCGTCTTGAAGACCCATGGTTGAAGGTTTGCTTAGCTAGGTTTATAGTTGGAGGGTAAGCTGGCATGTTGGTAGTTTCGAGAAAGCAACTGTAAGAAGTTTCGTTGTTTTTAAGCAAAAACTCAATCCACTCACAGTAACTGCCAATAGAAACCTTAACTCCAAGTTCAGACTCCAGTTCAACAAAAACTTCTCTTAGTTTTACAGAAAGCCTTTTTTGGGTGGTTTTTGCTAGAAAGGAGTAAAAAGCCCCCAGTAACTTAGTGACGCAGAAAGCACCTATAGCTATACCAAGTCTTATTACCCACTCCAGCTCTCCAAACACTAGTAGCAGCAGTGAGTTGTAGAAATAAAAGAAACCTACTCCCAAACACAACCACTTCATGACTTCGTAGGGAAGTCTTAAAACAAAAACTCTCTGCAACACAGTTGTTAAAATAGTGTAGTAAATTTGAGCTCCGATGGTTTGTCTGAGCAAAAGTGCGTCTTGGGGGTTGATTTTGGCCGAAATGCATCCGAAGTTCATAAACTCCAACCTAACAACTTTAAGACTTTGGGTGGTTTTAGGAGGCACTCCTACTTTCCAGGGCCTCCAAATCATCAACAAAGGCACCAACTCTTCGTGCTTTTCTTCCATTTGAATATTATTCAGGATGTCAAAGACTCTTTTAATCTCCAACTTTTGTTTCGTTCCTGATAAAATTGACTTGTTTTTAAACGAAGAACTCCAAGTGAAAGTCCTTCCTCACCCTAGAACTAAGCTCAACGAAGGCAAGCAACTTTGGTTCAAACTAGAAGTAGCAGGAGTCAAGTCCCCAAAGCTCTACCCAGGAGAAGTCTTTACTTGGACTCCACAAACACCTGGGACTTTCTTTGTAAAGTGCCCTTTGTACCCCCGAGTAAGAGCTGCAGTAAACGTTTTACCGAGTCAGCCAAACTCTTTACTTAACGGACTCACTCCAAACAAGTTTTGGTGGGCCAAAAAGATTAACACAACCGAAGGACCTGCTGCAACTGTCTTTGCTGACTTTAAGTGGCAAGAAATCAAGGCAGTTCTGAATTACCGCAGTATTAAATAATTACATTGCAAGTTATAAGAAAAGTTCGAGTTCTGTATTTCTGTATGAATTAAACTGGTCTTCGGACAAGCACGGAAAAGCAGAAACTAAGGCGTCCTGGTTCCCCAAGTACAGCATGTTGTAAATCCGCCAGTAGACTTCCCTAACTCGTCTTGCTGCGTGGAAAAGTCCAGGAACTACGTAGCACATCAACCTCCCCACTCCCAAAGCTACCTTCAGTGCATCGATGCTTTCCATGACCGCGTTGATCACATGAGGAGAGTTTTCAAAAATGTTGGGCCAAACAAAGTTCAGCAAGTGAGTCAAAGCGTCCTCACAGCCCAGTCCAGCCACTCCCAGGGCCAAGTGCTTAATAGCTGCACAGGCTGTTTGTCGGTGCACCAAGTCCCGGTCAATGAGTGCGTCTTCTAGAAGCGGAGTAACTGCGTAAATGTAGTCCTTGCTCATTTCGCCAATGTACTCAAACATAAAGGCAAAACTCTTAAGCACTCCGTTCTGCACGTTGATTTCCGGAACTCTGTACTCGTTCATCAGAGCTGGAATCACTGTAAAGGGTCCGCAAGTTTCAGACACTATTGCAATGGCCACTGTAGTGCAAACTCTGTTTTGGCGTTCTTGTACTTTCAAGTTGTTCAACAAAGTCCCTAGCACGTCATGAGGGCCTATAGCTCTAGCTATGAACCCAAAAGTGTTTACTGTTGCTCTCCTGATTGCTTTTTTGTGAGCCCGGAGCAAGTCTAGCAAGTCAAAGCAAATCCGCATCCACTCTTTGGCTGACACGTGCTCCGCACCCCTGTCAGCAATCCGACCTATCAAGTCAATAAGATTTTCCTGCACTTTTTCGTGGCGGTTCCTAAGGATAGGAGTCAGTCTAGGCAACAAGTCCTTTATAGGCGGAGTCATCTTGGTCATCCCTATAACGTTGACTATGGCTTTGAGGGCCCCAAGTATGCTGCCTAGCACGTCAGGGTACTCCTCTCCAAGGCACTCAAACAGCACCACTCCCATGCGTCCCATGAGCATGTCTTCTCCACAGCCCTGCATCACTCCGGCTATCTTGGCAACTAAGTCAGCAGCTTGCATCCTGATCCTCGGAGACCTGTTGTTGAGTCTCCACTGCACAATTCCGCAGACGTGGGGAATGTAGGGTTTGCACCTGAGTCCTAAAGTGTTAACTACTTTGGCAAACCCCTCTATAATCACTGGGGAGTCATCAGTAGTTTGTTCCTGGAAGGCAAAAAGCATTCCGTCCATCAGTTGTTCTTCCAGTCTTGAGTCAATGTCAGCAACTCCCAGGTGCCTTATTACCTTTTCAATGGTTTCCATAACCATTTTCCTGAAAACTTCATTTTCGTCCTTGAGGTCCTCCACTATTTTGGAGATTACTTCTCCCCCGCCTACTTTGTTTGCTAGTTCTACAGTGGTTTCAACCAGTTGTTTGCTGTTCCTTTTGTCGTGGGCCATGCGGCGCATCCAGAAGCACCTGAAGTACTCAGATAACAAGTTGTCTCTGACGTAGGGCGCACTCACTCCTTCCGTGGCCACGCACTGCTTCACAACCTTAAGAATGATCTTGCGCATGTCTTCGTCTGGGGACTCAAACTCCCTCACAACTACTGGCATGATCTTCCGAGTGGCTTTTCCAGAGTGTTCTGCGTCCATCAAAGGAATGATGAAACCCACGCACTTCAGAAAAGCTGCTAAGGGCTTTCCTTTTTGCACACGGATTCCTTCCCAAAGAGGTTTCAAGGCCAAGTCAAAAGCTTCGATTCCGTAGGGACTTGCTGCCTCCGCCAGGGCTGCTAGAGCTAAAGCTGTGATAGTTCTCACCTTAGTTTGGTCATCCTTGAGTCCGTCCTGCACGATCTCGACTAGTCCTTTCAGGTGGGGAAGAACTGCACACCCCATCAAAATAGCAACTTGCTGCACTACCTTCACCCCCGTGTGTCTTGCGTACCAAGACTTGCGTGAGTTGCACACTGCTTTCAGAAAGGGCAGTAGTGCTGGAATTCCCAAAGCAGAAGCTACTACAGCCAGGGCTCGCGAAGTGGTGTTCCTAACGAACTCGTCGTTGTGGTCAATGTCAGGCCTCATTGTGGTGATCATGGTGGCAAGTCCTGCTGCTTTGGCCAAGCTCGAAATGATTTCCCGGCCTTCAACTCGGGCGTAGTAGTCTTCGTCAATGAGCATGGGCTCTATCACTACAAGAATCTTGTGCACGTAAGGCCTCACAAGTTCGTCTAGTTTGTAAAGGACTCTGTCAATGACTTTGACGAGTAAGTGTCGTTCGTGGTCTTCCAGAGTTGGCGACATCATAAGTGGAAGGATCTGGCTGAACAAAGGCCCTGCGCCTAACTCGCGTGCGTGCTCTGTAATTTGTCTGAGTGCTTGTTTCCGGATGAGTGGGTTCCCGTTTTTGATTTTGAGCAGCAGTTCCATGATTCTTCTGTCTTTTTGTTCTTCGTAAGGAAGTGCTTCGAAGTCAACTTCTTGCAGAAGTGCTCCAAAGAACCCTAAGTCTTCAGGTTTGATTTGCGGGAAGGCAGCTGGTCCTGTTTCTGGAGCTCCTGGAACGTCGTAGGGTTTTCCAAGTTCTTCGGGTATTTGATAAAACTCTTCTCCCAGAAGCGGGTGCATTTTCCTAGTTTTCCCAGGTTCATAGCCTTCTGGAGGTTTCACTACTTCGTAACCCTCAACAGGAAGTAACTCGTCGATTTCAGCATCGGACATGTATTTGTTGCGTTCCTGGAGTTCTTTAGAAAGCCGCAGCATTTGGAGGTTCTGTGGAGTCACTTGTGAGTAGATGGAAGGGGTTTCTTCGGCTCCAGGGGGAACATCCCACATGCTTTTGGTGCTTGCAGAGTCAGCGTCGGAACTAGGTTTTTCGCCCCACCTAGACTTCCTGCTCAGGTCTGAAGCAGTAGAGTGTGTTTCATAGGCAGTGTGCTCAGCAACTTGTCTGTTGAACCTGCGACGCATGTAGTCGTCTTGGCGGTCTATGATTTTGGGGTTTTTGTTAGTGAGTTTTTGTGTGGCAGTGTCTGGAAGGTCTTCGAAGGTGTTGCTAGACATTTATTTTAGGAAACTTATTTAAATTAGAATGGATTGAAGTCAGGGGCGTCTGGGTTGAGTGTAGGCACGAAGTCGGGGACACTGGGGTTGAGGGACTTAGTTAGGCTTGCAAGGGGTTTCCTAGTGTTGAGTTCAACGACAGCGTCCATTAAGCTTTTCCTGACTTCGAACCCGAGACTTTCTTTTTCATTTAAGAACAAGGAAGCCAAAGACACGCAGTTTTCTTTTTCAGCCTCAGGAACTTCTTTGGAAAGAGGCTTGACTCTTGAAGAAGGGTCTTTTGGTTTGGGAGCTCTGCGTTGGTAGTTGCGGAGGAAGTTCTTGACTGGGATGAAGTCACTGGGGGGCTCTGGGTTGCTGGGGCAGTTCTCGAGCACTTGTTGTTTGGAGTAGACCTTTTTGGGTGGAGTTTGTTTTTGAGTGCGTTGTTTCCAGATGAAGTACAGACTTAGCAGTGCAACAACTAAGTAGAATAGGGTTTGGAACAACATTTCTAAATTCAAATATAAATATGAAGTCTAACGTAAACATTTAGCTTCAAAATGGACACTGGAGCAATAAATATGGGAAACTGCTGTAAAGTTACCAACAAGACCTATCCCAAGATTCCCCACCCCGAGTTAAATATACAGATTAACGATGAAAAAGATTTAAAACTTAAATATAATCCCAGCAACTCTCTCCAAAGCATTCTTGACCAACTCAGAAGCAATGACCTCTTGCCCGCTAGTACTTTCCGGGTATTTAAAAACAACCTTGAAATCCTCAACTACAGTCTCAGCATCCAAGAACTAGCTTTAGAAGTGGGCGACAAACTAAGCATCCGAGAAAAACCTAAGCCCCTCGAAACTAACCAGTTCGAAGACATAGCTGAGGAAGAGACCACAACTAAAAAGAAAGTAGAAATGATCAAACCCAAGTTCAGAAGGACTTCTTCAGAAGCAGAGTCAGGGAGTAGTCTTTGGCAAACTGCACTGCCTAGTCCCAAAGTCCCTAAACTAAGTGACCTCCAAGTAGAACAGATCAGCTCCCAGGGAACTCCTGCCGAAATGACTCTGAGTGAAGCTAAACACTGGCTCGACTTCCAAATGCACCACTCCGACGACAGCTTTTCTAACAACGTCACTAAATTGCCAGAAACTCACTCTGTCTTCAAGGACTTACTTGGGCCCTTTGCTCTGGTCAAGCTCAATTAACACACTAATTAGTATCTAAGTCAGAATGAATTTTTCCGCAAGAATCGGAGTCGGATTATAACATCACTCAAAAAAAATTATGACCATAGGAAGGTTTGCCTGAGAGAAGAAATAATAAATGGCTTCCGGCAGAAAACACCTTTTGAAAGTAATAATTCTAGGCGACTCAGCGTAATTTTTACTCAGTGTAGGAAAAACCTCCCTCATGAACCAGTACGTTAACAAGCGCTTCACCCAGCAGTACAAAGCAACTATTGGAGCAGACTTCCTCACCAAAGAAGTAATGATCGACGACAAACTGGTGACACTGCAAATCTGGGATACAGCAGGCCAGGAGCGTTTCCAGAGCTTAGGTGTTGCTTTCTACCGAGGGGCTGACTGTTGCGTTTTAGTTTACGACATAACATCTTCGAAGAGTTTCGAGTCGTTGGGTTCTTGGAAGGACGAGTTCCTTTCACAGTCGAACCCCAAAGACCCCGAGAACTTCCCCTTCGTGGCGATTGGCAACAAGCTAGACAAAGAACACGAACGTAAAGTCAGTGCAGCCAAGGCCCAGCAGTGGTGCCAGAACAACGGGAATCTTCCTTTTTTCGAAACCTCCGCTAAAGACGCTGTTAACGTTGAAGAGGCTTTCCAAACGATTGCTAGAAACGCACTTGCTCAAGTAAAAGAAGAAGAAGAGTACAAACCCAAAATCGACCTAGGCAAGCCCAACAAAGAGGCCAAAAAGCAAAAATGCTGCTAAGCTAAACTTATTCCCATGAAGTTTATTACTCTAGTCGCCAAGCCATCTTCATCAGTTGCACGAAGTGGTCGTCGTTGTCAATGCTGGAACTGACTGCAGCGTAGTACTCGTTGAATTCGTCTCTTTGGATTTTGCCGTCTCTGTTCCTGTCGTTGAAGTTAGAAAGGAACTCTTGGAAAACTTGGTCTTCAGTCATCTCTCCTTTCTGAACTTTGGGGTGGTAGGAAGCGTTGTACACTCCTCGCAAGTCGTTGGCGTCAATGTACCCGTTGCCGTCTTTGTCGAACTTCAAAAAGGCTTTGTCTATCATGGCTT
>PR_CR_10_Liq_1_inCRDRAFT_1000440_pt1 | contig 26234 bp, 22 predicted proteins | sample PRCRCaboRojoPR_3_FD_10241 | JGI IMG/M metagenome (IMG submission 10241)
GTTTAGGTTCTTGAGGTTTAGGTTCTTGAGGCTTGGATTCCTGAGGTTTAGGTTCTTGTGTTATAACCTGTTCTTTGGTTTCCTCAGGTTTTTCTAATTTAGACTCTTCTGCCTTTGTTTTCTGGGGTTCTGGCTCAGTTTTTTCTTCTTCAGGAGGTTTAGTGGTCTCCTGAACACTTTCAGAAGAAGTTTTACTTTCTTCAGTACTTAAGGACTCCTTTTCCACAGGCTTAGGAGGTGCCTCAGGCTGGGTTTTTTCAGCAACAGAAGACTCTGTATTTGCTTGCTGTTCGAGATTCTGTGCTTTCCTTTTGTTCTTGTTCTTGCCACCCATTATTATATACCAATAATTCTCAAATATGAAGTTAATCCTATTATATATACTGATATAGCCTAATAAGAAAATGATTACTTAGACTGGGCATTGGGTCCTCTCTTCTTGCCTGGAGTTTTCACTATGTTTAAGAATCTGCGCTTGTAAAGCATCCGCTTCTTAGCCCGGCCCTGGAGTGGCTTTTTAGTTCGTTCCTGCTTCTCGACTTTAGGAGTTTGGTTGCGAACTTTGCCAGAACGCGCAAGTCCTCCGTGCATCTTTCCCATAGTTTATTACCTGAGGCTATAAATGTCAAACCTCCACAAAGAAATCCCTAAAAGGAAGTACAGAGAAAGAGCCCAACCCCAACACAGAAGGAAACTCGGCATGCTTGAAAAGAAAAAAGACTACAAAGAAAGAGCTGTTGACTACCACAAAAAACAAGACCAACTCAACACTTTGCGCGAAGAAGCTTACTTCAGAAACCCTGAAGAATTCAACTTCAAAATGATCAGAGCCCAAGTAGTCAACGGCAAGCATCAACCCCTCCAAGAAGAAGAACCCATCCACGCCCTTAAAAAACGCAAAACTCAAGACGAAAGCTTAGTCACCATGCGGCTACTTAGCAAAACCAACCAAGCCACCCAACTCAAAAGCACCCTCCACGAAACAGAAACTCCCAAACCCAACACACATATTATTTTCGTCTCCAAAGAAGAAGCTGGAAGCCTCGACTTGGCTGAAAAACTCAACACAGACACCCAGCTAATAGGAAACCCCTCGAACAGACTTACAAAAGACCAACTGAAAACGGTTGAACTCACTGACCAAGAAGTGAATCCTGACTACCACAAACTAGAAGAAACCACAAAAGAACAACAACAACTCCAAGAACACCTCAGAAAAATCCAGAAACAAAAAGAACTCATGAAACCAGGCAAAAAAAAACTTGTAGATGAAGAACACCAAGTTTATAAATGGTTCTGGCAAAGGAAGAGGTAAGTCAGTGTAATTAAATGGCTAGATATTAAAAACCAACATGGAATTGAAAAAGAACATTAACAGAAGCCCAAGCAACGTGTCCACAGCTTCTAGCCATTCCAACGAAACTCTGGAAATTTACTACTTCCAGGCTGCTTGGAGCCTACCTCCTGCTCCCTCTTCTTTGCCTCCTCCTAGGTTGGAGTCTCTGCCTAACCCCCAAGACCTTCCGCCGCCTTAGAGTTTTATGAAGTACAAAACAAGTAGCTTGGACTTCCAAAGTTTAACTAATTTCTTCAACCAAAAAATGGATGAAACTAGTTTCTGGTTTGAAATTTGAAAGTTAACTTAAATAACTACTTAGTTTTCTGGGTCCTTTTTTTGAGGGCTTTCTGTTTTTTGGGCTTCTTTTTGGGTTTTACAGAAACACTGATGGAACTAAGAGGACGCCTTAGTTTTTGGGAGTTAGACTTTTCAGGCGAAGGGAACCTAGGCGACAAGGAGGACTCACTAGGCTGCTCAGAGGTGGTTTCTTTAAGGCGTGCATTTAAAAAAGCAGGGGTGGGTGTTCGGGTGTCTTCGAGTTTGTTTCTNAGGAAGGAAACGTCTTTAGCAGTGGTTACTAAAAACTCTTCCAGACTGTCGATTCTAGTTTCCGATTGGGAAATCCTGGTAGCTGTATCTTGGGCTAGTTTGTTTATAACGCTTTGTCCTTCCCAAACTATTTCTCCTAGTTCTTTGACTTCTTGGTTCCTTTTTTGGATGTTAGCGTCTAAGTTGTAGTTGAAGTCTTCTAAGCTCTGAATTCTGTAAGAAAAGTTGTTGAGTTGCACTCTGGTTTTTCGGTAGAAGTCGGTACTTTCTTCGTGTGGAGTTTCTAGAGTTTCCGAGTTACTGACCTTTTTGATTTTCTGAGAAAGGTCTTTGTAGTCACTCTGCAGGTCAGTTCTAAACTGCTCCGCAACAGTTTGGATCTTTTTTTGTAGAAAAATAAGTTTTTCGTCAAGTGAGTGGCCCGTATTGTCTATGTAAGACTTAAGTTTTTCAAGTTCGTTTATGAACTTTTGTTCAGAAGACTCAGTAAGTTGTTGGGACTCTTTTTTGGACAGGTTGATCCTAAGTAGCTCCTCTAAGTTGTACAGTCTCCTTTCGAGTTCTTGAGTGTAAGTAGTTTGCAGTTGGTTTATTTTTTCATCTTGTGACTCAGCGTAAGTTTGCTGCAACTTAACAAGTTTGGTTAAGTGGGCAATTCTGTCCTCAGCAGTGGTTAACTGAGTTTCCAAGGTTTCAATCCTTTCTGAGAACTTTTGAGTGATGCCGACAGCCTGGGCTACCTTTTCAAATTGTGTTTCAAGAAAAGAAGTGTAGGCTTTGTTGTTAACTCCTGTGTTGTTCCAAAAGCTTTCGTTAGTGTTTTTTTGCTTGTACTTTTCCCAGAAAGCATCCAGTGTAGACATTTAAATATTAATGAACGAAGAAATTTTACTGTGTGATTACTGCTTGCAACGAGTAATCAACCTTGACCAGCACTTCCAAGAATGCAGTGAGTTCATTGTGTGCGATGTGTGCAACCAAGTAATTCCTATCAGTCAAATTGAAGACCACGTGCACTCTCCAAGGAACTTTAGAATACAAGTTCCTAGACATCTTGAGTAACTACTACTTAGAAGGGTGTTAGCAAGGGGAGTTTCTGACCATGCTAGTTCAAGCCCACTAGAGAGTTTTTTGAGAATTGCTATTAATTCTCAGAGCTTTCAGAGGAACTCTGTTGAAATCATGCAACCAATTCCAGAACCAGTAGTGGAACCAGTTATGGAAGTGCCTATAGAACCAGTTATGCGTTCAGAACTAAACTCAAACATTTGGGAAAGAGACTACAGTGAAAACTGCACTATATGCCTTGAAGAGATTACTTTTCAAAACAAGTACAAAACCCTTCCTTGCTTCCATAACTTCCACGCAAACTGCATAGACAGCTGGCTTAACCAAGCTCCAAGCTGTCCAATCTGCAAAACCCAAATAAACTAAATATGAACAATAAAAGACTCGTTAGAAGAAACTTGCCCAAAAAAAAGCGCAACTTAACTGAAGTGCAGGATCCCGGGGAGAACTCACTCTACCTAACCAAACTTCCTAAAATCACCAATAAAACCAAAAAGCTAGTTATTCGAAAGGAGTCCGAAATGGACGACCTTGAGTTTTACAGAAACTACTTTATGAAACCAAGACGTTACTTAGACATTTACAAAGGGTTTATAGCTCGGCTTTCTGAAAAGTCCCCTAAGAAGCCCAGGTTCCACAGAATGAACCGCAGTTTTGACGTCAGAATTCCTTCCAGCCAAAAAACCCCTAAACCAGAAATCAATGTTTTAGAGCCAAGCTCGCCTCCCCCCGAAAACCAAACAAACAAAGAAGCTACTCTCCGAGAAAGCCTGAAAATGGAAAAGTTCCCTAGAAGTGTCAGCATTTCTCCTACTGCAGAAAACTTCAGCGCTTCCAGCAGACCTAGCAGTATGCTCCGTCATCTTTCAGCCATTAAGCCCCCTGCACTTGACAAAAATGACCCTGAGCTCAAAGACAAATTTGCAAGTATTTGCAAAAACAACTGTTCAAAGTACCCTAAACTAGAAGTAGACAACTACAGAGAATACTTAGTTTCCAGGTACCCGGAGTTCCTAGTTGAAACTATGATGAAGCACCTCGACCTTAAAAACACTACCTTCGAAGACTTCTGTAACGAAATAGACAAACTCATTAACTCTACTAAAGACAAACAATTATGCGTTGTGTTTGACATTTTTGACACAAATAAAGACAAGTACATCTGTTTCGAAGACATTTTTAACCTTATAACTGCACGAAAATCAAACATTTACGACTCCGACTTGATTAAGATTAAGGACACAATGGAACTCAAGAAGAAAGGAATGATTCCTACCATCAAACACCCTAATAAAAACAAGCAAAGAAGCCCTGTTCCTAGTGTGTCTGCTGAAATCCAACAAAAAGAAGAACAGGCCAAAAAACTACCTCACTACAACCCTAACAAACCCGAAGCCATAACTATTGACGACTTCAAAAAAGTTCCTTTTGGCCACAAGCCTCAGTTTTTAAGGGACTGGTTACTCTATTTGTGCAACTACGACATAAACAAGCCTAGGAGTCGTTTCAATTTTGAAGAGTCCCAGGCAGATTAATTCTGTGTAAATAAATGGAACCTTCTAGAAGAGTATAATTCAATATTAAGATGGGCGTGAAGGTTTCTAAGGACAATCCACATATCGCTAACCAGAATTCAAAAAACCAAAGAGTTACGCAGGCCTTAAAACCTAAAAGTAAACTATAAACAGAACTCTATAAGTATTACAAAGTTACTGATAAAATTGCAGAGGGAAAATTTTCATTTATCAGAGAAGCAGTAAGAGTGACTAAGAACGAAAGCAGTACCAAAAGCTACAAAGTAGCTGTGAAGTCTGTTTCTCTGGGAAGAGTTCCTCACAAAAAGTTCATATACAAAGAACTGGCAATTCTAAGGGAAATAGACCACCCATTTGTTATAAGATTTATTGAGTTCATTGAAGAAGGTTACTTGTTCCATTTTGTAACAGAATTGGTAAAGGGCGTTAACTTACGCCAATTTGTTTCAACTAAAGGAAAGCTAAGCGAAGCTGAAGCAGCTTCAGTGATTTCAAGGATACTAAAAGCTCTAAGCTACTTGCACGGACATAGAATTGCCCACAGAGACATTAAGCCGGAAAACATCATGGTTTCTGAGGACCTTTCAGAACTCAGAGTGATAGACTTCGGGCTTTCCAGACACTTTTCAAGTAAAGAAAAAATGAAAGGCCGTGTAGGAACTCCAGTTTGCATGGCTCCAGAAGTTATTTCTGACAGTTACTCCAGCAAATGCGACATTTGGTCCTTAGGAGTGGTTGGGTGCTTTTTGCTCACTGGGCGCTTTCCTTTTGAGTCCGAAGATTTAGATGACTTGTTTTCAGAAATCACTAAAGAAGGCTTTGACTTAGGCAAATTGGAAAACATCAGTGCTTCTGGTAAAGACTTCTTGACCAAGTTACTGCATCCTAAGCCTTCCAAACGAGTTTCAGCCTCAGAAGCTTTAACTCATCCTTGGCTCGCAAGTCCTTCACTCACTATTGATCCTGGAATTATTGGTTCAGTATTTAATCCTAGCACTCAAAACAAGTTCATCAGAGAAACACTAAAAATAGCAACTAACGCTATTCCAACTAAAGAACTAAAAAGCTTAATTAAGGCTTTTACCACTTTAGACCAAAGCAACAAAGGCTACTTCACATTCAGTGACGTTAAAAAGTATGCCAAAACTCACCAAATAGGGTTGTGCAAAAGCACCAAACTCACTGGTAGAGTGTACTTCAGAGAGTTTTTGATTAAAAATATTCAAACATTCACACAAGAAACCTACTTCAAAACAGCTTTTGAATTGTTTGATTGGGATAACGACGGTTATCTCAGTACTCAAGATCTACAGTACTACTTTGATTCAATAGACCAAACCCTAACTGAGTCTGAACTAAGTCACATCAACTGTGAATCTGCTTTTAGACAGGGTTGTTCAATGAACTTTTACCAGTTCAAAAACCTTGTTTCGAACTTGATGTTAACAAGTAAAAAGTAATTTAACTTACACCATTTTAACATAAATTAGTAAGATGAGCTAATTCCATCTTAAGCTCCTAACAATATGTGGTGATAATAATTTGGTGTAGATAGGTGTAGATATGAACGAAAGAAACTTAATAGGTAACATCCTCGCTGAGGAAAACGACTCCGACGAAGAAACCGTCTCAAGGTACGCCAAAACCAAAAGGCACATCCTGCTTGATAAGGACGAACTTTCCCAACTTCAGTTGCGTTCGACATCAGCCCCAGCCAACTTTATTCCTTTTCCACACTCTTATTGGGAACCGTACTCACTTCCCGAAGAGCAGGAGTCCTACGCGTCACTCTACACCTCGCCTCCAGGGTTTGAGCCAAACTTGGACATACAAGCCCCCGAATTCGTGCCATCTTTCTACTCCCCTGCACCTAGCCCCCCCCAACCAGCCAAAACTGAACTTTCGGATCTGCGTGGCCGAGTGATAGAAATGTCCCAAGACCAGTCCGGGTCTCGCTTCCTGCAGCAAAAGTACCCAACTGCCTGCCCTGCTGACAAGCAACTAATTTTCGAAGAAGTGCTGCGGTCTGCCTACAACCTCATGATAGATGTGTTTGGCAACTATGTTGTGCAGAAAATCCTGGAGTTCGGAACTAGGGAGCAAAAACGAGTACTTGCCCACCAAATGTCTGGGAAAGTCGTCGAACTTTCTATGCACATGTACGGGTGCAGGGTAGTTCAGAAGTCACTTGAAGTAACTGAAATCGAACAGCGCAAACTGATAGTGCAGGAACTGCGCGGCCATGTAGAACGCTGCATGAACGACCAAAACGGAAACCACGTTATTCAGAAGTGCTTCGAAAACCTGCCCTTCCAACATGTAGATTTTATAGTGGACTGCATTCGGCAGAACTCTGTACATTGGGCAATGCACGCATACGGCTGTAGAATCATGCAACGAATGATTGAGTATTGCCCCCGTGAAGCCATTCAAGACATACTGACCAACATTGAGAATAAAGCGGTCGACATCTCCAAAGAAGCTTACGGGAACTACGTGATCCAGCACTTACTTGACAAAGGCCAAAACATCGACAAGCGCCTGATAATCAGGGCCTACCCTGGAAGACTCCGCGACCTTGCCAAGCACAAGTTTGCTTCTAACGTCATTGAAAAGTGCCTTCAAATAGCCAACCAGGAAGAAGTAAGGATCTACACCACTGAACTCTTCACTTCAGAAGCGGCATTTGAACTTATGACGGACCGATTTGCCAATTTTGTGATGCAGAAAGGTCTTGAAGTAGCACGGGGGGAGCTTCAGAAGTTCCTTATTTCTAAAGTCAACGAGTTCAGTGCTTCTTTAAGGACCTTCCCTTATGGTCGCCACGTCCTCAACTGTTTGGAAAAGATCAAAAAAGGAAAGTAACATTAACTTATTAGTTGGTTTAAGTCGTCGTCTGCTATGTCTTCGTAACGGAACTTGTTTAGGTTCTGGATGCTTATGGCATCTTTCCGTTTACTCATGTCTTCGAGTTCTTGTTTTTCTTTAATGCGTCTTTTGGCAGCTTTGGCTTTTTCCTGGCTTTCCTTGACTTTGGTTTCTTGTTCCATGCGTTTTTTTTCTTCTCTTTCTTTTCTGAACTTTTCAAGTTGTTCTTTTTTTTCTTCTGAAACTTTGAATTTGTAGTTCCTGCTGCCTTCTTCAACAGGAATTCTGGGGTTTTTGTCCAGAGAAGCACAAAAAGCTTTTCCTACGGGTTTGCAGGTTTTGTGGACGTGTCTTAAGTCTCCGCAACGCATTACTTCGTAAAGCATTATTCTTTTTTCGTTAATTCCTAAATGAGAACAAGGCACTGAAACCAGTCTTTCGTAGTCTTCGTTGAAGTAGAGTATAGCTATTTCGTCTAGGCTTCTTTTGAACTCTTCAAAGTGCATGTTTTTCTGCAGAGTAGAGCACCTCTTGAATATGTCTAGGAGTTCTTTGCGAGTAAGTGTGCGTTGGGACTTTTGTCTTTGGTCTGAGTATATTCCGAAGTCCCTGCAGAAATGCAAAAAGCTTCCAGAGTCCAACACTGCAAGTACCTCTCCTATGTAGTCAAAAGTAGGGTACTTGCCCAGCATGAGGTGCTGCTTGTTGTAGAAGTTAAAAATCTCCTGAATGCCTTTTTCTTCGGTGAGTGTGGGTTCTGACCTAAAACTAAAATTCACTTCTGAGGCAGGAGTTAAGTTTTTAATTGACTTCCTTTTGTCAGTTAAAAGTTTAAGTAGTTGCTTGATAACGTCTATTTCGTCTTCGTCTTTAGTTTGTTTCAAAAGAACTTTGTACTGCTTTATTGAGTTGTCCAGATGTTGCAAAAACACCCTTTGGACTTGCAAGGACTTGAGTGACTGGAGTTCGTTCGAAACCGCCCAGGACTCCACTACTTTACAGAACTCTTGGAAGCTTTGTGACTCTGACTCAGGAAACTTGGAAAGCACTTCGTTGGCAAAAGCTGTCACAAGTGCGCTTAAGTTATTAGCAGAAAGTTCAAGTTGGTCTACTAAGCTCTGAACTACTGGCTCCGCGTGTTTGAGTAAGTTCACAGATTTGTTTTCAGAGAAGCCGTCAAACACTTTTTCAAGGGTTTCTTGGTTCTCTCTTAAGTGGACTGCAATCTGGTTAGACATATTTAACCAAAGATTATTCAAAGTTTACTATCAGCCCTTTTAACAAGGACAATGTCTTCATCCTTAAACTTGAGTTCCCAGAGTTTCTTTTTAGGGTTGTCTAGTAACTGGAACCCCAAAGCAAAAATGACTTCGTGGTCCCCATACCACAACTCCTGCTCCTCACTTGGAATTCCGTAAATCTTCTCCAGCATTTTCTTCAAGTTAGGGAGTTTCCAGTTCAAAGGCACGCAGTACTGCTCTTCAGTTTCTTCGGTCCTAAAAACCACCATGGCTTCTTTCGGAGGAGCTAAGTTCACCTCTGCAAACTTGTAAACAACTCCTCTTTTGCCAAGGACCACTTCAAAGACTTTTGCATTCAAGGAATGCTCTGATGAAACCAAAGGCTTTTCAGGCTTGTGGAGGGAGGGATCTTCTGGGTCACTGAAGTCCCTTAAAAACTGCCTTTCAGCTGTGGTTCTTTCGTGAGAGTCTATGTGGCCTCCGTTGAGTATACTGACTTTAGGCAAGTAGGATATAAGGATTGTGCGGAACTGGGAACTCAACCGGTTTTGGACAGGAGTGTTGTTGAGTCGGACGTGCTTTAAGGACTCTAGGGAGTTGAGGTTATTGATACAATGCAGTGAGGACACTAAAGTGTTCTCAAGGTTGAGTTCCTTTAGTTTGCGAAAATCAGAGTCCTCAAGTTCAGGAATAGCTTCCAAGTCATTTCCAGCCAAAATTAGCTCTTCCAAGAAAGGAAGCTTTGCAAGCATTAACAAGTCCTCAGGACTGGTTACGTTGGATTGCGGCAAATGCAAAGATTTGATATTTACAAAACACTCGTCGAAAACAGAAGTAAAGTTAGTTTTGAGACTTCCCAGAACAAGCATTTCTACTTCTGGGAAGCAGTCACTAACAATCTTCAGTTCTTTTTCGTTAAGTTGGAGGTTACTCATTACTAGGGTTTTGACTGAGTAGCGCTGTCGGTGGAACTTAAAAGAAGACTTAGTCAAAGGCACTCCAGAAATGTCTAGGAACTCTAGTTGCGGAAGTTCTTTGCAGATTTGAAGCACTTGGGAGAAGTCTTGGAGTTTGGTGTAGGAAATGTCGAGTTGTTGGATGTTCGGACAGATTTCTGATATGAGTCCTGGCCTTCCGGCTGATTCTACGTAAGAACCTTTTAGACTTACTAGTTTCAGTTCGTGCAGTTTGGGAATGCTTTTTACCTAGGTGAAGCTTACAAGGATTTCTACTCCGTGGAACTTAGGAGTTTTAGAGTAAGACTTTTCATATCTTTCTCTGACTAGTTTGGTGAATTCCATTTTTATCGAATTTAAATTATAGTTTACCCTGTTGGAGTGGTAGATCTTTGCCTTCTACAAAGTTGACATATTTCGAAGTGTAAAGGGTTGTCAAAGTAGCAATGACTGCATTTCCAAAAGTCAGGCATAGCTTTGCCTATAGGTTTGATGGTTTCCCATTCTTTTCTCCTTTTAATGATGTTTGAGTTTTCCATTAATTATTATAAAATGTCCAAACGCAAGTCTTACCAGCAACAGTTCCAGGAATCCCAAAACTTCATTAACAAACTTAACAAAATCACTTCTTCGCGCAAAAAAGCAACCAAAGAAAAACACCACAAGTTCGAAACTATCCAGCAAATGCAAAAACTGTCTTCTCAGCAAAAAACCCTTGAAGAAGAACTTGCAGTCTTTCTTGAAAATAAACTTCCTAAAGTGCACCAAGAAGAAATAGCTTTGCAAACTGCCAGAGCTGAGTTTAAACAGAACTTGCAAAAGCAGGTTTTCTCAGTAAAAGAAATAGTGGCAAGTTTCTTTGTGCAGTTTGAAGCTTTTAAGTCTACTGGCCAAGGAAAAGAACTTATCAGGTCCCAAGCAGAGAAAATCAAGGACTTGTGGGAAGAAGTTAAAAACGACCTCCACGAAAGAAGCTTGTTCTTGCAACAAGAAACTGTTCCACTACTTATCAAGGATGAAGAACCTCCTCTAGAGTCATTTTTAGACGAACCGATTCCAACTATTCCTGGAGTAAATACTCAACAAGTAGTTCAAGAGTACCAAACAGCCGAACAAAAAGTAGACGAGGTCTTTAAAACCCAACTCTGCAACATAGAAGAACCCAAGCACAACTGGCCTTTAGAACACCACGAAAAGTTCACTTTCTTGTACAGAATGTACATAGAAGAAGGCAAACCCAGAGAAAGGTACATGGAAAGACTGTTTATAGAGTTCCCAGGGCTCTCGAGGGCAGACTTAGAAAGCCACGACAGAGTAGTTGAAAAACTAAGGTGGAACAAAAAGCACAAAAGTAACATCACGAAAGACTGGAGACGCCACAGACTTGCCCTCAAAGAAGCCGCGCAAAACTTACTAGCTAAAGTCATGGACAGTGCCTTTGAAAGACTCAGCAAAGAACTAGAGTTTGTGAAGCAAGAAAAGCACCAAAAAAGAATTAACAAGCAGTTACTCAGCATGCGGCCTGCTTACCGCGAAAAACTCCAAGCACAAAACCAACTCAAAGAAGAAACACTGCGAAAAGAAGCAGAAGAACAGAAAAAGCAAGAAAACAAAAGAAACAAACACCTCCAAACAGTCAAAGAACAAGTCCAGAAGTACAGTCTGCAAAAACAAGAACAAAACCACCTAGAAACCCAAAAGAAACTCAAAGAAGAACAACAAAAACACCTCCAGAAACTGTCTAGAATCCAGGAAAACAAACCCAAAGTCCAAAAAAGACAAACTGAGGCCTCTAAAAGAATCCAAAAACAACTAGAAAACAAAGAAAAAGAAAAAACCCAACAACAACTCAACGAAATGCGAATTGAGTCTGCTATCCAAAACTACAAACACCTTCCAAAAGTCCCAGCTGATCCTCAAAGACTCACCCAGCACACTGAGTCCCTTAAAGCCAAAAAAACCAAGTACGACAAAGCTGACCAGGTGAACCTGTTCCTCAACACAGGGTTCACTGCAGAAAACCTAATGAAGGACATGAGGTACAAAATATCAAGTGCTTTAGCCCAGGCAGGTCTCTTCAACACTGAGTACGGCAAAAGAGTCGTGCAAGCAGCCCCAGCTGCCAAAGCTCCCCGAAAAGACATGGCTTCTACTTTTAATATTGTGTAATATTAATGACTTGGTTCAGCTCTGAACCATTCGTGCTGCAAAGCTTCTTCAGCAGAGAGTCTGTCGTAGGGCTCCAAAGCCAGGCACTGCTCTATTAACTCAAACAGTCCCTTGCCTTCGTACTTGCGCCAGTGCCTTTTAAACATAGGAAGTTTGGTTCCAGGTCTCCAGTTCAATGCTGAAGGAGTGTACCCCACCACTAGTAGGTGCAGAAAAATTCCAAAACTCCACATGTCTGCTTTACAAGTAACCCAACCTCCTGAGCGAACTTCAGGAGCCATAAAATGTTCAGTGCCACACTTCATAGGTAGCCTCACTCCGCCCCTTTCACAGTTCCTAGCTAACCCAAAGTCTCCTATTTTAACTACGGGGTAGTCGTCGTTTCCTACTCTTTTTTCCAGCATTAAGTTGCCAGGCTTAATGTCTAAGTGAACTATATCCAGGGAGTGCAGGTACTTAAGGCCCTGCAAAATGTCGAAACAAAAAGACTGGAGTTTAGAAATGCCTCCATCTCTCTTCAGCATGAAAGGTTCGTTGTTTACCTCTAAGGACTCTACAAAGTAGTCTGCACTTGGAATATACTCAAGCAACAGCAAAAATTCTTCAGGAGCTTCTCCGCTAGCTTGCATCTGAACTATGTTAGGGTGGAGCAGTTTGCTGTGGATGCTTATTTCGCGTCTTGCGGAGTTCCAGTGTTCAGTGCAGAGCAATTTGGACTTAATTACTCGTTTTAGAATGAAGTTAGAGTGAGTTAGGGTGTTTTCCACCAAGTCAATTTGAGTGGAGGAGAGAGGTTCGTTGTAAATAGTGCGGATGGGTTTGTATATGGAGTTAAGACGTGGAAAGCAAGGGTCTATGAGTTGGTGCGACCCGAAGCTAGGAGGAAGTATTTCTATGTATTTTTTCTGTATATTCTTATCACGGAAACAAGGCTTCAGGAAAGGGGTTGAAATGTACCTTTCTTTTATTTCTTCTGGATAATAGTTCAATTCTGCTTTTAGTTCCATTTATATTCAAGTGTAGTTTTTGGCAGGATTTATTGTGGTTGCTTCTGAGTTAGGAATAGTAATTTCTAAATTCACGCTCCCGAGCCCCGGTCTTTTAAAGGTGCAGAAGGACAGTGTGCTTTAGCAATATATGCCTAGTGTTACCAGTTCTTTAGATAGTAGTTGTTTTTAGTTTTGGTATAATTTTGATGTGATAGAGTTGAAAACGAATAAATATGAAAATAACAAGCTTGCTTATACTACTAAGTTTGTGCGCTGCAAAGCAGGAACCACTTGACCCAGGTCTCAAACATGTAGACACTTCCTCTCCAGAAATGCAAGCTTATATTGCCGAAGTTGACGGTCTTAAACAAATAGTTAGTGACGAAATCAATGAGTACGGAGTTTACCCCGTAGAACCACACGAGATCGAAGCTGACATTGCTGCTTTGGAAGGAATCTACTCTAACATGAGTGAAGACGAGTACGTAGTTCTCAACGGACTTAACTATGACAAAGAAATGATTGGGGACTTCATTAACACCTACAAAGAGTTTCTAGAGTACTTCGACGAAGACTCAGTTTTGGTTATTTATAACAGTGACAGTGAGTTTATGAGCGAGCAAGAATTCCAAGAAAAGGTAGACTCTGGAGAGTTCCTTTCTAATTAAACTTAGTATTCAATTTGTTGCTGTATCAACTGAATTCGGTCGTACCACACAGTGAAAATAGAGTTGTTGGCCCTTGAAATCTTCCAGTGCAGCTTTTCCAAAAGAACACTGAAACTGCACTCTTGGTAAAACCTTTTGACTAAGTTCTTCACAGCATTTTTTCTGAAACAAGTAAACCCAGCGTCTTGCATAGTAGCTATCAAAGAAATAAAAGACTCTGAGTGGTCTCTTATTGCAAAGTAGCCCTTAATCACTAACTCTTTAAAGTACTCAAAAGCTTCTGAGTCGTCTTTGCCCATCACGTCAATCATTTCTTTAGTTAACTTGAACCCAGGCCTTTCAAACCGCATGTTGCCTCCAGGACTTATGCTTAGTATGAACCCAAAGTCTATATGCACTATGTGCCCGTACTCGTCTATCAGAATGTTTCCGTTGTGTCTGTCCTTGATTTGAAGCATGTAGGAAGCTATGGCGTAGCCTGCCAAACTCTCTATAAAGTTCTTTTTGGCCTTTTCGTAGGGTTCTGAGTTTTCCATTCCAAACTTCTCAACAAAGTACTCGTAAAGAGAAGCCGACCCTTCCTTGCCTATTTCGTCTCTGGACTTGCAGTTAGGAATGCACTCTATTATGCCTCCGAGTTGTTCTTCTGAGTTGTTTTCAATGATAGTGCTGATCACTTTGTAAGGCCTTAGGTATATTGGTAAGTTTCTTTCTTTGAAGACTTCTTTCATTAGTTCTATGAACTGGAGACACAGTTGGTCGTTTCTAACGTCGTCGTTAACTTTAAATATGCAAGGAGTGCCCAGGACGTCTGAAACAGGCATGGACTCGTTTGGTTCTATTTGACTATGTTCTGCTTCTTCAACACCGACTTTAGGAGTGGTGTAGAAAACCACGAGTATTGGAGTTCTTTTGGCGCTTTGCAAGGGAACTCCACTGTCTGTTTTGACTCCGACTAAAGAAAGGTTGGGGTCAGTGGGAAGGTATATTCCTTTGGGAATTTGGTAGCCGTCTTCTGTTAGTTCTTCTAAGCCCTGTTTGATCTTGGCAGAGTTTTCGTTGCTCCCTGGAACTAGTTCTGCAGATATTTTGGAAATCCTTTTGAAAAAGTTTTGCTCGGTACTAAACTGCTCCCACTTTAAAGGGTGCTTTTTAATTTCTTCCAAAAGTTTGAAGTACACAAACTTGGCTATGGACATTTTTTCTTCGTTTTGGTTTTTGATCAAACTCACTCTGAGCACCCACTCGAGTTGGTTCAAAATAATAACTGAAGAAGCTCCTGCACGTATAAGGTAACTCCAAGGGTCGTCTTGTCCTTCAATTCTTTTGTAAGAACTCCAGTCGTCCCTAGGTCCTCCACACTCAACTATTTGTTGCATGTAGAACAACTGGGTTTCTTTAGGGGCCCTTTCAAAGTGCTTGATGGCGTAACTCCTTAAAGCTGGGTCTTCGCTCGAAATGTGCTCAAGCATCTTGGGGTACTGCTGGGCTTCTCTTAAAGCAAAGTCTAGGTGGTGGACGTGTTCTTCGTTTTCGTAGTAAAGCGAAAGCATTTCTTCGTGGATTTTAGGTTTGAGTTTCCCCTTCATGGCTCTAAGGAACCTTTTAGCTAAGGAGTGGTTGATTCTCCAAGCTTGCTGCATAAGGAGGGTGGGCGAACTAGGTTTGGGTCTAAGTAAATCTTACGCTTTGACTGGCATGTGTTTGAGTCTGTTTAACTCGGTGGGGCAGTTCCACACAACTATTCTTTCGTACTCGTGTTCAATGAAGATAAGCGTCAATTCCTTTATAGTTTCGAACTTAAGTTTGTCTACTTGGCTGTGCTCCATGATGTTAGGTGCTTTCATAAACTCGTAAGAAGGCCTGTATTTGTTCAAGTACTTAGGAAGGTAGAACCTAAAAGGAGCTGAAGCGAAGTAAGGGAAGTAATCTGCAGCTTGCTGGGGGTAAGCTTCTGTTTCTAGTAAAGTGTTGTAGCAAGAGACAAAGGCTTCGTAAAGTTTGTTTAGCCTCAGGGGGTGGGAGACTTGGCACCAAAACAGTTTCGAAGAAAAACTTTCTAGGAAAAACTTCATAGCTCTTATTTGGAGTTCGGATCTGTCCACGTCAAAAGAGTTCTTTAAGTCGTTGCTAACTTTTAGGCACAAGTCAAGCACCTTAAGCATGAGTTCTATCCCCGTTTCCATTTTAAGTCCTTCATTGTTAGGGTCTAAACTAAGCAGGTCCAGTAGTATTCTGGCAATGTAGATGATAGCAGTGTCTGTTCTGACGAGACAAGGGTAGAACTGTCTGTCCAAAAACTCGACTAAAGCCAACTCAACTTCCAAGAGTTCTTCTATGTTGATTCTTGACAAACGCAGGTCAGAAACTTTGGCCTCTTGGGTGTAGGGGTGTATGAGCAAAGGAGAAATGTAGTTTGTTTTAGGCTGCGGACTAAAAGGAGAACTTCCTTTAGTCAGCCCTCCATGCTGGAACAGGTACCTACTTGCTAGCCAAAGCTCCTCAAAAAGAATCTCCTTTGTAGCAGGAACTGCTGCCATCACCCACTCCCAACAAAACACCCCTGCTGAAATAGAACTAAGTTTCATCTCTACAATAGGTGCCCAAACTAAGTAGTGGATGTAAGCAGCTAAGTCCATTGAATCCCTTTTCAGAATCATTCCAGAGGTCACTTTGCCTAGCTGGTCAAAGATTGAAGGTAAAGTTTTAGTAGCGTGTTCATTGAGCAGAATAGGACCATCACGACTTTCTTCTGAAGTGTAGTTGTTTAGTTGCTCTAAAAGCAAGTCTAAGGAAAGTTCGTGGTCAGTAAGCAATGAGTCAGCTAAGGTTAAGTAGTTCACTTGCATTTGAACTATTTGAGGGTCGTTCTTGAAGATGTCGCTTAAACTAAAAGAAAACTCCTTTGAAAGCTGTTCGTCAGTTTGCGAAGAGTACTTGTTGCAGTGCTTGAGGTACCAAGCGTGGAACTTAGTAGGTTTGGTGTAGATGCAAAGTAAGGTGTAGGGGCACTTAGGGTGGAGTTTGTAAGAATAAATATGCTTGTTGACATAAGAAATACTAAAGTTAGTGATGGCGTAAATCTTTTGTTGATCTGAACCAGCAGAATTGGACTTAAGTATTTTATTTGAGTTGAAAATGTAAAAAGCAAACGCACCCATTATGTCCCTAGGAGCCATGTAAAGGGCTTTTCCTAGAGTTTCACTGATAAAACTGTTCAGAAAGTGGAATACCTCTTGCTTAGCACTTTTAGTGGAAGGAAGTTGCACAGAAATTCCGGTGTGAGGCAGTGTAACTACAGGGCACACAGAACTAAAAGGTTTGTTGAGTTCAAGGTTTATGCAGCCCATTAGGTCCAAAGACAGTGCAAGGACCTTTTTGTCCTGCAAAATATAGGGAAACTTAAACGAGTAGCAAGAACTGAGTTTTAGTTTGGACTTCTTTTTTTCCCTTGAAACAAATAAAAGCAACAACTCGTGGCTGATGTCCCTAATTGTTTTGTTGGGCGAACTGCAGTACCTTAAAAGCACTATTACATCATTTGCTATTGTGTGCTCTTTTGGGTAGTCTTTAGGTTCCAAAATCTTGTCAAAGTACTCGTGGATCACACTTATGAGCAGTTTGTTCAGAATCTTAGTGAAGCACCCTGCATTTTCCATTTCAATGTATTTAAAGCAGTCTTCGTATATGCACTGGGACTTAGCTTTCCAAGTAATGTGTCTGTAAATAGAGTAACTCAAAAGCAACTGCCCATAGTCCAGGTTGCTTAACGACCGCTTGCTGCCTATTATAGAAACAAGTTTTTGTTTGAGTTTGGGATAAAAAGTGTGGGTGTATTGCTCGCTTTCATAACAGTTGATTAGGGCTTTGGGCTGACTCTCAAGTTTATTAACTGCTTCAAGAAGCATAGGAGTGTTTTTGGCTACTGTAGCTAAGGCTTGGTTGATTTCAACAGTTACTTGGAACCTTTCTAGCTCGCTTTGGTACTGCACAGAAAAGTGGTTCATCACGCACCAGAACTCTTTGAACTTTTCAAGTTTGGAGTTAAGTACAAAAGGCTTAGTGCAGCCTGCTTTGATCATTCTAAGTAAGTTCAGCACTTTCATAGCTACTTCCTTTAAACTAGGGCTTGACTTTCTGATCCACTCGTCTTTTTCGTAGTTAATCAAAACAGAAGTGACCATAGACGAAGTTTCAGAAAACACAAGAGAGGGATGAGTAAATGCAATGTCTTGGACTTCTTGAACTATGAACCTTCTAGACTCTTCCTCGTCTTCCACTCTAGCAAACTCAGCAAGTAGTCTTTGAATTATTGACAGCAGAAGTTTTTGGTTTTCAAAAACATCAGCTAGGGAACCTAGAGTTTTCACTGACTTTTCAGTGTTGTTGTCTTCGAACTCTGAAAAGATCTGCTCCACTACTATGGACTCTAGTCTGGAAGACTTCAGGAACCCTAGGATTTCTTTGAGCAGTTCCACGTTAGCTCTGAAATCTAAGCAGGGTAAAATGTCTTGTTGCAAGTAAGTCATTGCTAAAGAGTTTTCATAAGTGCCTTCATGCAGAACTGCATCTTCTTTCAAAAGCACTATTATTAAGTGGACTATATCAATAATGATGTCTTGGTCTATGCAGTGTTCAGCCAAAAACAAAAGTAACTTGTGGAAAAAGTTCACAGTGCTCCATAAGTACTCTGTGTGCTCTTCAAGGAACTTTAAAAGGTAGTGAGAACTTAGGTTGATAATGGACTTCACCAACAAAGGTTTTTTCAGGGTAGTGATTCCTTCTTTGACAAAGTAATTGATAAAGTTTTCCAGAGGGTAAGAAAAGCCCTTGCCTACTATTTTAAGGAAAGTCCCTAGCTTAGTGTTTCTGATTCCCTTTTCAGTGATCAGTGGATTGGACAAGCAACAGAAAAGGTACTCCAAAGTAACTAAAAACATCCTTTCAGAATTATTTTTTTTACTCATGTACTTTTTGGCTAGGGCTCTAGCTATTTCAAACAAGTCAGACACTAAGTCGTGGCCCTTTTCAAACAACTCTGGGTTGCAGTCCAGTAACTTAGTAGCTAACTTAAACACTAGTAAGTGGAGTGACTCATACCTAGAAGACTGCTTTTTCTTGTCGGAGTAAAACTCTTGCACTAAGTTAAAGTAAAATCCTGCCAACTTCATTGAATACAAGTTTAAGTAACTCCATGCTTCAAACTCGTAAGCTATTACGTTTTTGAGTTGCTTGCTGTGTTTGTTTGCAGCAATTAACTGTTCAAAGAAGCTTCTGGCTTTTTCCATAATGTGCTTCTTTAGTTTTTTCTGTATGGTTTTTTGAGCAACTTCGTGGGATTCTTGGATCTCTTGCAAAGCAACAAAATACTGCTGGATCCAGTTCTGAAGCTTCTCTTGGGCTAGTTTGGGATGCACTCCTTTGATCTCTAAGCTGTCAAGTAAAGGAAGGAGCTTTAAAAACTCATCTAGTCTGGCCAAGTTAGGAGTGTTTTTCAAAGACTTTCCAACCAAAATCACTTTTTTGGCCTCTGAAAAGGTAAGTTTGGGAGTTGCTTGTATTGTATACAGAAGTTGCTCACCTTCTCCTTCGTGTATAAGTTCTTCAATAAGTTCAAAAGGGTCCATTTAAGTTTTATTAAAAGAAAGACTAGCTCCGTTTATGCAGTAGCGCAAGCCTGTTGGCTGGGGACCATCATCAAAGACATGCCCAAGGTGGGCTCCACAGTTGTTGCACGTAACCTCAGTTCTTACCATTCCGTGAGAGCGGTCCTGTTCTGACTTTACTGACCCGTTTTCAGGTTGGTAAAAAGAAGGCCAACCTGTTCCAGAGTCAAACTTAGTTTGGGAAGAAAACAGCTTGATTCCGCAAACTATGCACAAGTAGTCCCCTGCCTGCTTGTTTTTGTTGAGTTCAGACGAAAAAGGACGTTCTGTTCCTTTTTCTTGAGTAACACTGAACTGTAGTGGAGTTAAGCGCTGTCGAAGGGATTCTTTATTTTCCATTATTATTATCAGTGAATTGCTTAAATGTAATTTGGACAGTGTATATCTTTTTGATGTGGTCCCACTCGCATAGGTACTTTCCAGGACCGGAGTCTACTGGCAAGTTAGGAATTTTGAAAGCAATTACTTCGTAGGGGTCCCCTGAAAACAACAAGTACTGGTACTTAGGGTCAACGGGTTCTCTGTTTTGTTCGTAAGTAGACATAATTCTGTGTCTTGGTTTAATTTCAGGTTCGATTTCGGGGTAGTCGATTTCAAACAAAAGACTTTTTTGGTTAGTTTCGGGGTTCATTTGCTTAGTAACTCTGTAGCCTGGTCTTCCTATTTTGATGAGTCTTTTAGGGTAAGTCCTAGGTTTGGGTGCAGGAAAGTGTGCAATGTCTCTTCCTTCTTTGTTTTTTCTTCTTTGAAGGCTAGTTTGGTGTTTTCTGCCTTGAGTGTGTGCAAGGTAAGAACCCTCGTTTGTATGGAGTGTTAAACACAACCTGCATTCTAGAGTTCCTAAATGGTTTTTCATCAGGTAAGGGTCTTTGCTGATGTCCGAAGTTTCCATTGCAAGGCGTCTTTGGCGTTCTCTGCGCTCAGCATGCAGCATTGCTTGAGTTGCTATTCCTCCGCCACCAGCTTTGGCACCTGCTCTGTTTTGCATGTCCATTTTAGAATATTTACAATTACTGATTGTGAAGTTTGCTTGACTTTTTGTTTTCAATGGGCTTAGGGAGCCCACAACTGAGTCTTCTTTTCTGTGAGTAAATATAAAAGATTCCACATAAAACAATGCTAACAATACACAAAACAATTTCTGTTCCATAGGAAAAGTTTAGCTGTACTGTTTGGAACAAGTCGTAAAAACTGAATGAAGCTTCTTGGCTGCGAATCAGGAAAATCTGACTTAGAAAAACTAAGCTTTGCATTATATAAATGTGGAAGCCTTACATACGGCCTTTTGGTTTAAACAGAGAAAAGTACTGGCTGGGGTCTTCAGCTTTGTTGGCAGCAAGTTTCTTGCAGCCCTACCCAACAGTGACAGCAGTGTCGTCAGTGTGTTTGCTGTATAATGTTCTGGAAAGGATGGGAGTGCTGCAAGTAAACTTCCTTCTGGACAAACACGAAAGGAAAAAAAGAGCTGGGGAACTGCTTAGGTACCACATTTTGCAAAGTCCCGACATGCAGAGGTATTCCAAAGCAGACACTTTGTTAGTCGCACTTCCTAACATATGCTTTGAAGACCAAGGCATCATAGGGTTTATAAAGTCTTACTTTAACCTAGAAAAGAACTCCAAAGACACTAGGTTCTACATGAGTAGTTACTTCAAAGACGTTAAGTACCAAGGAGAAGGGACTGCTTTTTGTGAAGGTCAGTTTATTTCAATTGACAACTACTACTTCACTAAGGTTTTGCTCAAACAAACCAAGCCTATGGAAAGAGAAGTCCAAATACTTGATACAGATTACATAGAAGTAAGTTAATTATACACAATTAAGTTTTAATTTGCCAGTGGGCACTTCTACTTTAATTACTTTTGAAACGGAAAATTTCAACTGCTTTTGCTTAGAGTTCTTGTTAACCAAAGAAATAGGAGAAGCCTTAACAACTTCTTCAAAAAAAGGCTTCTTGCTAGGGTCCAGTGTTTTTTTTCGAAGGTAGCCAACTGGGGACAGTCTAGCTTTAGGTGTGAACAAGCTTAAGTGGTGATTAGTTAAATTTGGAGTAGAGGGTTTATAGTTTCTGGACTTCTTTTTGTCATAAGAAGTTAAGAATGGACTAAAGGTTTGTTCTCTATGTATACGAGGCAAAAATTTATCAGAGGGTTTTCCAAAGCTTCTTTCAAGTGAGTAAAAAGAAACATTGTATAAATTGATGGGACTGGCTGTTAAAAGTTTCCGAGGGTTTTTTTGAGTTGGGGTTCTTCTTTGCTTCATTAAAAAGTAACCATTCAGATAAATGAAAGTTTCTAAGCACTGGGAGTCTTACAAAACCATTTCAACTATTTATGCCGGAGGAGAAGTTTACGCCAACAAAGCAGGGACTTTGGGTTGGTCACTTTTTGAAGGCAAAGTAGTTAACTTCTCCTTAGCTGACGGAAAAGTGCTTTCTGAAGAAGGACAGGATGTTAAGTGCTTCACAGTCAACTCAAAAGAACAAGTCATTACTTACAGCGAAGACAACATGCTTAGAGAACAAGCAGGTAGTGAGTGGAAAAGTGACTCAGTTGTAAGAGTCATGAAAGTAGACCCCAAAGATGCCCTTTTAGCCACAGGAGGTTCTGACAACTCTGTGAGGGTTTACCAACTTGGGCATGCTTACCTTACCCACTCTTTCAAGCAGCACAAAGGACCTGTTTCAGCTCTTGCTTTCCACCCATCTGAGTTGCTGCTGGTCTCTGCTTCCAGTGACTACACTGTAAAGGTTTTTGACCTGCTTAAGTACTCCTGTGTGAAAACTCTTAGTTTCGAGAACTCAGTAAGACACTTGGGGTTCTTAAATAAGTCCTTAATTACCTGCATGAACAACCAAACTTGCAGGTGGAGTCTCAAAACTTGGAAACTCAAACAAAGCCACAAAGCTGAGAATGAAATCACTTCAATGCAGTGCAGCAAAAGAGTTGTAGTGGGGGACTCTGGTGGGTTCATTTACCTTCTCTCACCTAAAAACTTAGAAGCAAAAAAACACAGACAAATTTCAAGCTTCCCTATAGTCAGCCTAAGTACCCTTGAAACCGGAGAAATCATTGCTACTAACGAAGAGTTCTATGTTTTCTGCATCGGAAAAAAACTCAACGTTAGCTATGAGTTTATAGGCCACGTCGACGAAGTTACTGACATAAAGTGGATGGACGATACTAACTTGCTGGTAGCCCTCAACAGCTATGAAGCCAAGTTAGTAGACACTGAAACTTCTAAAGTCAGCAGTTTGCGCGGACACAGCGACAACATTTTGTGTGCAGACATTTTTGAGGATTACATTGCAACAGGCTCTAAAGATCAGTCAGTGAAGTACTGGAAGCTAACTGAGATAGTAGGAACTTACTATGGGCACACCAACGATGTTACCTGTGTGGCTTTAAGCAAAAGGAACTTTATTGTGTCAGGGAGTGCTGACCAAACTCTGAAAGTCTGGGAAAAAGCCCAAGGAACAACTGAAAGTGCTAGTTACACCTGCATGGCGCACGACAAAGACATTTCTGTTGTCAAGCTTTCTCCTGACCACAAAGCAATTTACTCTGCTTCAGAAGACAAAAAAATCAAAATATGGAGTAGAAGACTTGAACACAAAGGAACCCTAGAAGGTCACAGAAGGGGTGTGTGGGACCTGTGCTTCCACCCCTCAGAAAAGATTTTGGCTTCTTCAAGCGGAGACATGACTATTAAGTTATGGGAACTCAAAACAGGAACTTGCATTAGAACTCTTGAAGGGCACACGAACTCAGTACTGAAAGTTTGCTTTATAACAGGAGGAGTGGCTTCTTCTAGTTCAGACGGTCTGATAAAGATATGGAACTACAAGTCAGGGGCTTGTGTAGAAACTTTGGAGGGCCACACCAGCAAGGTGTGGGGACTGTGCACAAGGAAGATTGGAGGCAAGGACACTTTGGCAAGTGGAGCAGCAGAGGTTAAACTGTGGAAAGACGTTAAAGAAGAAGTAGAAGAACAAGAACTTGCCCAGAAAAGAGAAGTGGTGAAGCAAGAGCAAAACTTAGCTAACTACTTAAAAGCAGGCAACTTGCATGAAGCTGCTATTGTTGCCTTTGGTTTAGGACGCCACGAGAAGCTTTACGGAATCTTAACTGAGATGAGTCCGAATGAGCTAACAGTGTTTGTGGACCAAGTAGTTCAAGAAGGACTAGACAAACTTTTGGTAAACATTCGAGACTGGAACGCTTTTAAGAAGTTTTCCAACTTAGCTCAAAAACTGTTAAGTGAGCTTTTTGAAAGAGTTTCTTGGGAAAACTTGTCTGGGTACACTGAAGAACTCCAAGCTATAATGACTTACTCCCAAAAGCACTACAGTCGGTTTGAAAAGCTCTACAAAGAAGCCTTTTACATGGAGCACGTTCTAAACGACATGGAAGTGCTGCCTCAAAAAAGAAACAACACACACACACTTAAAGTAACTAAGAAACCAAAAGTCTAATAGTAAAAGTATGGGGAACGCAAACACTTCTGGTTTGGGTGAAGAAAGAACAGAAAGAGTAGCAGTTAGAATTAGGTCCCACAAGTGGCCCAGAGGGCAAGACAACTACGTTTTTTCGCCTGAGTTTTCAGGCAAGGCACTGGGTGAGAACCCCAGGAGCTTTAAGCCCACTTTTAAATGCTTGGACTGCAAAAGAGAAAACTACGACGGAGGGATGTGCCAGGTAGTTAAGTGTCCTTGCGGAGTCAATATCAGAAGGAACGAAAACAACGTTGTTAGTTACTCACACCCTAACTTAGGGTCTTTTATTGATGTTTTCGAGCAGTGCAACTCAACTTTTTATGGAGAAAAGGCTGAACTAAGCTCTTTGACGCTTGGAGTGTTTGAAAACACTATACCCACTTCTATGTACAGTGGGATTTCTGTTAATTACAACCGGATTTACGGAAGGGTTCTGAAACCTTACTTCACCCACAGGCAAAGGTGCATCAGTGAAAACGACTTTTTGAAAATAGGGGACTGCAGTTTCAAAGTACTGGCTGCGCACCCTTTGCAGGGGTTCGTAACTAAGAACACTAGAATTCACTGCTACTCTGAAATGAGTGACTCTAGCTTAGAAAGAGTTAAAATAGTTCCACTAGCGCCTCATTCAATAACAACAGACATCTTTCAAGATGTTATATTTCCCTACTTGCAAGAGCAGCCTAAACACCTACACGAAGAACAGCACCTCAACATCAGAGGCTTGGAGTGCGTGGTGGCTAGGTGCGTCCCTTCCAATGGAATATTTACCCAGGAAACCCTTTTCGAGTACGTGGAACACCCTGCAGAGCCGCTCCAAAGAGTTTCTTTAATTCCTTTTGCAGACAGTGTGCCTTTGGAATTTCGGACTATGGACAGGGAAGATCTTATTCCCAGTGTAGTAGACTGCTTTGTAATGCCTTACCTAAAAGGGTGGAACCGAGTTTTATACCAGGGAAAAGTAGTTAGCATCCAAGGAATAGACTTCAGAGTGGATGCCTCCCGACCTGGCTACGGAGTAGTAAGTCCTGAAACTAGAGTAGTTTACGACGGCAAACTCCTGCGCAGAAGACGCTCTGACTCAATAATAGTGCACAACAGAGCTCTTTTGAGTCAACTTACGCAAATCATGCACACAATGAGAGTGATATCTTCTGAGCTATCCCAGAACCTAATCCAACAACTTCCTTGCTTCCAACTTGAAAAGTTGCCCAGCAACGACGAACAAAAAAGCTGTTTAGTTTGCATGAACGAGTTCGGCATTGGAAACGAAGTGAAGGTTTTGCCCTGCTTCCACTTGTTCCACAAAGAATGCATAGACCAGTGGCTTCCTCACTCACGACTTTGTCCCACATGCAAAAACCCCTGTGACTCTGAAACTTAATTACTAAGAATATTGATTATATCTATTATCTAAAGTTCATTTTCCAAGTAAGAATACTCAAACTCAAAATCTGCTTTTCCTCTTTGAGACCAATTTTTCTCATAATCGAAGTACATGTATGTGCCTTTTTCTTTTTCAGCTGTTTTTAACACAGGTTCGGACTGTCTTTGGAACCAGGTTTGGAACCGTTTGTTGTACATCCAGTCTTTTCTTTTAAGTTCTTTTGCAGCCAGAAGTTGCTGGTAAGTTCCAGGTTGGTGGTAGAATATAAAGAACAAAGTGTCTAGTTCAAGTTTGGAAATGTGCGAAGGCTTCACTGTCAAGGGTTTAGTAGGGAAGGAGGAGTGGGACTGGTACCTTGACTTAACTATTTGCAAACGAGACTTAATTCTGTCTTCAGACCTAGTTTTTTCCTGGAACCCTGCTTCTACTCTTTGCCTTGCAACTTCAAGGTCTTCGTACTCCCAGGTTTCCTTTGTGGGTCTTACTGTTTCGTGTTCCTCAGACTCTTCAGCTTTAATTTCTTGTGCGAACTTTTCACCTGCAATCTTTACCAAAGCATCTTTGCTGTCCCAAGCAGACCTGGGAGGCTGAGACTTTCCTAGAGGAGGAGGACTCGTGGACTTAGGGGCAGGCGAAACTACTTTGGGAGGTTCTGATTTTTTGGAGTTTTTCTTGTTTTCTTCTTCAGAGTAGGCATCAGAGTGTTTAATTCCTATTTCAAGTTCTTCGTAAATGCGTTCTAGGTCTCCTTCAAGAAACTGGTCATCTGTTTTTTCTATAAACAAGTCAAAAGTGTCTTTGAGTTCCCAAATGTTTTCAACACTAATTACTTCGTTTTCAAGTGAACGCAGCACAAGGTCGAGTTGGTCGTAGTGGAATTTGAAACGAATTACTTGTCTGTTGAGCTCATTGACTCTGGCGGGATCGGACTTTTTGGCTTTAGAAATTTTTTCAATCTCAACTTCGTGTGAGTTTACTGCGTCTTGGAGTTGCTGTTGGGCACTTCTGATCCAGTCTCTTGCAGTGTCTTTTTCTTCTTCGTAGGGGTCTGTTCTGGTCCCGATAGCTAAGCCCTCTTTGGAAAAGGCCTTTAGTTTGTTTTCTCTTTCACAGCTTTTGAAAGTAGCCATCAGATCTTCGATCTTTTTCCTAGCCTCTTGGATAAGGTTTTTATCCCTGATGTCAGGATTTGTTTGGAAGTTCCGGAGATGTTCCCTTAGACGCTGCAACTTTTTGATTTCTTTTTTCAATTCGCCTTCTAGTCTTTCTTTTTGAGTTTGATTGACTGTGGAGTGGATTTTTTT